>Ga0153918_1000505_pt1 | contig 18391 bp, 17 predicted proteins | sample TSFL002MetaG_FD_104687 | JGI IMG/M metagenome (GOLD analysis project Ga0153918, IMG submission 104687) | Attine ant fungus gardens microbial communities from Florida, USA - TSFL002 MetaG | ecosystem: Host-associated > Fungi > Mycelium > Unclassified | place: USA: Florida, Paynes Creek Historic... | reverse complement strand
CGAGCTCGTCGAGCACGCGGGCCTGCTCGACGGCGTCGCGCCCATCGGCCGCGGCTCGGTCGCGCACCGCCTGTGGAACCAGCCGTCGATCACGATCACGGGCATCGACGCGCCGTCCGTCGCTGACGCCTCGAACACGATCCTGCCGGCCGTCACCGTCCGGGTCTCCGCGCGCATCGCGCCCGGCCAGGACCCCGACGCGGCGTTCGACGCGCTCCGCCGGCACCTCGAGGAGCACGCGGCGCACGGCGTGCGGCTCGAGTTCGCCGACGTCGACCGCGGCGCCCCGTTCCTCGTCGACGCCGGCCACCCCGCCGTCGAGGTCATGACCGCCGCAATGCGCGACGCCTGGGGGAGCGCGCCCCAGCGCACGGGCATCGGCGGCAGCATCCCGTTCATCGCCGACCTCGTGCGCGAGTTCCCGGGCGCCGCGATCCTGGTCACCGGCGTCGAGGACCCGGGTACCCGCGCCCACTCGCCGAACGAGTCGCAGCACCTCGGCGTGCTCGAGCGGGCGATCCTGACCGAGGCGCTCTTCCTCGCGCGCTTCGGCGCGTGAGGAACTAGGGGTACTGTCTCGCGCGCCTTGACGCGTGAGGAGCGAGGGCTCAGTCTCGTCCCCTCGTCCCCGCGTCCGGCCGCGCGGGCTCGGGCACGGCATCCGTACGACCGTACGGATGCCGTGCCCGAGCGGGCGGGAATACTCCGCGGGTCGGTGCGGTTTGACGATGCAGGCGAAGTGCCCGCATCCTGAGTGCATCGGATGCGCGGCGGGCGACGCCGCACCGGACGCCCGGCCCGAACGGCCGCGGCCGTCGCACCACATCGACTCCCGGAGGATCAATGACCGCACTACTCGACGGCATCGCCATGACGGAGACCAAGCACGGCGTGGGCCTCACGCAGGCCGCCGCCGACAAGGTCAGGAGCCTGCTGACGCAGGAGGGCCGCGACGACCTGCGCCTGCGCGTGGCCGTGCAGCCCGGCGGCTGCTCGGGCCTCATCTACCAGCTCTTCTTCGACGAGCGCGAGCTCGACGGCGACTCGTCGGTCGACTTCGACGGCGTCGAGGTGATCGTCGACAAGATGAGCGTCCCCTATCTGGAGGGCGCGAGCATCGACTTCGAGGACAGCATCCAGAAGCAGGGCTTCACGATCGACAACCCCAACGCGCAGGGGTCCTGCGCGTGCGGCGACTCGTTCCACTGACGGCGGCACCGGCGCGTCGCCGTGAGCGGCGCGCTGCTGCGGACATCCGCGACACGCCAGCGACGACGGCGCGATCCCGACTCGGGATCGCGCCGTTTTCGCATTCCCGGCGTTGCCGACGCAATTCGTCACGCGATCGACCACTAGACTGAAAGACACCTGTATGCGTCTTCTCGAAAGGTCTGTCGTGCGAAAAGGACCCCGCTTCAAGTGGGCCGCGGCCCCGGTAGCGCTCACGCTTGTGCTGGTGCTGGCCGGGTGCTCGCAGCAGCAACTCGACGGTTTCATGCCCGGCAAGGGGGCGACCGACCACGCCACCACGGTGGAGAACTTCTGGGTGAACTCCTGGATCGTGCTGCTCGCGGTCGGCATCGTGACGTGGGGCCTCGTGCTCTGGGCGACCGTCGCCTACCGCCGCCGCAAGGGCGAGAAGGGGATGCCCGAGCAGCTCAAGTACCACATGCCGATCGAGATCTTCTTCACGGTCGTGCCCCTCATCCTCGTCGCCGGCTTCTTCGCCTTCACCGCGAAGGACCAGACGACCATCGAGACCCAGTACTCCGAGGCCCAGGCCGACGTGCACATCGAGGCGTACGGCAAGCAGTGGGCGTGGGACTTCAACTACCTCCCCGTGCAGGGCAGCCAGTACGACGCGGGCGTCTACTTCAGCGGCATCCAGGCCCAGGAGCTCAAGGACGCCAACGGCCAGAACACCGGTGAGATCGACGAGTCGCAGCTCCCCGTGCTCTACCTGCCCGTGAACGCGAAGGTCTCGATCGACCTCAAGTCGCGCGACGTCGCGCACTCCTTCTGGGTCGTCGACTTCCACTACAAGAAGGACAACATCCCCGGCAAGACGAACCAGATCTCGTTCGTCACCGAGCGCGAGGGCACCTACATCGGCAAGTGCGCCGAGCTCTGCGGCGAGTACCACTCGATGATGCTGTTCCAGGTCAAGGTCGTCTCGGCGGCCGAGTACAACGCGTACATCCAGTCGCTCCGCGACGCCGGCCAGACCGGCAGCCACGGCGACGACTACAACCGCAACCAGAACCTCCAGGGCGTCGACGCGGTGCACCCCGCCGAGGCGGCCTCCTCCGAGTCGAAGTAGGCGATACGCATGACTTCCACACTGAATCGACCCACGACGGTCTCGGAGGCGAGCACCGCTCCGAGCCGCACCGCGGCCCGCAAGGGCAACGTGCTGCTGAGCTGGGCCACCTCCACCGACCACAAGGTCATCGGGTACATGTACCTGATCTCCAGCTTCGTGTGGTTCGGCATCGGCGGCATCATGGCGCTGCTCATCCGCGCCCAGCTCTTCGAGCCGGGCATGGAGATCGTCGCGACGAAGGAGCAGTACAACCAGCTCTTCACGATGCACGGCACGATCATGCTGCTCATGTTCGCGACGCCGCTCTTCTCGGGCTTCGCGAACGTGCTCGTGCCCCTGCAGATCGGCACGGCCGACGTCGCCTTCCCGCGCCTCAACGCCTTCGCGTACTGGCTCTACAGCTTCGGCGCGATCATCGCGGTCGGCGGCTTCCTCACCCCCGGCGGTGCGGCCGCCTTCGGCTGGACGGCGTACACGCCGCTGTCGAACACGACCTACACCCCGGGTCTCGGCGGAAACCTGTGGGTCACGGGCCTCGCCATGACCGGCTTCGCGACCATCTTCGGCGCCGTGAACTTCATCACGACGATCATCACGATGCGCGCGCCCGGCATGACGATGTGGCGCATGCCCGTGTTCACCTGGAACGCGCTCATCACGTCGATCCTCATCCTCTTCGCCTTCCCCGTGCTGGCGGCGGCGTGGTTCGGCCTCCTCATGGACCGCGTCTTCGCGACGCACATCTACGACGTGTCTGCCGGCGGAGCGATCCTCTACCAGCACCTCTTCTGGTTCTTCGGACACCCCGAGGTGTACGTCATCGCGCTGCCGTTCTTCGGCATCGTCTCGGAGATCTTCCCGGCCTTCAGCCGCAAGCCGATCTTCGGCTACAAGACGCTCATCTACGCGACGATCGCGATCGCGGCGCTGTCCGCCTCGGTGTGGGCGCACCACATGTTCGTGACGGGCTCCGTGCTCCTCCCGTTCTTCGCCCTCATGACGATGCTCATCGCGGTGCCGACCGGCGTGAAGATCTTCAACTGGATCGGCACCATGTGGCGCGGTTCGATCACGTTCGAGACGCCCATGCTGTGGTCGCTCGGCTTCCTCGTGACCTTCGTCTTCGGCGGTCTCACGGGCGTCATCCTCGCCTCCCCGGTGCTCGACTTCCACGTGTCCGACACATACTTCGTCGTCGCCCACTTCCACTACGTCGTCTTCGGCACGGTCGTGTTCGCCATGTTCGCCGGCTTCTACTTCTGGTGGCCGAAGTGGACGGGCAAGATGCTCAACGAGCGCCTCGGCAAGATCCACTTCTGGCTCCTGTTCATCGGCTTCCACACGACGTTCCTCGTCCAGCACTGGCTCGGCGTCATGGGCATGCCCCGCCGCTACGCGACGTACCAGCCCGAGGACAACTTCACCTGGATGAACCAGCTCTCGACGATCGGCGCGGTCATCCTCGCCGCCTCGATGGTCCCGTTCCTCCTGAACGTCTTCATCACGGCGCGCACCGCGCCCAAGGTGACGGTGAACGACCCGTGGGGCTACGGTGGCTCGCTCGAGTGGGCGACCAGCTGCCCGCCGCCGCGCCACAACTTCACGTCCATCCCGCGCATCCGCTCGGAGCGTCCCGCGTTCGACCTCAACCACCCCGAGATCACGGGCGTGCAGCAGGTCGAGGCCCCCGCGGGCAAGCCGGCACTTCACGGAGAGGCTCGATAACGCATGAAGAACTCTCAGCAGCTCCTCTGGATCCTCTGCGTCTTCTACATCGCGATGACGGCCGTCTACTCGATCTGGACGACGGTGGACCACGGCATCACGGAGTGGGCCGGAACGGTCGGTCTCGCCCTATGCGCGATCTTCTGCGCGTTCATCGCCTTCTACCTCGGCGTCGAGAACAAGCCCTTCCTCCGGAAGCCGCTGCCCGAGGATCGCCTCGACGCGGAGATCGCCGACGCGGATGCCGACCTCGGCCACTTCAGCCCGCAGAGCCTCTGGCCCATCCTCCTGGCCGGCGCCGTCGCCTGCGTCATGTTCGGCGCGGCGACCGGATGGTGGTTCTCGTTCTTCGCGTTCCCCTTCCTCCTGGTCACGCTCGTCGGCTGGGTGTACGAGTACTACCGCGGTCACTTCGCCCACTAGGGCGAAGCGACCACCGCGTACGGCTCAGGGCCCCGTTCTCCGGAACGGGGCCCTGAGCCGTACCCGCCGGTGCTCTCGGTCGAATCGAATCGAGTCGGCCTCGGAGCGGAGGAGCGCGCGAGAACGAGCGCTCGGGGGTGCGCGAGAACATGACCGCGGTCGCGATGGATGCCGCCGCTGCGCTCGTCCCGCTCGCGCGCCCGACATGCTCTCCGTGCGTCGTCCGTGCGCGTTGCAGCGTCTACGCTCCAATCCATGAGCGCCCGTGTGCAACCCGATCTCCGCGAACAGCGGCGACGCCTCGTCGAGGCCCGCATGGCCGCGCAGGCGCTGCTCGAGCCGCTCCCGACGCCCGAGGACGTGGTGCGGCGCCTGGTCTGCGTGCAGGGGCAGGAGCTTCGGCAGGTCGTGGCCGCGATCGCCCTGCGGTGCCGCGGCTCGGCGCGCGACGTCGTCGAGGCGTTCGACGCCGGACGCCTCGTGCGCGGCTATCCGATGCGCGGCACGATCTTCGTCGCGCACGCGGAGCAGCTCGACCGTCTCACCGCGCTCACGCGCGATCGCCAGCTCGCCGCGGGCCGCCGCAGGCATGCGGAGCTCGGGATCGACGAGGGCACCGACGAGCTCGCCCGCACGGTTCTCGCGGAGCGGTTCTCCGCCTCGGTCGATCGGCTCCTCGCCGGCGACGTCGACGGCGTTCGGGCGGCGACGGCCGAACGCATCGTCGCCGCCGGAGGATGCGCCTCCCGACGCGAGCTCGTCGACGCCTGGCAGGCGGCCGGCCTCGAGCCGACGGGCGGGCGCGCGTATCACCTGCTCAATCGCCTCGTCCTGCGGGGTGAGCTCTGCCTCGGGCCGTGGATCGCGGGAGGCCAAGTCTACGTGCGCTCCGCTCCGTGGCGCACGGCCAACGGCATCCGGTCGGATGCGTGGATCATCGCCGACGCCGACCCGGGGTGGGACGGGCCGCCGGGGGCGTCGGCGGAGCTCGTCGAGCAGGTGCTCGCGACCGGGGACCGCGACGCGTCGATCCTCGACTGGTTCGGCGGATACGTGCGCGGGCACGGTCCGGTCTCCGTGCGCGACTTCTCCTGGTGGACCAAGCTGCCGCTCGGGGAGGTACGTCGCGCCGTCGCGCCGCTGCTGCCGTTCCTCGCCGAGTGGGGGCTCGACGATCGGGGAGAGGCGCTGTGGGCGTGGACCGTCGCTGCACCGGCCGACGCGTCCCACGGCGCGGAGGCACCGCCGCCCGGGTCGCCGCCGGCGTCGAGCGCGGCGTCGGCGGACCCCGTGCTCCTGCTGCCCGGATTCGACGAGCTCTACCTCGGGTATCCGGACCGCGGCTTCCTCATCGACCTCGAGCACGAGCCGCTGCTGAGCCCGGGCGGGAACGGCGTGTTCCGTCCGTTCGCGGTGAGCGGCGGGCGCGCGGTCGCCACCTGGGCGACCAGCACGGCCGACGTGCGTCGGCGGGCGGGGGAGGCGGAGGTGCGGGTGCACGAGTTCGGTCGTCCGTCGAGCCGTCTGCGACGCGGGATCGAGCGCGCCGCGCGCGCCATGCCGTACCCGGAGGCCGTCGCCGACTGAGGAGCGGGGAGCGCGGCGCGACCGATCCGGGGCTTCGGCGGCGGGCACGAGAAGCGGGAGGGGCCCGGACGGATCTGATCCGTCCGGGCCCCTCCCGTGCGTGCTGTGCTCGTTCGGCCTAGTGGTGGCCGTGCTCGTGCTGCGCCTTCTCGAGCTCCGTCTTCGTGAGGGGCTCGATGCGGTCCTCGAAGAACCAGCGCGACAGGGCGGCGCGGAAGCGCATGCCGCCGGTGATGCGGCCGTCCTTGTTCGGACGGAGCATGATCGGGCCCTGGTCGACGTAGTTCGTGATCGTCCAGCGCTCGTAGTCGTCGACCGGCACCTCGACCTCGAGGAACTCGCCGTGGGGGAGTCGCACGACGCGACCCGTCTCGATGCCGTGCAGCGCCAGGCTGCGCGCCCGCTTCTGCAGACCGAGGCAGATGCGCTTGGTCAGGAAGTAGCCGATGACGGGGCCCAGGATGAGCAGCGCCTGCAGCGTGTGGATGATGCCCTCCATCGAGGCGCGGAAGTGGGTCGAGATGAGGTCCGAGCTCGCGGCCGCCCACATGACGGCGTAGAAGATGCTGCCGGCGACGCCGATCGCGGTGCGCGTGGGCGCGTTGCGGGGGCGGTCGAGGAGGTGGTGCTCGCGCTTGTCGCCCGTGATCCACGCCTCGATGAACGGATACACCATGACCGTGATGATGAACAGTCCGATGACCGCGAGCGGCAGGATGATCGAGAACGACCAGGTGTGGTTCAGCCAGTAGGTCTCCAGGCCCGGCGGCACGAGGCGGAGGCCGCCGTCCGCGAAGCCGATGTACCAGTCGGGCTGCGTTCCCGCGGACACCGGTGACGGGTCGTATGGGCCGTAGTTCCAGATCGGGTTGATCGAGAAGAGCGACGCGATGGTGAACAGGAGGCCGAGGACGATCATCATCTCGCCGATCGCCTTGCCGGCGAACACGGGGAGGACGGGATCGCCGACGACGTTCTGGTTCGTGCGGCCGGGGCCGGCCCACTGCGTGTGCTTGTTGATCACCATGAGCGCGAGGTGCAGCGCGAGGAAGACGATCAGCAGCGCGGGCAGGATCATGATGTGCAGCGAGTAGAGGCGGCCCACGATCTTGTCGCCCGGGAACTCGCCGCCGAAGAGGAGGAACGAGATCCACGTGCCGATGAAGGGGATGCCCTTGACCATGCCGTCGATGATGCGGAGGCCGTTGCCCGAGAGCAGGTCGTCGGGGAGCGAGTAGCCCGTGAAGCCCTCGGCCATCGCGAGGATGAACATCACGAAGCCGATGACCCAGTTGAGCTCGCGCGGCTTGCGGAACGCACCCGTGAAGAAGATGCGCAGCATGTGCAGGCCGATGGTGGCGACGAAGAGCAGCGCCGACCAGTGGTGCACCTGGCGGATGAGCAGGCCGCCGCGGATGTCGAACGAGATGTTCAGCGTCGATTCCATGGCGGTCGACATGGCCATGCCCTTGAGGGGCAGGTAGGAGCCCTCGTAGGTCGTGTGCGCCATCGACGGGTCGAAGAAGAACGTCAGGAACGTTCCCGTCAGGATGATCGACACGAAGGCCCACATGGCCGTCGAGCCGAGCATGAACGACCAGTGGTCGGGGAAGACCTTGCGGCCGAACTCCTTGACGGCGCCCGAGATGCTGGTGCGCTCGTCGATGTAGTTGGCGAAGCCCGCGATGAATCCGTCTTCGCGGACGGGCGCCTTAAGCGTTGTAGTCATTGCGACGCTCCCAGAAGCTCGGTCCGACGGGTTCGGAGAAGTCGCCCTGCGCGATGAGGTAGCCGTCCTTGTCGACGGCGATCGGCAGCTGCGGCAGCGGGCGCGCGGCCGGCCCGAAGATCACCTTGCAGTGCTCGGTGACGTCGAACTGCGACTGGTGGCAGGGGCACAGGAGGTGGTGCGTCTGCTGCTCGTAGAGCGCCACGGGGCAGCCGACGTGCGTGCAGACCTTCGAGTAGGCGACGATGCCGTCGTACGACCACGACTTGCGCTCGGGGAGCTCCTTGAGCTGCTCCTGGGGCAGGCGCATGAGGAGGACGACGGCCTTGGCCTTCGCCTCGAGCATGCCGTGCTCGAGCTCGAGCAGGCCCTCGGGGACGATGTGGAAGACCGAGCCGATCGTCACGTCCGAGGCCTTGACCGGGGTGCCCGAGGGGTCGCGCACGAGACGCGTGCCCGCGGCCCACATCGTGTGGGAGAGCTCGGAGACCGGGTCGGGGTTGTTGCCGTTGTACAGGTCGCGGAGCGTCACGATGCCGGGCAGGGGGAGCGCGACGAGGGCGGCGATGGCCGAGTTGCGCAGCAGCGTGCGACGGCCGAAGCCGGACTCCTCGTTCGCCGTGGCGAAGATCTCGACGGCGCGGGCACGCGTTGCGGGCTTGCCGCGCGTCGTGTGGCGCGCCTCGATCACGTGGTGATCGGCCATGAGGTACTTCGTCCAGCTGGCGACGCCGATGCCGATGGAGAGCATGGCGAGCGCGATGCCGAGACCGAGCCACAGGTTGTTCGCTCGCACCGACGTGATGTCGTTGCGGTCGATCGGCCACGCGAAGTAGGCCACGATCGCGAAGATCGATGCGGCGATCGACACGAAGAACAGGATGATCAGGACGCGCTCGGTCGCCTTCGCACGTTCCGGCTGCGCGTCGGTGATGCGATGGCGGTGCGGTTCGACACCCGGATCTTCGAAGCCGTCGTGCGGCAGGATCGCCGTGCCCACGTTCGTCGGGCGATCGGACGAATGGGCGGTGCGGAGTTCACCGCCGTGTTCGTCTTCAGCCATGGTGTTCCCTTTCCAGGTAGTGCTGCTCAAGAAGCAAGAGGGTCGGATCGACCGATGACTAGTTGGGTCGCGTCGCGAGCCAGACCGTCATCGCGATGACGGAGCCGATGCCGAAGACCCAGATGAAGAGGCCCTCCGAGACGGGGCCGAGCGAGCCGAGGTTGTAACCGCCGATGTTGCCGGTCACGTCGGTCTGCCAGCGGATGGCGGTGATGATGTCGCGCTTGTCCTCGGGCGTGAGGTTCGCGTCGTTGAAGACGGGCATGTTCTGCGGGCCCGTCGCCATCGCCTCGTAGAGGTGCGCGGGGGTGACCTGCTGCAGGTTGGGCGCGAACTTGCCCTCGGTGAGGGCGCCGCCGGCCGCCGCGACGTTGTGGCACATCGCGCAGTTGATGCGGAAGAGCTCCGCGCCACGGGCGGCGTCGCCGTCGGCCTGGAGGTACTCCTTCTCCGGGATCCCGGGTCCCGGGGCGAGCGTCGCGACATACTGGGCGAGCGCGTTGGTGTCCTCCGCCGTGAACTGGACGGGCTTGACCGGCGCCTGGGCGCCGTTCGCCTGCATCGGCATGCGACCCGTGCCGACCTGGAAGTCGACGGCGGCCGCGCCGACGCCGATGAGGCTGGGGCCGTTGGCCGTGCCGACCGCGTTCATGCCGTGGCAGGTGGCGCAGTTGGACTGGAAGAGGGCCTCGCCGCGGGCGACCGTCTCGGCGGACTGCGACTCCGTCGCGGCGCTCGCGCGCGTGCCCTGATCGATGGCCGTGTAGGCGCCGCCCGTCAGGATGAGCCCGGCGCCGAGGAGTGCCGCGGTGGCGAAGGGAGCGCGGCGACGCTGCGTCCTGCGCGCCCGCTTCGCCGATCCGGCCTTCTTTGCGTTGAACATTCGAGAGCTCCTGATCTGGCTAGGCGATGAACGGCAGCATGTAGATGACGAAGAAGAGGCCCACCCACACGACATCCACGAAGTGCCAGTAGTAGGAGATGCACAGCGCGCTCGTGACCTCGCGGTGGCCCATGCGACGCGCGGCGTAGATGCGGCCGATGACGAGGAAGAAGGTGAGGATGCCGCCCGTGACGTGGAGGCCGTGGAAGCCCGTCGTCATGAAGAAGGCGCTCGTGAACGCGTTGAAGTTGAGGACGAAGCCCTCCGACGCGAGCGTCGCGTACTCCCACACCTGGCCGCCGATGAAGATCGCGCCGAGGAACGCCGAGAGGTAGAACCACTCGACCGTGCCCCAGTTCTTCAGGTCGAGCGCGCCGCCGGTCTTGCGCGCCTGGGCGCGCTCGGCGGCGAAGACGCCGAACTGGCACGTGAACGACGACGCGATCAGGATGATCGTGTTCACCGAGGCGAAGGGGATGTTGAGCGCGTCGTGACCCACCTGGAACTGCTCCGGCGCCATTGCTCGGAGCGTGAAGTAGATCGCGAAGAGGCCGGCGAAGAACATGACTTCGCTACCGAGCCACACGATCACGCCGATCGCGGTGGTGTTGGGACGGTGGACCGTGGGTACGGCCGAAACGGGAGTTGCAGCAGTCACGTGACCCATTATGTCGGATTTCCCAGGTTCATCGGGCAGGACGCGGTCGTGGCGCGCCGTCGCACGGGCCGTCCGGCGTGTTCGGGCCGGCCGCTATCGTTGTCGTCATGACGCACGCACGCACCTGGCCCGCCCTGCTCGAGCAGCTGCTCGCCGGAGACGACCTGAGCGTGGCGGAGGCGACCTGGGCCATGGAGCGGATCATGGACGGTGAGGTGTCGCCCGCGCGGCTCGCGGCCTTCCTGGTGGCGCTCCGCGCGAAGGGCGAGACCGTCGAGGAGATCGTCGGCTTCCGCGACGCGATCCTCGATCACGCGGTTCCGCTGGACGTGACCCCGTGGGCGCTCGACATCGTCGGCACCGGCGGGGACATGGTGGGCACGGTCAACGTCTCCACCATGTCGGCGATGGTCTGCGCCGGCGCGGGCGTCCCCGTGATCAAGCACGGCGGCAAGGCGGCCAGCGCGAAGAGCGGGGCCTCCGACGTGCTCACCGCGCTCGGCGCGGTCCACACGAACGATCCGGACCGCGTGCGCGCGATCTTCGAGGAGGTCGGGCTCACCTTCCTCTTCGCGAGCCTCTTCCACCCGGGCTGGCGCCACGCCGGTCCCGTGCGCAGCGAGCTGGGCGTGCCCACGGTCTTCAACTTCCTCGGCCCGCTGACCAACCCCGCGCGACCCGAGGCCTCGGCGGTCGGCGTGGCCCGGCAGAGCGCGATCCCGCTCATCACGGGCGTCTTCCGCACGCGGGGCGCGGCGGCGCTCGTGTTCCGCGGCGACGACGGGCTCGACGAGCTCACGGTCACCGGCTACTCGCGCATCTGGCAGGTCTCGAACGGCGCCGTCACCGAGCACGACGTGCACCCGCGCGACGTGGGCCTGCGCACCTGGGACACCTCGGAGATCCTGGGCGGCGCGCCGGAGGAGAACGCGGCCGTCGCCCGGCGCGTGCTGTCCGGCGAGCAGCAGGGCGCCGTGCGCGACATCGTGCTGCTCAACGCCGCCGCCGGCATGGTGGCCTACGAGCTCGCGAAACGCCCCGAGAGCGCGGAGGAGCTCCTGCGCGAGCGGCTCGCGGCCAAGATCGAGCTCGCGCGGGAGACGATCGACTCCGGCCGCGCGATCTCGCTGCTCGACCGCTGGGTCGCCGCGACCCGACGCGGTCTCGAGGCGGACGAGGGCTGATCCGCGGCCCGCTCCCGGCCTGATGATCGGACGCCTCGACGCGCCGCGTCGGCGCGCGGTGCATCGCCAATACGAACGTACGGCCCTGCGGTGATCCACGGGGCCGTACGTTCGTCCGGGCGCTAGGAGACGTCCTCGTCGACCCAGTCGAGGGTCTTCGAGACGGCCTTCTTCCAGCTGCGGTAGAGGCGATCGCGCTCCTCGGGGGCGATCCGCGGGGTCCAGCGCTTGTCGACCTGCCAGTTGGCTGCCACGTCGTCGAGGTCCTTCCAGAAGCCGACGGCGAGTCCCGCGGCGTAGGCCGCGCCCAGGGCCGTCGTCTCGACGACCTTGGGCCGCACGACCTCCGTGTTCAGGATGTCGGCCTGGAACTGCATGAGCGTGTCGTTGGCGACCATGCCGCCGTCGACCTTGAGCTCAGCGAGCGGGGCGCCGGAGTCGGCGTTCGACGCGTCGAGCACGTCCCTGGTCTGGTAGGCGGTCGACTCGAGGGCGGCGCGCGCGATGTGGCCCTTGTTGACGAAGCGCGTCAGCCCGACGATCGCACCGCGGGCGTCCGGTCGCCAGTAGGGCGCGAAGAGGCCCGAGAACGCGGGAACGATGTAGGTGCCGCCGTTGTCCTCGACCGAGAGGGCGAGCTCCTCGATCTCGGGCGCGGAGGAGATGAGGCCGAGGTTGTCGCGCAGCCACTGCACGAGCGAGCCGGTCACCGCGATCGAACCCTCGAGCGCGTACACGGGCTTCTGGTCGCCGAGCTTGTAGCAGAGCGTCGTGAGCAGCCCGTTCTTCGACAGCACGATGTCCTCGCCCGTGTTGTAGATGAGGAACGAGCCGGTGCCGTACGTGTTCTTCGCATCGCCCTTGTTGAAGCCGGCCTGGCCGAACGTGGCCGCCTGCTGGTCGCCGAGGATGCCGGCGATGGGCACCTCCCGCAGCAGCGAGCTCGACTCCGCCTGTCCGTACACCTCGGATGACGAGCGGATCTCGGGCAGCATCGAGCGGGGCACTCCGAAGACGCCGAGGATCTCGTCGTCCCACTCGAGCGTCGCGAGGTCCATGAAGAGCGTGCGCGATGCGTTGGTCACGTCGGTCACGTGGATGCCGCCGTCGACGCCGCCGGTCAGGTTCCAGAGCACCCACGTGTCGGTCGTGCCGAACAGCAGGTCCCCGGCCTCGGCGCGCTCCCTGGCGCCCTCGACGTTCTCGAGGATCCACACGATCTTGGTTCCCGCGAAGTACGTGTTGACGGGCAGGCCCACCCGCTCGCGGAAGCGGTCGACGCCGCCGTCGGCCGAGAGCCGGTCGACGATGGGCTGGGTGCGGGTGTCCTGCCAGACGATCGCGTTGTAGACCGGCTCGCCCGTCGTGCGGTCCCACACGACGGTCGTCTCGCGCTGGTTGGTGATGCCGATGGCGGCGATGTCGTGCCGGGTGATGTTCGCCTTCGAGAGCGCCTGCCCGATCACCTCGCGGGTGTTGTCCCAGATCTCGATCGGGTCGTGCTCGACCCATCCGGCGCGGGGGAAGATCTGTTCGTGCTCGAGCTGGCCCACCGAGACGATCGACCCCGCATGGTCGAAGACGATGGCGCGGGTCGAGGTCGTTCCCTGGTCGATGGCGATGACGTACTGGCTCATGTCGGTGACTTCCTTGTCTCTGGGGGTCTCTGCGTCTTCGGCTCGGAGCGACGCCGTCTCCGAGTCTGCGGTCCCCGCCTGACCGCGCCCTCCGGGGTGCGGCCGCCTCGGCCCGCCGTCGGGCGCGCGGGACGGGGCGCGTCGGGCGGCCTCGCCCCGACGCGCCGACGGCTACATCGCGCCGGGCAAGAGCCCGGCGGCGCCGGCGACGCCCGCGAGCACGCCGCCGATGATCGGGCCGACGACGGGCACCCACGAGTAGGCCCAGTCGCTCGACCCCTTGCCCTTGATCGGGAGGAAGGCGTGCGCGATGCGCGGCCCGAGGTCGCGAGCCGGGTTGATGGCGTACCCGGTGGGGCCGCCGAGGCTCGCGCCGATGCCGACCACGACGAGTGCCACGGCGAGCGGCGTGAGCGTGCCGAGGCTCGTCGCGTTGCCCTCTTTGAGCGCCGGGAAGTTGTTGAACGCGACGACGGTGAACACGAGCACGAAGGTGCCGATGACCTCGGTGACCGTGTTCCAGCCGTAGCTGCGGATCGCCGGCCCCGTCGAGAAGACGCCGAGCTTGTTCTCGGGATCGGGCTCCTCGTCGAAGTGCTGCTTGTAGGCGAGCCAGACGAGGACGGCGCCGAGGATCGCGCCGAGCAGCTGCGCCAGGATGCGGACGGCGATGTCCGCCCCGTCCACCGACTTGCCCTCGATCGCGTCGTGCACGGCGAGGCCGATGGTGACGGCGGGGTTGATGTGTCCGCCGGATGCGGCGGAGGCGAGGACGCCGACGAAGACGGCGATGCCCCACCCCCAGTTCACGAAGAGGAAGCCGGTGCCGTTGCCCTTCGTCCCCTTGAGCGCGGTGTTCGCGACGACGCCGCAGCCGAGCAGGATGAGGAGCGTGATGCCGACGAACTCGGAGAGGAATATGGTGCCCAGGTTCACTTCAGAGACCTTTCTGCGAAGCGTCCGGATCAGACGCCTGACCAGATGTTGGACTGGCGGTCAGCCTAGTCTCGAAACCATCGGAAAAGGCAAGATCGCGATGAATCGTGATGCACGAGGCAGGCCTCGGACCGGCGATTTTGTCGAACGGGCAGGGGTTGGAGGGGCTGGTCCGCACGGTCCGCGACGGCGGAGGCCGAATTCGTCGGAATGCGCCCGATGGTCCTTCCGGCGGATCCCCTCGGAATTCGCGCGTATTTCCGCATCCGGTCCAGGAGATGATTCGCGTCGGACGCGCGAAAAGCGGAGGCGTTACGGAATTCGCTCTCGCGGGTCGCCTCGAATGGCGCGCGGACGCTTTCCGGGCAATACGCACGCGCGCTCACTACGATGCGGCGTACCGATGGCAGCGCGCGGCCGGAGCGCGCCCGGCGAGCAAGGGAGTCCTCGTGAAGAAGCTCATCAACGACCCGCGGGACGTCGTCGCGGAGGCGGTGCGCGGCATGGCTGCGGCGCACGCGGATCTCCTGCGCGTCCACGAGGACCCGACCTGGATCGTCCGCGCGGACGCGCCCGTCGCGGGCAAGGTGGGTCTCGTCTCGGGCGGCGGTTCCGGGCACGAGCCCATGCACGGCGGGCTCGTCGGCCCCGGCATGCTCGACGCCGCGGTCCCCGGCGCCGTCTTCACCTCGCCGACGCCCGATCCGATCGTCGAGGCGACGAAGGCGGTGGATGCCGGCCGCGGCGTGCTCCACATCGTGAAGAATTACACGGGCGACGTGCTCAACTTCGAGACCGCCGCCGATCTGGCCCTTGCGGAGGGGATCGAGGTCCGCGCGGTCGTCGTCGACGACGACGTCGCCGTGAAGGACTCCCTGTACACCGCGGGTCGCCGCGGCGTCGCGGGCACCGTGCTCGTCGAGAAGATCGCCGGCGCGGCGGCGGATCGCGGCGACGACCTCGACGCCGTCGCCGCGATCGCCGAGCGGGTGAACGCGAACGTCCGCTCCATGGGCGTCGCGCTCACCGCGTGCACCGTGCCGCACGCCGGCAAGCCCAGCTTCGACATCGGCGACGACGAGATCGAGATCGGCATCGGCATCCACGGCGAGCCCGGCCGCGAGCGCATCGGCCTCGAGCCCGCGGACCGCATCGTCGACCGGCTGCTCGAGCCGATCCTCGAGGACCTCCCCTTCGCCTCGGGCGACCGGGCGCTCCTGTTCGTGAACGGCATGGGCGGCACGCCGCTCATCGAGCTGTACATCATGTACCGCCGCGCCGCCGAGGTGCTCGCGGAACGGGGCGTCGCCGTCGAACGGCATCTCGTCGGCGACTTCACCACCTCGCTCGACATGCAGGGCGCCTCGATCTCCGTCCTTCGTCTCGACGACGAGCTCGTCGAGCTGTGGGACGCGCCCGTGCACACCGCCGCGATGCGCTGGGGGCGCTGAGATGGCCCTGGACGCCGCCTGGGCGGCCGACTGGGCGCGGGCCGCGGCCGCGAGCATCGCCGAGCACCGCGAGGAGCTCATCGACCTCGACCGGGCGATCGGCGACGGCGACCACGGCGAGAACATGGCGCGCGGCTTCGACGCCGTGCTCGCGAAGATCGACGCGGGGGAGTTCGCGAACCCCGCCGAGGTGCTGAAGACGGTCGCCACGACGCTCATCTCGACGGTCGGCGGCGCAGCCGGGCCGCTCTACGGGACGGCCTTCCTCAAGGGCTCGATGGCCGTCGCCGGGCGTGAGGAGCTCGACGCCGACGGGGTCGCCGCGTTCGTCGAGGCCGCGCGCGACGGCGTCGTGGCGAGGGGCAAGGCGGCCGAGGGGGACAAGACGATGGTGGATGCGTGGGCGCCCGCCGCGACGGCGGCCCGCGCGTCGGCCGAGGCGGGCGACGGCGCCGCCGCCGCGCTGCGCGCCGCCGCGAGCGCCGCGGCCCAAGGCTCTGACGCGACGATCCCGCTCGTCGCCCGCAAGGGGCGGGCGAGCTATCTTGGCGAACGCAGTGCCGGCCACCGCGATCCGGGCTCGCGTTCGACGGCCTACCTCCTCGAAGCCGCCGCGACGACGGCGGAGGCCCGCTCATGACGGTCGGACTCGTGCTCGCCTCGCATTCGCGCGACCTCGCCGACGGTCTCGCGCAGCTCGCCGCGCAGATGGCGGCGGGCGTCGCGATCGTCGACGCCGGCGGCACCGACGACGGGGGGATCGGCACGAGCTTCGAGCGCATCGCCGAGGCGGTCGCGGAGGCCGACTCGGGCGACGGGGTCGTGGTGCTGTGCGACCTCGGCTCGGCCGTGATGACGGCGGAGCTGGTCGTCGAGACCCTGGACGACGAGGCGCGACTCCGCGTGCGACTCGTCGACGCGCCGTTCGTCGAGGGCGCCGTGGTCGCCGCCGTCGAGGCGGCGCAGGGGTCGTCGCTCGACGTCGTGGCGCGCGCCGCGGAGGACGCCTGGCGCGCCGGCGTGCCCGCGGCCGACGGCGCGGACCCGGCCCCCGGCGCAGGCGGGGCCGTCGACGCCCCGGTCGAGGCGCCCGCGCGAGCCGAGCCCGCGCCGAACGGCCCGCGGGCGACGGTCGTGCTGTCGAATCCGGAGGGGCTGCACGCGCGCCCCGCCTCGCTGCTGGTCAAGACGGCCGCGGCCTTCGACGCCGCGACGACGGTGAACGGCGCCGACGCGCGGAGCCTGCTCGGCGTCATGGCCCTCGGCGCGCGGCAGGGCTCGGCGCTCGAGATCGCCTCCTCCGGGCCCGACGCCGAGCGCGCCGTGAGCGCCCTCGTCGAGCTGATCGAGAGCGGGTTCGGCGAGTGACCCGCACGGCGCCTCCCCGCGGCTCGCTGCCGGCCTGGCCGTCGGCGAGGCCCGAGGCGACCGCGCACGAGGAGACGGCATCCTCGCCGCGGCCGGCGACCGGGTGGACGACGATCGTGTGGGACGACCCGGTCAATCTGATGTCGTACGTGACGCACGTCTTCATGGCCTACTTCGGCTTCCCCCGGGACGTCGCCCACGAGCTCATGCTGCGCGTGCACAACGAGGGGCGCGCCGTCGTCGCCCACGGCGACCTGGAGACGATGGAGCGGCACGTGATCGCCATGCACGTGCACGGGCTGCTCGCGACGGTCGGGAGGGGAGAGGAATGAGGCTCCGCATCGAGGGCCGCGGACCGGGTGCCGACGGTCGCCCGATCGCCGTCATCGAGCTCGAGACGGTCGAGCTGACGGTGCTGGAGGCGGTCGCCGCCGAGGTCGAGGGGCTGCTCGAGAGCGTCCCCGAGCCCGACCCGTTCGGCGCCGCCGTGCCGCTCGAGCTGGGCGCCGGACTCGACGAGGGCGACGACGCGGCCGTGCACCGGCTGCTCCCGCCCGGGTCGGGCGACCCCGAGTCGGCCGCCGAGTTCCGCCGCTACGCGCAGCAGGACATCGCGCTCGCGCAGCGTTCCGACAGCGAGGCGCTCCGTCGCGCGATCATCGCCGGCGCGACGGCGGCGCCGATGTCCGAGCGGTCGTCGATCGAGTTGGACGACGAGTCGCGCTGGCAGTGGATGCGCGCGCTCACGCACGCGCGCCTGGTCATGTCCGAGCGCATGGCGGCGGCGGAGGACGAGGGGGTCGAGGCGCACGAGTCGGTGCGCGCCGTGTTCGACTGGCTCGGCGGGCTGCAGGAGTCGATCGTGCGCGTCGACGACGAGATCCGTCGCCGCGTCGAGGAGCGCGCCTGACGGCGGGACGCCGTGCGGCCCGTTTCCGCGGCCCGTCTACACTGTGCGCGTGCCCCGCTCGAACGACCGCGACGACGAACTTCCCCGCCACGACGAGGCGGCTCGGCGGATGCGGGAGACGCCGGCCGATGCCACCGCCCCCGGCGACCCTCGGCTGCCGCGCGTGGTCGTGCAGCCGCGCGCGCGGCTCGCGTTCGGCGTCCTCGCGAGCGGTCTCCTCGTCGTCGGCGTGCTCGCGCTGCTCGCCTTCGCGTTCCTGACGCCGGACGGGCGCGCGTTGGTCGGGGTGACGGGCCTCGCGCCGCTCGTCGCGCCCTGGATCGGCTTCGTGCTGCTCCTCGTGGCGGCGGCGTGCGCGGCGCTCGCGATCGTCCGCGGCGTCGCGCCCGCGCAGCAGCTCGTCGGGCGCTCCGAGGTGCTCCGACTCGGCGTCTTCCACGGCTTCCTGTGCGGGGCGGCGTCGACGATCGCCGCCTTCTTCCTCGGCGGCGCGGCGCCCGACCTGCTCGGCGTG
>Ga0153918_1000504_pt1 | contig 18413 bp, 15 predicted proteins | sample TSFL002MetaG_FD_104687 | JGI IMG/M metagenome (GOLD analysis project Ga0153918, IMG submission 104687) | Attine ant fungus gardens microbial communities from Florida, USA - TSFL002 MetaG | ecosystem: Host-associated > Fungi > Mycelium > Unclassified | place: USA: Florida, Paynes Creek Historic... | reverse complement strand
TGCCGGCCGGGCGGCTGTTCCAGTGTGGCAGCAGCACCAGGGCCGAGAACAACGCGCAGCCGGCAAACACGATGAACACCGTGACGCTGTCGAAGTAGCCCGGCAGCAGGCCGCCGAGCACTGCGCCCACCGAGCCGCAACCGTTGACGAAACCTGCCGCCGTGGCGCCGGCCTTGGCCGTGCCGAAGTCGATGGCCGCCGCGCCGCTGATCATCGAGTCTGGTCCGTACAGGGTCAGGCCCATGACGAACAGCAAGGCCACCACCATCACGATACTGCCGCTGTGCATGGCCGCCATGAACGCTGCCAGGGTCACTGTCAGCAGCACCAGGCTGATCACGCAGGCCGGCATGCGTCGGGCGCCGAACAGTTTGTCCGAAGCCAGGCCGATGATGATCGGGCCCAACAGCCCCGCCAGTTCGAAGGCAGTGGGGATGATCGCCGCGCCCACCTTGCCTACCGAAGGCATCTGCTCGAAGACGATCACCGGCCCCCACAGCAGGATGGCGTAGCGCGCAGGCTTGAGCAGGAAGTACGCCAGGCCCAGGGTCAGCACCGTGCGGTTGCGCAGGATTTCGCGCAGCGGCGCCCACACGCTGCACAGGTTACCGGCCGGGGCCATGCTCTGCGGCTCGGGTTCGACCGCGGCCAGGCCGACGTCCTCCGGCTTGTTGCGCTGCAGGAAGAAGAACAGCACGGCCACCCCGGCCACCACCGCGGCACTCGAGAAGAACGCCGCATGCCAGGTGCCCACCAGGGTATAGGCCCACCAGCCGGCGAACGGCGAAGCGACCAGGCCGCCGAAGGCGTAGCACGAACTCCACAGCCCCAGCACCCGGCCGCGCTGCGAAGCCGGGAAGAAGCTGCCGATGTTCTTGCACAGCCCGGCCCAGCCGGTGGATTGCGCCAGCCCCTGGACCAGCATGCACGTGGCGAAGACCGGGAAGGTCGCGAAGCTGCCCATCACCACGGCAGCCGCCGCCGAGATCAGCAGGCCACCGAGCACCACCACGCGCGGGCCGAAACGGTCGGCGAGCATGCCCCAGGTGAACTGGCCCACGGCATAGGCGGCCAGGTAGATCGCGTCGAGGTTGGCCATGGCGGCCTTGTCGAGCATGAACGTCGGGTCTTCACCGATGCCGAGCTTGGCCACCGAGAAGGCCTTGCGGGTGAAGTAGAAGGCGGCGTAGGCCAGCCAGGTGATCGCGAAAATCTGGATGCGCCAGCGTTTCAACGCAGCGAGTGCTTGATTCATTGATTCTGACCTCTTGCTCAAGTGTGCCGGCAGATTGTTAAAAAACGCCTGTCTTGTTGTTGTGTTGCGCACTGCATGACGAAGGCTCGTCATTTGGTCAGATGGCACCGATGTACGGGCCATGCCCCGGCCACTGCTTGTGGCGTTGGCCTCGGGTTGAAACGTATGGAAACAGTTGCTGACTGATAAAGAAAATCGATTTATCGTATTTCACACATAAGCCCAGCTTGTTACTGGAGGCGGCATGTCGGTGTCTCACGCGCAACTCAAGGCCTTCCATGCAGTGGCCGTGCACGGCAGCTTTACCCGCGCCGCGCAAAAGCTGTTTCTGACCCAGCCGGCGGTGTCCGACCAGGTGCGCAAGCTCGAAGAGCGATTCGGTGTGCTGCTGTTCCACCGCAACAAGCGCTCGGTGCAACTGACCGACCTGGGCGAGCGCCTGCTGGGCATCAGCCAGCGCCTGTTCGCCTGCGAGGCCGAGGCGCACGACCTGCTGCAGGACTCCCGCGCCCTGCACACCGGCAGCCTGGTGCTGGCAGTGGATGCGCCCGTGCACGTGCTGCCGCAGATCGCACGCTTTTGCCAGCGCTACCCGGGCATCCAGGTCAAGGTCGAGACCGGCAACACCGATGAGTCATTGGCCAGGCTGTTCAGCTACCAGGCCGACCTGGCGCTGCTCGGGCGCGATGTCGATGACGAGCGGCTGTACTGCGTGCCGCTGCGCCGCGACCCGATGGTGGCGTTCGTCTCGCACAACCACCCGTGGGCCAGCCGCGGCTCGATCACCCTGGCCGACCTTGACGACACGCCGTTGGTACTGCGCGAGCCAGGGTCGGTGACTCGGCAGACGCTGGAGGAAGAGATGCAGCGTGCAGGTTTGCGGATTCGCCCGGCGATCCAGGTGGAAGGCCGCGAAGCGGCGCGCGAGGCGGTGGTGGTGGGGATTGGCGTGGGGGTGGTGTCGGCGGCCGAGTTCGGCGCGGATGCGCGAGTGTGCGCGCTGCCGATTGTCGATTGCCAGCGACACCTGACCGAGACGCTGGTGTGCCTGAGCGAGCAAAGAAGCCGCCGCGTGGTGGCGACCTTCCTGCAGATGGTTCAGGAAGCGTTGTAGCGCTTGTGCCGGCCTCTTCGCGGCTAAAGCCGCTCCTACAGCCGCGAAAAGGCCAGCACAGGCAACACAGGCGCTGGCGGCGGCCTTAACGGGTGGCGACGACAAACAGCCGCGGGAACGGCAGCAGCACCTTGCCGTCGGTGGCTGGCGGGTAGTCATGCTGCATGGCCTGCAGGTACATCTGCAGGAAGCTTGCCTGTTCCTGTTCGTCCAGCTTGGCCAGATAAGGCCGCAGCGCCGAGCCCTTGAACCATTCCACCACCGCTTCGGCGCCTCCCGTCAACGGGTGGTGATAGGTGGTGCGCCACACGTCCACCCGCGCGCACAGCGGGCTGAGCAGGTCGTAGTAGAACGCCGCGTTGTGCCGCGGTGGCAATTGGAAGTCAGCGAATTTCTCCGCCCACGGCCCCTCGCTGGCGATCTTGCGCAATTGCCGGTGAGCGGGCTCGTCGAGGTTGTCCGGGGTCTGCACGGCCAGGCTGCCGCCCTCGCTCAGCTGGCGCACCAGGTGCGGGTACAGCGAGCCATGGTCAGGCACCCATTGCAACGAGGCATTGGCCAGGATCAGGTCTTGCGGCTCGGGGGCGGACCAGTCGCTGATATCGGCAATTTCGCAGCGTACCCGTGGAATATGCAGGCGCTTGCGCTCGCGGGCCTTGTCGATCATGTCCTTGTCGCTGTCCAGCGCCGTTACCTGGGCGTCCGGGCAACGCTGCAGCAGCACTTCGGTGGAGTTGCCGGGGCCACAGCCCAGGTCGGTGGCGTGGCGGACCGGCCGCGGCGGCACGGCGGCCAGCAGGTCACGTACGGCGCGGGTGCGTTCGTCTTCGAAGAGGGAATACTGGGTGGCGGACCAGGCCATGGGCGGCTCCTTTTGGCGGACGATGCACTGAGCATACGCCATGTACCGAAGTGCATGCGCCTGAACTGTCGGCCTATGCTTGCAGTCAGTCCCTTTATGCGCATGCCCATGAAGCTATCCCTGGCCTTGGCCATTCTGGCGTTGATCGCCGCCGCCGCCCTGCTCGGTTCGCCCTGGATGAACCAGCGCTTTCACATGCCCGAGGGCAAACACCCGGCCCAACAACGCGAAACGGCCGGGTCCCCAAGGGAGCCGGCCGTTTCCAACAGCAAGTGACGCTTAGTGCTGCTTGCCGGTACGGATCTGGTGCACCACGCCCATGGCCACCACGACAGCCGCGGCGATGCCGGTGGAGATCACCAGGATCTGGTAGTCAGGCATGAAGGCCATGGTCACCAGTGCGGCGATGATGAAGCCGATCACCAGGTAGGTCAGCCACGGGAACAGCCACATCTGCAGGCGCACTTCCTTGCCTTCGGCGATCAGCTTGCGGCGCATGCGCAGCTGCGAGAAGGCGATCACCAGGTACACCAGCAGGGCAATCATGCCGGTGGTGTTCATCAGGGTTTCCAGCACGTCTTTCGGGCGCAGGGTCTCGCTGAAGTTGATCAGCGCGCAGACCACAGCCACGGCGCAGGAGCCGATGATCGCGTACACCGGTACGCCAGTGCCGGCACGGGTGATCTTGAAGAATGACGGCGCGTCGCCACGCTGGGCCAGCGAGAACAGCATGCGCGAAGCGGTGTAATGGCCGGAGATCAGGCAGCTGCTCACCGAGGTCAGCACCACGAAGTTCATCAGCAGTTCGGCGTGCGGCACACCCAGCAGCTCCAGGGTCCGGCGGTAGGCGCCATAGCCGGAAACGCCCAGTTGCGGGTCGTTCCACGGCACCAGGCAGACGATCAGGAAGATCGAGCCGACGTAGAACAGGCACACACGCCATACCACCGAGTTGGTGGCCTTGACGATCTGGGTGGCCGGGTCCTTGGCTTCGGAAGCGGCGATGGTGACGATTTCAGCGCCCAGGAAGGCGAACATCACCCCGAGCAAGGCGCCAATGACCGTGGTGATGCCGTTGGGCATGAAGCCTTCGGCGGTCAGGTGGGTCATGCCACGCACTTCACCGAACTGCCAGATGTTCATCACCGCGGCGGTGCACACCACCAGGAAGCAGACGATCGCCACCACCTTGATCAGCGCGAACCAGAATTCGAACTCACCGTAGTGCTTGACGTTGAAGAAGTTGACGGTGATCAGCAGCAGGGTCGTGGCCAGCACGAACACGTTGACGCTGACGTCGGGGAAGAAACCGTGCAGGATCTTGCCCGCCACATAGGCTTCCCAGGCCATCAGGATGACCCAGTACCACCAGTACAGCCAGCCGATGGTAAAACCGGCCCAGCGGCCGATCGCGCGGTCGGCGTAGGTGGAGAACGAGCCGGTGTCCGGCGAGGAAGTCGCCATTTCACCCAGCATGCGCATGATCAGCACCACCAGGATGCCGCCAGCCAGATAGGCCAGCACTGCGGCCGGGCCCGCGCTGTGGATCACGCTGCCGGAGCCGACGAACAAGGCGCCGCCGATAACCCCGGCGATCGACATCATCGTCAGGTGGCGCGACTTGAGCGAGGCACTGAGCTTGCTCTCGTGCCCGCTTTTCGCGGTGGTGGTTGTGGATGTTGCGTCCATCAGTTGTGTACCCCGTGCTTCTTTTTATCCAAGGAAAACTGTGAAACCCCGATGGCTCTCGGTTTCACCTGTACATCAGTGCTAATGCGGGCAGGATGGTGTGCGCTAGCACACGCAGGCCTTCCGTGGCGGCCTGCTGACGCGCCCCAGGGTTGGCACCTGTGGCGAACTGAACATGCTTTGTGTGGCGATATCTGACACCTAATGTAAAAATGTCCGACGTAGAGAGCCATGCACAGTGGCATGAATCTCGCACTGCACTGTACAGGCCGCCAATGCAATACACCCGCTGGCGCCTGGCGTTACGCACTCCTGAAGGCCCCGAATGTTCGAATTACACCCAGACTCTTCCACGCCGCTGGTCAACCAGATCATCGACGGCCTGCGCGAGCTGATCGATAACCAGACCCTCAAGCCCGGCACCAAGGTCCCGTCGATCCGCGCCTTTGCCGCGAGCTATTCGGTGAGCACCTTCACCGTGGTCGAGGCCTACGACCGCCTGGTTGCCCAGGGGCTGCTGGTGAGCAAGGGCAATGCGGGGTTCTTCGTCAATCGTGCGGCGAACGAGCTGCTGGAAAACCAAAACAGCGAGGCCGAGACCGGCCGCCCGACTTTCAATTCCGAGTGGTACCTGCAGCAGATCTTCGAGATTCGCCAACTGCCGTTCAAACCCGGCTGCGGCTGGCTGCCCAATGACTGGATGTACGAAGAAGGCCTGCGCCGCGGCCTGCGCCAGGTCGCTGGCAGCCCGCTGGAATTGTCGGGCTACGGCGACCCGATGGGCTTGCCGGAGCTGCGTGCGCTGACCGCGCAGAACCTGCAACAGGAGCTGTCGATCGTCTGCAACCCCGCGCAGCTGATGCTGACCCACGGTGCCAGCCAGGCGCTGGACCTTGCCGTGCGCACCCTGGTGCGCCCCGGTGACGTGGTGCTGGTGGACGACCCCGGCTACCCCAACCTGATGAGTATCCTGCGTACCCAGGGCGCGACCTTGATCGGCGTACCACGCACGCCGAACGGCTACGACCTCAATCACCTCGAACAACTGCTGGCACACCATCGCCCTACCGCGTTCTTCACCCAGCCGCACCTGCACAGCCCGACCTGTTCACGCACCCCGCTGGCGCAACTGCACCGCTTGCTGCAACTGGCCAGCCTGCACGGTTTCCGCCTGGTGGAAAACAACCTGTACGCCGACATGGTCGCCGAGCCGCAACCGTGCCTGGCCAGCCTCGACCACCTGCAGCAGGTGGTGTACGTGGGCAGCTACTCGAAAAGCATCTCGCCCAACGTGCGGGTCGGCTACCTGCTGGCCAACCCGGAGCTGTCGCAGAAGCTGCTGCACCTGAAGATGCGCTCGGGGCTGACCACTTCGCAGGTGATGGAGCGGGTGGTGTATGCGGCGATCATCGACGGGCGCTGGCGCAAGCACCTCAAGCGCCTGCGCCAGCGCTTGGCCGAGGCGCACCAGGAAGTGGGCCGGCATCTGCATCGATTGGGCTTTGAGCTGTTCACCGAGTCGGATGAAGGGATGTATATCTGGACCCGCCACCCGGCGATTCCGGACAGTGCGGCGTTGCTGGATGATGCCTTGGAGAAAGGCATCATGCTCGGGCCTGGGCAATTGTTCATGGTCGATGCCAAGGCCACCGGGTGGATGCGGTTCAATGTGGCGTTCAGTACGGATCCGGCGATGTGGGAGTTGTTGGAGAAGGTGCTGGTGAAGCATGTGCGGCGGGGTGGGATTTAGGGATTAGGGTGTGGCCGGGGTGTTCGCCTTGGCATTTTTGGCGCCTGTGAGATCGAGCGCCGCCCGCGCGGCGCATCGCGGATAAATCCGCTCACATCTGTTTCGGGCCAATCATTCCTGTGAGGTCACCGCTGTCCGCCTTGTTCAGTCATGCGCCAAAGCAGACAACCATGGCGTAACAGGTTCGGCACGTTGCAACAAACTGTAGGAGCGAATTTATCCGCGATGCGCCGCGCGGGCGGCGCTCGATCTCACAGGCGCTGAAAATGTCGTGGCAAGCACCTGTGACACTTAGCGCCAGACAACCTTGTCTGCAAAGAACGCCTGCGCATTAGCCTCCAGGCTCTCCAGGTGATAGCCCCCTTCCTGCACGATCAGGCACGGCAGGCGCAACGCCCGGATCCGCTCACCCAACGCCGCAAACCCTTCCGTCGTCACCGCCACCTTGCTCTGCGGGTCCAGCTCGTAGATATCGAACCCGAGCGACAGCACCAGGACCTCGGCCTCAAAATCCTTGACCGCAGCCAGCGCAATCTCCAGCTGCCCCATGAAGTCCGCCTCGCTGGCGCCATGGGCCATCGGCAGGTTGAGGTTGTACCCCTCCCCCGCACCGCTGCCGCGCTCGTCCTCGAACCCGGCCACACCCGGGTAGAAGTTGGTCGGGTCACCATGGGTCGACACGTACAGCACATCATTGCGCTCGTAGAAGATCTCCTGGATCCCCTGCCCGTGGTGCATGTCGGTATCGAGAATCGCCACCCGGCTGTAACGGCTGCGCAGGGCCTGGGCGGCCACGGCGGCATTGTTGATGTAGCAGAACCCACCGGCCGCATCGAACCGTGCGTGGTGCCCCGGTGGCCGGCACAGCGCATAGGCCGCCGGCTCGCCATCGAGAATGGCCTTGGCCCCGGCTACCGCGCTCTGCGCCGACCAGTAGGCCGAGCGCCAAGTGTTCTCCCCAACGGGGCAGCTGCCGTCCGCCAGATAGCGCCCGGCCTGTGCGAGGATGCCGCGCAGGGCGTTGGGCTCACGCACGAAGATGTTCGACATCACCTCGTCGCCCCAGTCCTCAGGCACTTCCTTCCAGCGCGCATGGGCCTCTTCGAGGAACGCCAGGTAGGCCTCGCCATGCACGGCCTTGAGCGGCGCGAGGCCGGCATCGTCGGGCTGGCGGATGTCGAAGCCCAGGTCCTTGGCGGCCTGCAGCAGGCGCTGGGCACGTTCAGGGACTTCCTGCGGGGTACGCATGGCGCCGCGCGAGTAGTAGCTGCGCGGATGGTGCAGCAGCTGTTCGGGATGGAAGTAGCAACGCATCAGGCTTCTCCTTGTTCGACTTGGCCGGCGCGGGCCAGCACGGCGTTGAGCAGTACGTCGACGCCCTGGCGGGCATCCTCGGGCAGCACGTCTTCGGCTTCGTTGTGGCTCAGGCCGCCGACGCAGGGGATGAACACCATCGCCGTCGGGCAGTAGCGGGCCAGCAGGATGGCATCATGGCCGGCGCCGCTGACGATGGACTGCTGGCTGTAGCCAAGGCCGTCCACCGCCTGCTGCACGGCGGCTACGCAATCCGCGTCGAACGGCGTGGCCGGGCTGACCCAGTGGCGCTCGATGCGCACCAGCAGGCCGCGTTGGTTGGCGATGGCCTGCAGCTTCAGGGTCAGGTCGCGCTCCATGGCTTCGATGGCCTGGTCGCGGTGGTGGCGCAGGTCGACGGTGAAGCGCAGCACGCCGGGGATGGTGTTGCGCGAAGATTTGGCGATCGACAGTTCACCCACGGTGGTCAGGCCTTCTGGCGCGAAGTCGGCGGCCAGCTGCTCGACCGCCTGGATCATCTGCGCAGCGCCGTACAGGGCGTCCTTGCGCAGCGGCATCGGCGTGGTGCCGGCGTGGGCGGCCTGGCCCTCGACGGTGACGTCCAGCCAGCGGATGGCCTGGCCACCGCTGACTACACCAATGGCCTTGGCGTTGTCTTCCAGGATCGGGCCTTGCTCGATATGCGCCTCGAAGTAGGCATCCACCTGGCCACCCAGCGGGCGCTGGCCGGCGTAGCCGGTGCGCCGCAGTTCGTCGGCGACACTGACGCCATCGGCATCACGGATGGCCAGGGCCTGGTCCAGCGCAAGGGTGCCGGTGAACACCGCCGAGCCAAACATGGCCGGGGTGAAGCGGGCGCCCTCCTCGTTGGTCCAGACGGCGATCTCCAGCGGCTTGCGGGTCTGGATGTTCAGGTCGTTGAGGCGGCGCACCACCTCCAGGCCAGCCAGCACGCCATAGACGCCATCGAAGCGGCCGCCTTCGGGCTGGGTGTCGAGATGGCTGCCGATCATCACTGGGGCAGCAGCCGGATCGCTACCGGCGCGGCGGGCGAACAGGTTGCCGATGGCATCCACGCTCAGCGTCAGGCCGGCCTCGCGGCACCAGTGGCTGAACAGTTCACGGCCGGCCTTGTCTTCGTCGCTCAAGGCCAGGCGGCAGCTGCCGCCGCGGGCGGTGGCGCCGATTTCGGCCATGGCCATCAGGCTCGCCCACAGGCGTTCGCCATTGCTTTTCAACATGTGCGGGTACTCCACAATCAGGGGAATCGATCAGGCCAGTTCCAGGCGCTGGCTACGGGCGTACTGGCGTGCCAGGGCGAGCACGCAGACCAGCGAAATGCTGGCGATCAGGCTGTAGAACACCGCCATCGGCCACCATTGGCCGGTAAAGGTGTGGGCCAGCCAGGTGCCGATCAGCGGTGTCAGGCCGCCCGCGAGGGCGCCGCACACCTGGTAGGCCAGGGAAATCGCGGTGTAACGCACGCGGGTGTCGAACATGCCGCTGACGTAGCCCGCGATTACCGCGTAGAACGAGGCCATGCACGCCGCCGCCAAGGCAATGCCAAGCACGATCATTGGGCCTTGGCCAGAGCTGACCAGCACGAACATCGGGTACGGCGAGGCCATCGCCAGCAGCGCGACCAAGGCCAGGAAGCGGGTGGCGCCGAGCTTTTCCGACAGCCACGCGGCCAGCGGCTGCACGCAGAACTGGATGATCGCCACGAAGAACAGGCATTCGAGGATCAGCGAGCGCTCCAGGTGCAGTTGCTGGGTGGTGTAGCTGATCATGAAGGTGTTGGTGAAATAGACCCCGGCAATGCCCAGGGTGTTGGCACCGATGCACAGCAGCAGCGGGCGCCAGGCGGTGCGCAGCACTTCCAGTACCGGGGCCTGCTCCTGGCGCTGGGCCCTGGCCGCCTGCTCGCGGCTGGCGATGAACTCGGGCGACTCGTTGACGCCCAGGCGAATCGCCAGGCCCACCAGCAGCAACAGTGCGCTGGCCAGGAACGGCAAGCGCCAGCCCCAGCTCATCAGGTCTTCCTCGGGCAGGCGGGTCACTGCGCCAAAGGCCAGCAGTGACAGGATCAGGCCCGCCGGGCTGCCCAGCTGGGCGAACGAGGCGAAGAAATTGCGCCTGCCCTTCGGCGCATGTTCACCGGCCATCAGCACGGCACCGCCCCACTCGCCACCCACGGCGATGCCCTGGATCACCCGCAGGAGGATCAGCAGTACCGGTGCGCTGGCGCCAATCTGTGCGTAGGTCGGCAACAGGCCGATACAGACGGTGACGATGCCCATCATCAGCAAGGTGATGACCAGCGACTTCTTGCGCCCGATACGGTCGCCCACATGGCCGAACACGATGCCACCCAGTGGCCGGGCGAAGAACCCCACGGCGAAGGTGCCAAACGCGGCCATGGTGCTGAACAGGCTGTCGTCGGAGGGGAAGAACAAGGCACCGAACACCAGGGCGGCGGCGGTGGCATAGATGTAGAAGTCGTACCACTCGATCATGGTGCCAATGAACGCGGCGGCGGCGGCACGGCGCGGCTGGGGCGAAGCGGTGGGCTTCATGGGGGGCTCCTTTGCTTGTTTTTCTGGCAGGAGTTAATGGTCACGGCGGCGCTCTTGTGGCGCTTGGCTTTTGATCGGTGCTGGCTTGTTCGCGGGTAAACCCGCTCCTGTTGCTTTCAGGCCTTCTGCAGTCCCTGTGGGTTTACCCATGAAGAAGCCAGCACCGTTGCTACAGGCCTCGATGACTGCGATTTATCGTCTGGGGGCTATGATTAGTCAATTTTCTATTTATTATTCGCACTATTAGCCTTGCTTATCATCGAGCCTGCCATGTCCGACCGCCTGCTCAACGACCGCCTCGACTGGAACCTGCTGCGCACCTTCCGGGTGATCGGCCAGGAGTTGTCCATCAGCCGCGCCGCCGCGCGCCTGCACCTGACCCAACCGGCCGTGAGCCAGGCGCTCAAGCGCCTTGAAGAGCAGCTCGGCCGCCAGCTGATCGCTCGCCGCGGGCCGCGTTTCGTGCTCACCGACATGGGCGAGCAGCTGTTCCAGCTGGCCGGTGAGGTGTATGGGCAAATGTCGCAGATCAGCGGCCTGCTGGAGCAGCCGGCGGATGAGCTGGTGGGCAAGGTGCGCTTGTTGATGATCAGCCGTATCGTCAGCGAACGCTTCGATGAGTTCCTCGCGGACTTCCACCGCCAGCACCCGCGGGTGGACCTGGAAATCGACGTGATGCGCAGCTCGGACATCGTCGCCGCCTTGCAGGAAAAGACCGCCACGGCGGGCCTGAGCCTCAATCGCCGGCCACAGCCACGCCTGGAGCAGCGGCTGTTCCTGCGCCAGCGCTATGCGTTTTTCTGCGGCAAGCACCATGCCCTGTTCGGCTTGGCCGAAGGCGATCTGCAGCGGGAGAACTTCGTCAGTTTCGCCAGCGACCAGATTGGCGGCATGCTCTCGCCGCTGACGATCTTCCGCGACCAGCAGGGGTTTTCCGGGCGGATCGTGGCGTCATCGCCGAGCTTGGAAGAGGTGCGCCGACTGGTGATCGCCGGGTTCGGCATCGGCTGCCTGCCCGAGCATGTGGTAGCGCCGGATGTGGCGGCGGGGCTGCTGTGGAAACTGCCGCCGGAGGAAGGGATTGCCGATGTGGATATCCACCTGTTGTGGAACCGGGACCAGCGGTTGAGCCGGGCTGAAGAGGTGTTTATCGAGGCGTTGCAGCAGAGCCTGGCCTAACGCTTTTGAGCCGCTCGATAAACCTCGCCACGCTCACGCTTGCCGACTGAAACAACCACTACAACGATCCGCTCATCCTCGACTCGATAGACCAGGCGATACCCTGAAGCCTTGAGCTTGATCTTGTAGTGGTTCGGCATGTCGCGCAGCGCCTCGGCCTGGACCTTGGGTGACTGCAGGCGCTCGCCAAGCTTCTTTTTGAGCTGCTCGCGCACGGTGTGGCCAGTCTTGCCCCACTCTTTCAGCGCGGATGGCAGGAATTCGAGCTTATAGGTCATCCAGAGATACCGGTACGCCCTTTTCGCCCAACCTCGATTTGGCCAGCTCGCTCAGTTCAAGATCTTCCAGGCGCTCCATCATGGCCTCGTACAGTTCGGCCGGCACCATGTACCCCATCACTCGGTTGTGATTGAGCACAGCGACGGGCATGCCCGCTGCGCCGGTCATCACGGCCGACGGGTTCTTTTTCAGCTCCGACACGCTTACAGCCACGTTAGCGAAGATATTCTGCATGCTTTTCACCCTTTATAGAGGACCATATTTTGGTCCATATATAGGATACAAACAACCCGCGACTGCTCAATCGCATCGCCAGCAAGCCAGACGGACCTTATACGGTCCTCGGCAGAATCCCTTTGCCGCCCTCCCGCAAACTTGGATCCCATCCGCTGAAAGCGTATGCTATCGCAATAGCCATATGCCATCACCCAGGTACAGCTTGTACCTGGCCTTCAAGGATGAAGCTCCCGTGCCCAGCCACCCGACCCGCCACACCATCGCCCGACAATGGCAGTTGCTCAAGCTTCTACCCGACCGCCATCCGGGCATGAGTTCCACACAATTGCAGGCCGCGCTGGCCATGGCCGGCCACAAGACCAGCAAACGTACCGTCGAGCGTGACCTCAACGAGTTGGCAACCCTGTTCCCCTTGCACTGCAACAGCAAGGGCATGCCCTATGGCTGGTACTGGCAGCCGGGCCTGAGCCTGGGCCAGGCCGAGCAGTTGCAGCCCGATGCGCTGTGCCCTTCGCAGCAGATCGAATTGCACGCCTGGGTCGATGATGGCCTTGCCCTTCGCCTGGAGGACCAGCCGCTGTCCGAAGACATGCGCTTGGCCCCCTACCCCAAAGGCGGCGCGATGCTCGCCGCTACGGTGCAAGACAGCCGTGCGCTGATGAGCTGGCTGCTCTCGCAGGCCGGCTCGATCCGCGTCAAGGCACCCGAAACGCTGCGCGTGTCGATGGTCGAACAGCTGCGCCAAAGCCTGGCCCTGAACGACGACGGTTATTGACCGCAAGGCAAAAGTCATTGTCCACCGGGCTGGTTTTTCCCCACGGCGGCCCTGCCCAGAATTCGCTCCTGACAACGCTTCATCTTCAGGAGAACGCAATGACACGCTTCAAGCCCCTGCTGCTCGCCGTCGCCCTGGCGAGCACAGCCCAGGCCAACCAGGCCGCTGACTGGCAAACTTCCCCTTACGGGCACAACGACGAAATCGGCGCGGCCAACCTGCTTACCCCGGACGTGGTGAAACAGGCGGTCGGCCTGGTCAAGACTGGCAAGACCTACCCGCTGGCCGTACCGGTGAGCAAAGACCTGCCGGCCTTCCGCCACCGCAGTTTCCACCTGTACAACATCCAACCCGGTGAGCAGGCCGGCCAGACCCTGGGCCGCAACAAATTCAGCTTCAACGACGAGCTGGTCAACGGCTGGACCGGCGTCGGCACCCAACTGAACGGCATCGGCCATATCGGCATCGACAACGTCTACTACAACGGCAACAAGGCGGCGGACTTCGTCACCGTTGAAGGCGTGACCAAGCTGGGCGTGGAAAAGGTGCCACCGATGGTCACCCGCGGCGTGGTGCTGGACATGACCGCCCACTACGGCAAGGCCATCGTCCCCGGCGGTACTGCGTTCAGCGTCGACGACATCAAGGCAGTGCTGAAGCAGGAAGGCATCGCGCTGCGCAAGGGCGATGTGGTGCTGTTCAACACAGGCTGGCTGGAACTGATCGGCAAGGACAACCAGCAGTTCCTCGCCACCGAGCCGGGCATCGACCTGGCGGCCGCCGAGTGGCTGGCGGACCAGGGCATCGTCGCCTTCGGCGGGGACACCTGGGCTTCGGAGGTATACCCGAACCCGACCGGTGAAGAGTTCCCGGTCAATCAGTTCATGCTGGCCAAACGCGGGATCTACAACCTGGAGCTGATCGACACCCGTGCGCTGGTCAGGGACAAAGCCTTCGAGTTCCTGTTCGTGCTGGGGCAGCCGCTGTACAAGGGCTCGACCCAGGTCAACATCAACCCCGTGGCCATCCACTGAACCCAGACAGCGAACTGTCATACAGCATCAGCCGAACGGCCTGACGGTGAGCCTGCTGCGGCCTGATTAGCATCGGCACTCCCTTGACCAAGCGAGTGCCCGTGCCATGCAACTGACCCGCCCCAATTACCGTGCGTTGACGCTGCTGTGTGCAGCCGTTATTGCCAGCCCTACGCTGCTGGCCATGCCACTGACTCGCGACAACGGCGCGGCCGTCGGCGACAACCAGCATTCCCAGACCGCCGGTGCCACTGGCCCGACCCTGCTGCAAGACGTACAGCTGATTCAGAAACTGCAACGCTTCGACCGCGAGCGCATCCCCGAACGCGTGGTGCACGCCCGCGGCACAGGCGCCCATGGCGAGTTCACCGCCTCCGAAGACCTGTCCGCGCTGACCTCGGCGCCGCTGTTCACCCCAGGTGAAAAGACCCCGGTGTTCGTGCGCTTCTCGTCGGTCGTGCATGGCCTGCATTCACCCGAAACCTTGCGCGACCCGCGAGGCTTCGCCACCCGCTTCTACACCACCGCGGGCAACTGGGACCTGGTAGGCAACAACTTTCCTACATTCTTCATCCGCGACGCCATCAAGTTCCCTGACATGGTCCACGCCTTCAAGCCCGACCCCCGCAACAACCTGGGCAACGATGCCCGGCGCTTCGACCTGCTCTCGCACATGCCAGAAGCCACCCGCACCCTGACGTTGCTGTACTCCAACGAAGGTACGCCCAAAAGCTATCGGCACATGGATGGCAACAGCGTACATGCCTACAAGTTCGTCAACGCCAAGGGCGAATCGACCTACGTGAAGTTTCGCTGGAAGAGCCTGCAAGGCCAGGAAAACCTTACCCCCAAGGCTGTCGAACAGATCCAGGGCAAAAGCTTCAGCCACATGACCGAGGACCTGGTCAGCGCCATTGCCCGTGGCGACTATCCCAAGTGGGACCTCTATATCCAGACACTGCGCCCTGAGCAGCTGGCAGATTTCGATTTCGATCCGCTGGACGCCACCAAGGTGTGGCCAGATGTGCCAGAGCGTCGGGTCGGGCAGATGGTGCTCAAGCGCAATGTCGGCAATTTCTTCCAGGAAACCGAACAGGTCGCCCTGGCGCCGTCCAACCTGATCAAGGGCATCGAACCCTCTGAAGACCGCCTGCTGCAGGGCAGGCTGTTCTCCTATGCCGACACCCAGATGTACCGGGTCGGCGCCAACGCTGCCAGCTTGCCGATCAACCAGCCGCGGGCAGCCGTCAACAATGGCAACCAGGATGGCGCACTCAACCCCAACCGCAGCCGCGACATGGTCAACTACCAGCCTAGCCGCCTGCAGCCGCGCACTACCACCGACTCGGCACGCTACAGTCAGTTGCCCCTGAGCGGCACGACCCAGCAACAAGGCATCAGCCGCGAGCAGAATTTCAAGCAGGCGGGTGACCTTTACCGCGCTTACTCGAAAAGCGAGCAACGCGACCTGGTCTACAGCTTTGGCCAATCGCTGGCTGTTGCCGATGACCAGAGCAAGCACATCATCCTGTCGTTTCTGTACAAGGCCGATGCCGACTATGGGACCCGGGTGACAACGATCGCAGGCGGCGACCTGAAGCGGGTCAAGGCGCTGGCAGCCGACCTTCAGGACTAGGGTTGGCCAGCCCGGCCAGCCTGGCCCGATAGCTGCCCGGGCTCTGCCCCGTCCATTTCTTGAACGCCCGGTGAAACGCACTGGGCTCCTGGAAGCCGGCCTGCTCGGCGACCTCGGCGATGCTCAGCGTGCCTTCGCGCAACCGCTCGAAGGCCATCGCCCGGCGCACTTCATCCTTGATCTGCTGGTACGACCGGCCCTCGCGCTCCAGCTGGCGGCGGAAGGTGCTGGCGCTGACCCCCTGCTGTTCGGCCATCGCCGCCAGGGTCGGCCATTGCCCATAACGGCGTGCACGCAAATGGCGGTAGACCTCGGCGACCAGGCCATTCTGATTGCGAAAGCGGATCACCAGGCCCTGCGGGGCGCTACGCAGGAAGGTCTTCAGCCCTGCCAGGTCCTGCACCACCGGCAAGCGCAACCAGGCACTGTCGAACTCCACTTCGGTACGCCCGCTGCCCAGGCGCAAGTCCGGCCCCCACAGCAGCGGGTCGTCGTCCTGGGCCGGGCGCGCCACCGCCAGTTCCGTGCGGTCGATGGCGATGCGCCGCCCGGCCAGCCAGCACAGCAGGCCGATCACCAGCACCAGGTAAGTTTCCTCGGCATACACCTGGGTCAGCGGGTCGGCAATCGTCGACTGCACGCTGATGACCGCCCGCCCACCGCGCAGCGTGAGGCTGCCGCGCAGGTCACGCAGGAACAGGGCGAAACTGCTCATGCACTGGCGCAGCGCCTTCTCCAGGTTGGGTTCCTGGATCAAGCCACGGCAGATCAGGGCAAAACTGCCCAGCGGCATGCCATGGCTGTCGAGGCGGAAGAACTCGTCGTCCAGCAGCTCGATCATTTCCAGCCATAACCCGGCGAAGGCCTTGGCCGGCACCCGCGCCTGGGGCTGGCCGAGCACGGCCGGGTCGATGCCCACGCCGCGCAGCCGCGCCTCCAGCACGTCTGGCTGGTCGCGCAGGGCGTGCAACATGGCATTGAGAAAGTACACCGCGACTGAATCGCTATCGCGCATGGCGGAATTCGCTGTCTATGCTGAGTGGCAAAAAATGCCAGGTTGACTGAACAGATCCGGCATAGGCTGCAACAGAGCCTTTGCTTAGACTCGAACCCACCTCGGGATCGCCGGCCATTCTCGCAGAGCCTGGCCCGCTCCCGCCATGCCTTCGCAATCGGAGCCTCTATGAGCAGCGCAGAAATCTACGTCGTCAGTGCCGTCCGTACCGCCATTGGTGGTTTCGGTGGTTCCCTCAAGGACCTGCCACTGGCCGACCTGGCCACCGCCGTGACCCGCGCCGCCATCGAGCGTGCCGGGGTGGCCGCCGACCAGATCGGCCATGTGGTGATGGCCAACGTCATCCCCACCGAACCACGCGATGCCTACCTGTCGCGGGTCGCAGCGATGAACGCGGGCATCCCCAAGGAGACCCCGGCCTTCAACGTCAATCGCCTGTGCGGTTCGGGCCTGCAGGCCATTGTCTCGGCCGCCCAGTGCCTGCTGCTCGGTGATGCCGACGTGGCCCTGGCCGCCGGCGCCGAGTCCATGAGCCGCGGCCCGTACCTGCTGCCCCAGGCGCGCTGGGGCGCGCGCATGGGTGACCTGCAAGGCATCGACTACACCGTCGGCGTGCTGCAGGACCCGTTCGAGCACTTCCACATGGGCATCACCGCGGAAAACGTCGCCGCCCAGCAGGGCATCAGCCGCGAAATGCAGGACGAACTGGCCCTGACCAGCCAGCGCCGCGCCGCCCGCGCCCAGGCCGAAGGCCGCTTCGACAGCCAGATCGTGCCGCTGGAGCTGAAAACCCGTAAAGGCACCGTGCAGTTCGCCGTCGACGAGCATGTCCGCGCCGAAGTCACCGCCGAACAGCTGGCCGGCATGAAAACCGTGTTCAAGAAGGACGGTACCGTCACTGCTGGCAACGCCAGCGGCATCAACGATGGCGCCGCCGGCCTGGTGCTGGCCACCGGTGACGCTGTGCGCCGCCTGGGCCTGACGCCACTGGCGCGCCTGGTGGCCTATGCCCACGCCGGCGTCGAGCCGGAGCTGATGGGCCTTGGCCCGATCCCGGCGACCCGCAAGGTGCTGGAAAAGGCCGGCCTGAACGTTGCCGACCTGGACGTGATCGAGTCCAACGAAGCCTTCGCTGCCCAGGCCTGCGCCGTGGCCCGCGAGCTCGGCTTCGACCCGGAGAAGGTCAACCCGAACGGCTCGGGCATCTCGCTCGGCCACCCGGTCGGTGCCACCGGGGCGATCATCGCCACCAAGGCCATCCATGAACTGCAGCGCATCCAGGGCCGCTACGCCCTGGCCACCATGTGCATCGGCGGCGGCCAGGGCATCGCCGTGGTCTTCGAGCGCGTCTGAGGGGCTGAGCCATGACGATTGAACAGATTGCCGTAATCGGCGCCGGCACCATGGGCAATGGTATTGCCCAGGTCTGCGCGGTGGCCGGCTACCAGGTCCTGCTGGTGGACGTTTCCGACGCCGCGCTGGAGCGTGGCGTGGCCACCCTGAGCAAGAACCTGGAGCGCCAGGTCAGCAAGGGCACGCTTGACGCCGAGCGCGCCGCGGCCGCGAAAACCCGTATCCGCACCAGCACCGACTATGCCCAGCTGAGCCGCGCGCAGCTGGTGATCGAGGCGGCTACCGAGAACCTGCAGCTCAAGCAGCGCATCCTGCAGCAGGTGGCGACCAACGTGGCCGCCGACT
>Ga0153918_1000503_pt1 | contig 18417 bp, 14 predicted proteins | sample TSFL002MetaG_FD_104687 | JGI IMG/M metagenome (GOLD analysis project Ga0153918, IMG submission 104687) | Attine ant fungus gardens microbial communities from Florida, USA - TSFL002 MetaG | ecosystem: Host-associated > Fungi > Mycelium > Unclassified | place: USA: Florida, Paynes Creek Historic... | reverse complement strand
GCTCGTCGACGCTGCGGCCGACGAGGCCGGGGTCGCGCCGGCGACCGTCGGCCGTCCGGACGCGCGCGTCGGCCTCGCGGTCCGCGGGCCCGTCGAATGAGCCGGTGCCGCCGAGACCGCCCTCAGCGGCGCCCGGGCCGCCCGGCCCTCCGAGCCCATCGACCCCCTCCGAGCCGGAACCGGCCGAATCCCTCGATCGGCTCCCGTCGGCCGCATCGCCCGCCCGCTTCCGATCCCGCTCCCCCAGTCCGAGCATGTCCGCCGCGCGCTCGTTGCACACCGTCACCTCGCCCTCGGCGGTGACCGCGAGCACGCCCTCGCCGACGCCCTCGAGCACGGCCGCCTGCTCCTGCACGAGCGCGCGCAGCTCCTCCGGCTGGAGGCCGAGCGTGATGCGCGAGAGCCAGCGCCGCATCCGCCAGGCCGCGAGCACGCCGATGACGAGCGCGAAGCCGGCCGCCAGCGCCAGCCCGGCGATGAGCTCGGGGAGGGCGGCGAAGACCGAGACGGGCGTGAAGCCGACGCTCACCTGCCCGATCGGCGTCGTCGTGCCGGGTGAGAAGATCGGCACCTTCGCCCGGGCCGACTCGCCGAGCGTGCCCCGCTGCCACGCGATCTCCTCGACGCCCGAGAGCGCGCGCTCGCCGCTCGTGCTCACCACCTCGCCGAGCCGCGACGGATCGGGATGCGAGAGGCGGATGCCGTCGGCGTTCGTGATGACGATGAACAGCGCCCCCGTGCGGGCGCGCACGCGCTCCGCCTGCGCCTGCACGAGCCCCGCCGCGAGCACGTCGCGGGAGGGCACGGCGCCCGCGTCGTGCATGCGCTCGACCTCGCCGATGACATCGATGTCGTCGGCGAGGGTGCGGGCGATCGCGAGGGCGTTCGACTCGGCGTCGCGGCGCAGCTGGGTGACGCCGATCCAGCCGAAGATCGAGACGGTGACGGCGACAACGACGCCCACGACGGCGATCTGCAGCAGCAGCGCGCGCGTCGCGAATCGCAGGGGCGGCCGCTTCGTCACGCTCCCATCGTGCAGCGCGACCCTCGTGAGCACAATGCGCACAAGCCGCCGAATGCGCACATCGACGCAGAACGCGGGATACCCGGACGGCCGGGCCCGGCATCCATAGCGTTGCGTCGTACCTCAGGTTCCGCACAGGTTCCGCTCGACGATCGACGAAGGAGTCGACGTGCTCGTCATCCTCGGATTCGCCATGATCCTGACCTTCATGGCGCTCATCATGACCAAACGGCTCACGCCGATGGTCGCGCTCATCCTCGTGCCGACGATCTTCGGGCTCTTCGCGGGCGCCGGGCTCGGCATGGGCGACATGGTCCTGGACTCGCTGAAGTCCCTCGCGCCGACCGCGGCGCTGCTCATGTTCGCCATCATGTTCTTCGGCATCATGATCGACGTCGGGCTCTTCGACCCGCTGATCCGCCTCATCGTGCGCTTCCTCGGCGACGACCCGGCGAAGGTCGTCGTCGGCACGGCCATCCTCGCGGGCGCCGTCTCGCTCGACGGCGACGGATCGACGACGTTCATCATCACGGTCTCGGCGCTGCTGCCCGTCTACCTGCGGCTCGGCATGAGCCCCGTCATCCTCACCTGCACCGCGGGCCTCGTGAACGGCACGCTCAACATCGTCCCCTGGGGCGGCCCCACGGCCCGCGCCGCCTCGGCGCTCGACGTCTCGCCCTCGGACATCTTCACGCCCATGCTCCCCTCGCTCGGCATCGGCCTCATCGTCGCGTTCGCGCTCGTGTGGCTCATGGGCCTCTCGGAGCGCAAGCGCCTCGCCGGCACGCTCACCGCGTCGAAGCTCATGCGCGAGGAGGCCGACTCGAAGCTCGCCGCCGCCGGCGCGGGCATCCCCAAGCTGTTCCGCGGCGCGCAGGCGAAGCCCGGCGCGGGCGCCAGCCTCGACACGCAGGGCGTCATGACGGTCGGCGGCAAGGTCGTCGACGACTTCTCCCTCGAGGACGAGGCGGCCGCCGACCCGAGCGCCCTCGAGGGCGAGGGCCACGTCTCCAAGTCGATGGCGGGCACCGTGCTCGACCCGACGCGCTCGACGCTGCGGCCGAAGCTCATCTGGGTGAACCTCGCGCTGACGCTCGCCGTCATGGTGCTGCTGGTGCTGGACGAGCTGCCCCTCGCGGTCATCTTCATGGTCGGCACGGCGGTCGCGCTGGTGATCAACTTCCCGAAGCTGCGCTCGCAGGCCGACGAGATCGTGGCGCACGCTCCGAGCATCGTGGGCGTCGTCTCGATGGTGCTCGCGGCGGGCGTGCTCGTCGGCATCCTCTCCGGCACGGGCATGGTCGAGGCCATGGCCGAGTGGGTGGTCACGATCGTGCCGCCGGAGCTCGGGCCCTTCTTCGCGGTCATCACGGGCCTGCTGTCCATCCCGATGACGTTCTTCATGTCGAACGACGCCTTCTACTACGGCATCCTGCCGGTGCTCTCGGAGGCCGCGGCCGCCTACGGCATCGAGCCCGTGGAGATGGCGCGCGCCTCGATCATCGGCCAGCCGGTGCACCTGCAGAGCCCGCTCGTGCCGGCGATCCTGCTGCTCGTCTCGCTCGCCAACGTCAACCTCGGCGACCACCACAAGAAGGTGCTGTGGCGCGCGCTCGTCGTGTCGCTCGTCATGCTGGCGGTCGGCCTCGTGGTCGGCGCCGTGCCGATCGGCTAGCTCTCGCAGCGCTCCCCGCGCAGCGCTCGCGATCTCGCGCCGCCGGCCCGGTCCTCCGGGTCGGCGGTGCCGCGTCTCCGGCTCCCCCTCGCCCAACTCTGGCGATACCGGCAGGGTGCGGCCCTATTCGGCGCAGCACCGCCGTATCGCCAGAGTTCGGCGGGCTCGCGGCGCGGCCGCGCCGCGGCGGCCACGCGCTACAGCCAGGCGTGTCCGCGCTCGGCCGGCTCTGCGTGGTCGGCGCGGTCGATCGCCATCTCCGCGATGCGCCGCGCGTCCAGCGCCGCCCGGCCGCGCTCGTACCCGGCGCCGTAGCCGACGAACGCGATGCGCGGGTCGATGCGGCTCCAGCCGTCGCGCAGGCGCGGCGCGGCGCCGCCGGCGCGCAGGCCCAGCGGCGCGAGATGCCGCACCGACTCGCGCGTGCCGGTCGCCCAGACGACGGCGTCCAGTTCGTGCCGAGACCCATCGGCGAGCACGGCGCCCGTCGGAGTGAGCCGCTCGAGCGGCCCGCGCGAGACGAGCAGCCCGCGGCGCACGGCGGCGCACGCGGCGGGCGTCGCCGGGATGCCGGTCAGGCTCACGCTGCTCGCGTACGCGTCGGGGCGGGGCACGTCGGGCATCGAGCGGAAGCCCCGGCCCCGCCACGTCTCGAAGGGCGCCCACGCCGAGCGGGACGCCGTCGACGACGCGGATGCCGTGAAGGCGGACGCCGACGCCCACGCCGACCGCACCGCGGCGGCGTCGGCGTCGAGCACGGCGCGCGCGGCACGCAGATCGGCCGTCGTCGTCGCCGCGACGGGCGCGAACTCGGGCGGCCGTCGTGTCGCCCAGAGGGTCGACGCGGCCCGGCCCTCGAGCGCGCGCAGCACGGCGACGGCGCTGCGTCCGCCGCCGACGACGAGCACGCGCGCTCCCGCGAGATCGCTCGTCGCGCCCAGCCGCATCGCATGCCGCTGGATGCCGGCGAACTCGTCCCGCCCCGGATACCAGGGCGCGAACGGCGACGACCACCGGCCGGTGGCGTTGATGAGCACGCGCGCGCGGAGCTGCGACGGCTCGCGCGAGCCGATCCGGTAGGTCACCCGCAGTCGGCGGTCGCGCGCGATCGCCTCGACGCGCGAGACCCGCGCCGGACGGTGCACGTAGATGTCGCTCGCGTCCTCGTACCTGCGGTGCGTCTCGGGCACGAGGTCGCGCGCCCGCTCGCGGCCCGCGGCGCCCGCGTAGGAGAGGCCGAGCACGTCCATCCCCGGCAGCTCGACGAGGTCGTCGGCGTCGGCGACGCGGAGGAAGTCCCAACCCTCGTTCCAGGTGCCACCGGGCGAGGGCTGCGCGTCCAGCACGACGAAGTCCTCGAAGGGGCGCATGCCGGCCTGATGGAGCTCGCGAGCGACGACGATGCCGGCGGCCCCTCCGCCGACGACGACGACGTCCGCATCCATCGGCTCAGCGCTCCTCGGCTCGGTCTCCGCGCCCGGTTCGGTGCCGGGGCGCTGAAAGCCTAGAGGGGCGGTGAGACGAGAACCGCCGACCCGCCGCATGATAAGCTGAGGTTTCGATTTCGTACACACTTGCACCTGGGCGATGCCGTTTGTCCGCCCGGCCTGATTTCTCGAGGGGGTTGCGCATATGGGGCGTGGCCGTCAGAAGGCTAAGCACACGAAGGTCGCGCGCGAGCTCAAGTACTCCGTGCCCGACACGAACTACGGTGCGCTCCAGCGTGAGCTGTCGGGCGGCCATGAGCCGCACGAGTCGGACGAGATGTCGAAGTGGTCGGAGTACTTCGACGACGAGGACGACGACAAGTACGAGGACGTCTACGCAGACCAGTACCCCGACGAGGACGACGCGCAGCAGCAGAAGCGCGCGTAGGGCGTGAACGCCCTCCAGGCGCCCCCGCTGATGGCGGCGGTCGCCGTCGCGCTCATCCTCGTGATCGGCAACGGGCTCGTGCTGCTGTCGGTGCGGATGGCCGCGCGCGGCTCGCTCGGCCGCTGGTCGTTCGCCGGCATCCGCACGCCCGCCACGAGGATGTCCGACGAGGCCTGGCTCGCGGGCCATCGCGCCGCACTCCCCATCGCCTACGCGGGGCACGGAACCGCGATCCTCTTCGCCGTCGCCTCGCTCTTCGCCAGCTCGGCGCCGATGCCCTATCTCGTCTGCCTCGGCGTCGCCGTGCTCGGCGCGATCACGGGCGTGATCGGCGGCTTCGTCGTGGCGCATCGAGCCGCCCGGTCCACGCTGCGCTGACGGGTGCCGCCGACCGCGTCGAGCGAGCGGCCGCCGAGCGGGTAGCCTTGCCCCCAGCGGGGCGCGGCCGTCCACGCGGATGCGGCGGGAGCGCGCCTCGACGACGAGACGCCCGCCCCGATGCGCGGACGCGCGCTCCGACGCACGATCGGCCTGTCGGCGTCCGGACGTCCGGATGCCTCGCAGCCCGCCCCGAAGAGGTGCCGCGGATCGGCGCCGCATGTCGGCCACCCGGTCGAGCCGCCCTCGAAAATGCGAGAAATCGGGCCTTCCGGCCCGCCGACGACTAGGTTTCCGAGCATGACCCCACCCCTCCAGACCGCCACGCGAAAGCGCTTCACCTCCGCCGAGGTGCGCCAACGCGTCCTCGACGCCGCGCGCGCGGACATCGAGGCGAACGGGCTGAGCGTGAGCTTCGACCACCTGCCGCTCGAGGAGTACATCCGCCGGGCGGACGTGCCGCGCACCTCGACCTACCGCATCTGGAACTCGCGCGAGCGCTTCGTCGCCGACCTGCTGCACGACATGTTCGCCGGCGAGTCGAACTTCGCGGTGGAGGAGTTCGCGGGGACGGGCGACATCGAGGAGCACCTGCGCCTGGTCGCGGGAACGCTGACGACGCCCGAGCGGCGGCGGGAGGCGTTCCGGACCTGCATGCGCATCGCGGGCGACGCGCAGTCGCGGATCGTCGTCGACTCGCGCAACTGGCGCTCGTTCATGCTGGCGACCGCGTGCGTCTCGAGCGTGCAGCCCGGCGCCCCGCGCGAGGCGATGGAGCAGGTCATCGCGGAGGTCATGCTGCGCGTGACCACCATGATGAGCCAGTGGTACGTCGCGCTCATCGAGCGCATGGGCTGCCGCCTGCGCGACGGGGTGACGCCGGCGGCGTTCGCCTCGGTCGTCCGCGGCGTGCTCGGCTCGCTCGCGCAGCAACAGCAGCAGAACCCGGCCGTCGCCGGCACGGCCCTCGTCGAGACCGGCCCCTCGGGCGAGCAGCGCGCCTGGTCGCTCACCGCGATCGTCTTCGCCGGCGCCGTCGAGCCGCTCGTCGACTTCGGGGAGTGAGCGGGGATCGAGCCGTCCGACCGACGGCTCGGCGTCCGACGACCCGACCGCTCCGGCGCGCACGGCGCCCCTGGCGCCCGGCCCGCGCCGCGGGATCCGACGCCGGCCTCGCCGTCCCGCCTCGACCCGCCGGAACCGCCCGACCGCCGATCTAGGATCGGCGGCATGCGGCGCACCGTGCTCGTCCTCGCCGTCGCGGCCGGGCTCGGCGGCGGCATCCTGCTGGGGGTACGACGGCTGCTCGGCGACGACGTCCTCCTCGGCAACCTCGTGCTCGTCAGCGCGCTCGTCGTCGGGGTGACGGTGTCGGCCGGGTGCGCGTGGACCCGCGCGGGATGGCGGCTGGCTCCCCTGCCCGCGGCCCTCGGAGCGGTCGCCCTCGCGGCCGGCCTCGCCGTGCAGACGAGGCTCGCGATCTTCGTCTGGGCGGGAAGCGCGCTGCGGATGCTCGTCTTCACCGCTCTGGCGACGGCCTCGCTGCACGCGGCCCGGCGCGCGGGGATCGCGGTTCCGCGATGGTGCGCGCGGCTGACGATCACTACGGGGTCGGTCGCCGCGGCGGCCCAGCTCCTGTTCGCCCCGCAGGAGACGACCTTCGGGGACTACCCGGGGCTCCTCACGGCGCCCGCCTGGGCGGCACCGGCTCTGACCGCGATCGGCGTCGCCTCGACGCAGCTCACGATGGCGGCGCCGGCTCTGATCGCCGGCGGGCTCTGGTGCACGATCGGCCGCGTCCCGCGCCCTCGGCGGGCCCGGCGCAGGGCGGTCGCCGCCGTGGCCGGCATCCCGGTCGCGGCGTTTCTCGTCGCGCTGCTGCTCACGACGTGGACCGGGGACGCCGAAGGGCTCGCGGCCGCGGCGTGGACGGTCACCGCGTTGTCGGTCGGCGGCGTCGCCCTCGGTGTCCGAGCGCTGGACGAGGCTCCCGCGACGGCGGCGACCGAAGCCGGCCGCTCCGCGACCGAGGCGAGGGACCGGGCGGGAATCGGCGCTTCGGCCGCTCGCCCGGCGCCCGACCGGAACGACGAGCCCGCCGGGCCCGCCGCGCTCGTCGCGCTCGTCGCGCCGCCGCCGGCCACTACTCGCGCCGCCCCTCGCGCCTTCGCGCCCTCGCCGGCCCCGCCCCTCCCGCTGACCGCGAGGGAGAAGGAGGTGATGGCGCGATTGGCCGAGGGGCTCACCAACCAGGAGATCGCCGACCGGCTGTTCATCTCGAAGCGCACGGTCGATGCGCACCTGCGCTCGTCGTTCGCGAAGCTGGGCGTCGCGGGCGAGGGGAATCCCAGGGTGCGCGCCGCAGCCATGTGGCGCGCACGGGCCGAGGATGAGGGGACGGATCGGCCGGCCTCCCAGCCTTCGGCGTGAATTAGGCCATCTGGCCGATGGCCCGGGGCGCTCCCAGCGGTGTCGTGAAGGCATCCGTCAGAAGGAGACCGCCATGCACGCCACCCGCCTGGAACCGTCGGCCGCGAGCGCTCCCCCGCGCGACCCGTTCACGATGCGCCTGGCCGGGATCGCCGGACTCGTCGCGGGGCTCGGCTTCCTCCCGCAGCCGCTGCTCGTCTTCGCCCTCCCGGCGCCCGACGGGGCGGAGTTCTGGCCGCCCGAGCGGATGCCGGAGCTCTCGACGCGCATCACCGTGCAGGCGCTCGCCTGGGGGCTGTTCGCGGCCGCGCTCCTCGTCCTGGTGATCGCCCTGGGACGGATGACCGGCGGGGCCCTCGGTTCGATCGGCACGGCGTTCGGCGTGATCGGAGCGGCCTCGTGGCTGGCGGAGGCGGCCTGGCGGCTGATCCCCCTCTCGATGCCCGCGCAGCATCTGACCGAGGCCCCTGTGGGTGCCGCGACCCAGGGCTCGATCCTCTTCTTCCTCGACCTGGCCGACTACGGCTGGACGGCGCTCGGCGCGATCGGGCTCGGCGCGTGGCGGCTGACGCTCATCGGCGCCCGCGACGCGCTGCCGCGCTGGCTGCGCGTCCTCGCCGCGATCGTCGGCGCCGTGGACGTCGTCACGGTCTTCCTGCTGCCGTCGCTGCCGTTCGGACTCGCCCTGATGTTCCCGCTCTTCGCCGTGATCGGCGTCGTGCTGCTCAGGCGCTCGAGGGAGACGGTCGCGCCCTCCGAGCTCCCGTCGGCCGGAGGGGCGCGAGGCGGGGCCTGAACGCACGCTTCCGGGCACTCGGACTCGGAGAGCCACGTCATGGCCTCGGCGCCGTCGTCGGCCTCGATCGCAGAGCGGAAGTCGGCCTCCACGACGACGTCCGCACGCGGCATGACCGGCTCGGCCCGAGCGCTCGCGCTCGCCTCGGTTCGCCGGTTCCCATGCGCGGGCCGAGGCCGAGGCCCTCTGCCCGGGGCCCGGCGCGCGGCGATGCGCCCGCGGCGGCCGCGGTCGCCGTCCCCGAGGCGAGGTGAGGCGAGGCGAGGCGAGGTCGAGCGTGCTGTGCCGATCGGTCCTCAGCGCACCACCTCGACGACCATCGCGACGCCCATGCCGCCGCCGATGGATGCGGCGGCGAGGCCCAGCGATCCGGCGGGCGCGCCGCCGTGCACGAGCCGGCTGAACAGGCGCACGATCGAGACCGCGCCGCTCGCGCCCCACGGATGCCCGAGCGCGAGCGCTCCCCCGTCGGCGCACACGCGCTCGTCGTCGTCGCGCACGCCGATGCGCTCCAGCACGGCGATGCTCTGCGGCGCGAACGCCTCCACGAGCTCGATCGCGGCGAGGTCGTCGAGGCGGATGCCGGCGCTGGCGACCGCCTCGAGCATCGCCTCCGCAGCACCGATGCCGGGCAGGTCGGGGTCGCAGCCGGTGACGGCGTACGACCGCACGGCGAGGCCGGGCGCACGACGACGCGCGGCGCTGCGGTCCCGGCCGTCGGCGGCATCCGATGAGGGGGTCGAGCCGGTAGAACCGACGGAACCGTTCCCGCCCGTCGAACGCGCGATCCCGGCGACGCCGATCGAGGAGCGCCGCCAGACCGCGGCATCCGCCACGGCCACCACCGCCGCGCCGTCGCACACGCGCGTCGAGGTCGCGGCCGTGAGCACGCCGCCCGGGAAGAGCGGCGGCAGCCGGTCGAGCACGCGCAGCCCGGCGCCCACCCCGTCGTCGGCGCGGAGGTCGCCGACGGCCGCGAGCTCGGCGTCGAAGCGGCCCGCAGCCGAGGCCGCCATCGCCCGCTCGTGGCTGCGTCGCGCGTGCGCGTCGGAGCGCTCGCGCGCGATGCCGAGACGCATCGCGAGGTCGTCGGCCGCGTTCGTCATCCCCGGATCGCGCATGCCCTCGGGCGTGAAGCGGGCGCGGGCGTAGGCGACGCCGTCGAGGATGCGCTCGGGCGCCGTCGACGCGCTCTCCGCGCCGCCCGCGAGGCGCAGGCGAGCATCCCCCGCACGGATCGCGGTGGCGGCGTCGGCGATCGCGGCGAGGCCGCTGCCGCACTGGCGATCGACCGCGCCGCCCGGCACTCCGTGGCCGAGCCCCGCGTCGAGCGCCGTCAGCCGACCGAGGTTGCCGCCCGGCCCCGTGCAGTTGCCGAGCAGGACGTCGGCGACCGGATCATCGATGCCGATCGATGCGAGGTCGTCGAGCACGGCCCGCGCCGCGGTGGAGGCGAGCCGTTCCGCGCGGACGCCGGCCAGGCCGCGGCCCTTCGTCGCGATGGGGGTGCGGCGCGCGGCGAGGATCACGGGCGTGCCGTCGGCCGGGATGCGGTCACCGGCGCCGTCGCGTTCGCGCTCGCGCTCGACCTGCATCCGGCTGCCCTCCCCTCGTGCTCGCTCCGCGCCGGCGCCGTTCCGCCGAACCAGGGAGGAGCGATACCCGTCTCGTCGCCGAGGCGCTCTCCCGCATCGGCCGCCCGGCCGCGCGGGGCCACCTCGCCGCGCGCCCGACGAGATCCGCGCCTCCGCACGGCAGAGGTCGAGCGAGCGCTCCGACCGCAGTGCAGACGCCTCTCCTCCGAAGGATACGCGCCGGTGCGCCGATGCTCACGGCGCTTCGTCCGCATCGCCGGAGCTCGGCGGCGGTCGGCCCGCTACCGGTGGACCGCCCGGAGGACACGGGCGAAGGCTCGCCGTTCGATCCGCTCGCCGCTCGATCGCCGACGCGACGAGCCCGAGACGCGAGGGGATCCGGCACCCGAACCGCGGCGCCTCGGCGCTACTCGATGAGGCGGAAGGCTCCTTCGGCCAGGCGCCGGACGACCTCGCCGCGGGCGATCTTGCCCGATGGCGTGCGCGGCAGCTCGCCGGCGAACCATCGGCGCGGTCGGCTCGGACCCGTGAGCCGCTCGGCCGCGACGGCGCGGAGGGCGGATGCCGTGAGTGGCCGGGCAGGGCCGGAAGCCTCCGACCGATCACCCGCATCCGCTTCGCCGGGATCGCGCAAGCCGCCCGGGTCGCGCCGTCCGCTCGGCCGAGCGGCCCCCTCCGGCTCGACGACCGCGACGACGAGCTCGCCGATGCCCGCCGCCGGGACGCCCACGACCACGAGGTCGGCGATCCCGGGCAGGTCGCGGAGGACGTCCTCGACCTCCTCGGGCACGACCGTCGCCGAGGCGCTGAGGATCGCGCCGTCGCGCCGGCCGAGCAGCGTCAGCGCGCCCGTGGCCGGATCGACCCGAGCACGGTCGCCGACGGTCGCGAAGCCGCGCGCATCGCGCTCCAGCGCCCCGCCGCGCAGCCCCGCACCCCGGAGGTAGCCGGCGGCGACGAAGGGCGAGCGCACCCACAGCGCGTCGTCGCGGGTCTCGAGCTCGACGCCGTCGGCGGCGCGCAGGCCGTCGCCCTGGTCGACCGCGACGAACGACAGCTCGGCCGCGCCGTAGTAGGCGACGATGCGGATGCCGGCGTGCGCCGCCCGCTCGCGGAGGGCGCGGTCGAGCCGCGAGCCGCCGATGAGCGCGACCCGGATGCCGCTCGACGCGCCCGTGCGCTCGCGCGCGTCGAGGAGTCGGGCGAGCCCCTGCGGCGTGCCGTGGAAGCGCGTGGCCTCGGCGAGGTCGGCGGTCGCGAACGCCGAAGGAGCGCTCCTCGGCGCGCAGAACCGGGGCTCATGCGCCGACGGATCGCCGTACTCGGGATCCGTCGGCGCATGCTCCCGTGTGCTCCGAGGCGAGCCGGCTCGCGCGCCGGCGCTCGTGCCGACCGAGTCCACGGCGACGGCGCCCGTCGGGCGCCGCACCGGTCCCGCGAGCGCGACGCGCGGCCCGCCGCCGAGGGCGTGCGCGATCGAGAAGAGGGTGAGCGAGGAGGACGCGGGCGCGGTGAGCGCGACGACGTCGTCGGCATCCGCCTCGAGGAGGCGTTCGACGAGCGGGAAGGAGCGGGACCACGACTCCGCCGAGCGGAGCACGACCCGGGGCAGCGCGGTCGTGCCACTCGTCAGCGAGGCCCACGCGATGCCCGGCAGCGGGTCGGCCGAGTCGACGACGCGATGCGCCACGGCCCACTGCTCGGCCGGCCACCGCGAGTCGCCCACGAGCGGGATCGCGCCCGCGCGCCGCGCCTCCGCGATGCGCTCGAGGAGCTCGGGGTCGTCGTCCCGCAGGGCTACGAGGCGTTCGCGCTGCATGTCGTCCTCGCCGTCGCAGGTCTGCGGGTGCCGCTCCGGCGGCCGGCCGAGCCGTGCGGCCGGAGCCTCGCCCGTCGGGTTGGTCGAACCATTGTCGCTGCCGCCAGGCGCTCATGGCATCCGAGCGGACACGAGCCGATCCGTTCCCACCGCCCGGGCGGCCGAGACGTGGGGACCACCGCGACGAACCGCCGCCGGCCCCCGCAAGATTCCGCCCATCCGCGCACGCGCAGGCCCACCATCACGCCACCCGCACCCAGCGTTCGGCCGCCCCCGACGGAAGGCCCCGGCGTCGCGGCGCTACGCCGCGTACGAGCCGACGAGGCGCACCGCGCCGCCGTCGACGCCCTTGGCGCCCTGCTCGAAGCCCGCGAGGCCGGCCTCGCCGCGCGACGACGTCGATACGACGCCGGCGCGCCAGGCGGGCAGCCCGAGCGCCTCGAGACGAGCGGCGACGGCGTCGGCCCGTGCTGCGTCGACGACCGCGAACATGCCGATGCCGAGATTCCAGGTGCCCTCGGTCGACTCCAGCTCGGCGCCGGCGAGATCGGCGAGCACGCGGAAGACGGGCAGCGGCGACCAGGTCGAGCGGTCGATCTCCGACCACGAGCCCTGCGGGAGCACTCGAGCGAGGTTCGCGGCGATGCCGCCGCCGGTGACGTGGCTGAGCGCGTGGATCGCGCCGTCGAGCTCGGCATCCGCGAGGATCTGGACGAGCGGCCCCGTGTAGAGGCGCGTGGGCTCGAGCAGCGCCTCGCCCACGTTGCCGCCGAACTCGGGCAGGTCGTCGGTGAAGGCGATGGAGCGGTCGGCGAGGATGCGGCGCACGAGCGAGTAGCCGTTCGAGTGCAGGCCGCTGGCGGCGATCGCGAGCACGACGTCGCCGTCCTGCACGCGCTCGGCGCCGAGGATGCGGTCGGCCTCGACGACGCCCACCGCGGCGCCCGCCACGTCGTAGTCGTCGACGCCGAGCAGGCCCGGGTGCTCGGCGGTCTCGCCGCCGGTGAGCGCCGTGCCGGTGGCGGCGCAGGCGCGCGCGATGCCGTCGACGATCGCGGCGATGCGCTCGGGGACGAGCTTGCCGCAGGCGATGTAGTCGGTCATGAAGAGCGGCTCGGCGCCGACGACGATGATGTCGTCGACGACCATGCCGACGAGATCCTGGCCGATGGTGTCGTGCTTGTCGATCGCCTGCGCGATGGCGACCTTCGTGCCGACGCCGTCGGTCGAGGTCGCGAGCAGCGGGCGGCGCATCCCGACCAGCCGCGAGGCGTCGAAGAGCCCCGCGAACCCGCCCACGCCGCCGAGCACCTCGGGGCCGTGCGTGGCCTTGATCGAGCGCTTCATCAGTTCGACGGCGAGGTCGCCCGCCTTCGTGTCGACGCCTGCGGATGCGTAGAGGTCGTTGTCAGCCACGCGAGCCCTTTCATGTGGCGCGCTCGGCTGCGCACCGCGGAAGATAACGCCCCGATTCTACCGGCGCGCCCGCGGCCGCCCGGCCGGAGGGCCGCCCGGCTCCGGTACCCGCCCCGGCCCCGGCTCCGGCTCCGAGGCGCCCCGGCACGACCGCCCCGGGCAGCACGACGCCCCGGGCAGCCGTCGGTGCCCGTTCTCGGATCGCCCAACGCGGGTCGCTCAGCCGACCTGACGCACTATTCGCTCCAGCCCCGTCCAGCGACCCGGGTTCGGCGCGCGAGCCCTTCCCACGGCCCCGTCTCGCGCTCCGGACGGCCCGGGAAGCCGGGTGCTGCCCGGGCACAACCCGGGCAGCACCGCCACCCCGTCCCGAGTGCCGTCCGGATCGCCGAACGCAGGTGGCTGAACCGACCTGACGCACTATTCGCGCCGGCCTCACCCAGCGGCCCGAGTTCGGCGCGCTCGGCCTCTCGACCGCCCGGAGACCGACCGGCGACGCCCCGCGATCGGCCCGCGCTGCGCCGCGCCCCGCGCCGCCCGCGCCCGCGCGACGCACCCGGCATCCTGCGTCGTGATCGAGCTGTGACAAAATGGGATGTCTCGCTCCGAGGCGCACCCCGACCTTCTACGGAGTTCATCCAGCGTGTGCGGCATCGTCGGTCATGTTTCGACCAGCCCCGTCAACCAGCAGATCTACGACTCGCTCCTGCTCCTCCAGCACCGGGGCCAGGACTCCACCGGCATCGCGACCTCCGAGGGCAGGACCCTGCACATGGTCAAGGCGAAGGGCCAGGTGCGAGAGGGCTACCGCACGCGCGACATGCGCACGCTCCTCGGCAACGTGGGCCTCGGCCACGTGCGCTACGCGACGGCGGGCAGCGCGAAGAACGAGGACGAGGTGCAGCCGTTCTACGTGAACGCGCCCTACGGCCTCATCCTCGTGCACAACGGCAACCTGACGAACACGCGCGAGCTGAGCGACCAGCTCTTCCGCATCGACCGCCGTCACCTCAACTCGTCGAGCGACACCGAGCTGCTGCTCAACGTGCTCGCGAACGAGCTGCAGCAGAGCGTGGGCGACGACCTCACGACCGATGAGATCTTCGACGCCGTCGCCCGCGTGGACGAGCGCGTCGAGGGCTCGTACGCGGCGATCGCGCTCATCGCGGGCTTCGGCCTGCTGGCGTTCCGCGACCCGTTCGGCATCCGTCCCCTCATCCTGGGCCACCGGCACGACGAGGTCGGCCGCGACGAGTGGGTCGTGGCGTCGGAGTCGCTCGTGCTCGAGGCCGGCGGCTACGAGATCGTGCGCGACGTCGAGCCGGGCGAGGCGATCTTCATCTCCACCGCGGGCGAGCTGTTCTCGCGCCAGTGCTCCGACCGGCCGCGCCTCGCGCCGTGCTCGTTCGAGTACGTCTACCTCGCGCGCCCCGACTCGGTCATGAACGGCGTCTCGATCTACGAGACGCGCCTGCGCATGGGCGAGACCCTGGCGGCGAAGATCAAGCGGGAGATGACGGCGGGCGACATCGACGTGGTCATGCCCATCCCGGACTCGGGCCGCCCGACGGCGACGCAGCTCGCGCACGAGCTGAACCTGCCCTACCGCGAGGGCTTCTACAAGAACCGCTACGTGGGGCGGACCTTCATCATGCCGGGGCAGAAGGTGCGCAAGAAGTCGGTGCGCCAGAAGCTGAACGCGCTGTCGACCGAGTTCAAGGGCAAGAACGTGCTCCTGGTCGACGACTCGATCGTGCGCGGCACGACGTCGAAGGAGATCGTCGAGATGGCGCGCCAGGCGGGGGCGAAGTCGGTCACGTTCGCGTCGGCGGCTCCCGCGGTGCGCTACCCGCACGTGTACGGCATCAACATGCCCACGCGCGGCGAGCTCGTCGCCTCGGGCCGGACGGTGGAGGAGGTCGCCTCGGTGATCAGCGCCGACCGCCTCGTCTACCAGGACATCGACGACCTCACGGAGGCGATCACGCGCGGCAGCGACCTCACCGAGCTCGACCTGAGCTGCTTCAACGGCGAGTACGTGACGGGCACGGTCACGCCCGAGTACCTCGCCTGGCTCGAGGCCACGCGCACGAGCTGACGCCGCGCGCATTCCCGCCCGGTGCCGGGAGGACGCTCGAGCCCAGTGCTCGAGGGCCCTCCGGCACCAGGCGAGGTCGCATCAGGCGTCGCCGCCGAACTCCGGCGATGTGCGGGAGGCGGATGCAGCCGGACGGCGAGTGCGCGAACGCGCGCTCAGGGGATCCGTGGATGCGGGTCAGGCGTCGCCGCGGCGGAGGGTGACGTCGCCGCGGTTGCGGCGGGAGACGACGGAGTTGGCGATGACGCCGACGAGCCCGCCGATGCCGAGGCCCGCGACGCCGATGAAGACGGCGAGGAACGCGAAGATCTGCCCCTGCGAGTACTCCTGGATGGGCGGGTAGGAGAAGGTGAGGATCGCGGCGACGAGGATGCCGACGACGGCGCCGGCGAGCATGAAGACGGGGATGCGGGCCGTGCGGCGCACGCGCGCGGGGACCTCGCGGACGCCGTCGTCCTCCTCTTCGGCGGCGGCGTAGTCGGCGGCGTCGCTTCCGGGCTTGGCGTACTCGGGGCCCGCGAACTCGGGCTCGAACTCGGCGGCGAAGGCGTCCTGACTCTCGCCCTCGCCCGCCCGCCCGCCGTCGCGCTCGGGCTTCTCGTCGGGCTTCTCGTCGGGCTCATCGCGTGCAGGCATGTCCCCCATTCTCCCAAACCGTTGGCGCCCTCACGCCCAGGCCGTCCGCCCGGCTATGGAACCGATCCCTACCTCACCGTCCAACTCTGGCGATACCGCGCCCCTTCACCGAATAACGCCCCACCCCGCCCGCATCGCCACAGTTCGGCACCCCGCGCGAGCGCAGCGAGCCAGCAAAGCCGCGAGCGCAGCGAGCTCCCCCAACCAACCAAGAAGAACCGCGAGCGCAGCGAGCTCCAAAAACACCCCACCCACCCCAGCCGGCGTGCCGACCCCGTGCATGCCGCGACGCAGTGCGGGCGGCGAGGAGGGGCGCGCGCAGCGATATCCGAGCAGGCCGAGACGATGATCGCGAGGCGTGAGCCAGCGCGCCCCTCCGACCCGCCCGCACGGGCACTCACCGATCAACGCAACGAAGCAGCCGCCGCGAAGCGACCCCGATCAGCCCACCGAATCGAACAACCGCGAAGCGACCCGAATCAGCCCCACCAACCGAACAACCGCGCAGCGACCGCCAAACCAACCCCGCCACCGAACAACCGCGCAGCGACCGCCGACCAGCCCCCGCCTACCCCCGCACCACCGGCAAGAACCCGCTCACGTCCGCCCGCGTCCCCGACGCCCGCACCCGCGCCGCGCCGCGTTCCTCCGCCCAGTCGGCGCGCCCGGTGGCGAGCGCGAGCCAGGTCTCGGCATCCATCTCGACGACGTTGGGCGGGGTGCCGCGGGTGTGCCCGGGGCCTTCGACGCATTGGACGGCCCCGAACGGGGGGACGCGCACCTCGAGGGTGGATCCGGGGGCGCGGTCGACGAGGGCCTGCAGCGTGTAGCGGACGGCGGTGGCGCGCACGGCGCGGGCGACGGCCTTCGCGGCGGTCGCGCCTCCTTCGTCGTAGGCGGCGCCCCATTCGCGCACCGCGGCCATGCCGATCGCGTCGTCGATCCGTGTCTTCGCCATGTCTCCATGCTCGCATTGCGCGCGGCCTCACTCGTCGGCTCGCGGACGGGGGCGTTTGCACCCGCGGGTACCATGGCCGGGTGCGAATTCTTGTCCTCGGCTCAGGTGCGCGAGAGCACGCCATCGTGGCGTCGCTCCACGACGAGCATGCCCACGTGATCACCACGGCACCCGGCAACGCCGGCATCGGCCGCGAATCGGAACTGCTCCGCTTCAACATCAACGACCCGAAGATCGTCGCCGACTACGCGGCCGACGAGGGCTTCGACCTCGTCGTCATCGGCCCGGAGGCCCCGCTGGTCGAGGGCGTCGCGGACGCCGTGCGCGCGGCTGGCGTGCCGGTGTTCGGCCCGAACCGCGCGGCTGCGGCGATCGAGGGTTCCAAGACCTTCGCGAAGGAGGTCATGAACCGCGCGAACGTCCCCACCGGCGGTGCGCAGCTGGTCTCCACCGTCGAGGAGACGGCCGAGGTGCTCGACCGCTTCGGCGCCCCCTACGTGGTGAAGGCCGACGGTCTCGCGTCGGGCAAGGGCGTGCTGGTCACGAACGACCGCGATGCGGCCCTGGGCCACGCGGCGCAGTGGCTGAGCGCGGGTCGCGTGCTGGTCGAGGAGTTCCTCGACGGCCAGGAGGTCTCGCTCTTCGTCTTCTCGGACGGCGAGACGGTGCGCGCGCTTCCTCCGGCGCAGGACTTCAAGCGCCTCGGCGACGGCGACGCCGGCCCGAACACGGGCGGCATGGGCGCCTACACGCCCGTCCCCTTCCTCGCGGAGCGCTACGGCGACGAGCGGGCCTTCGCCCGCGCCGTGGTCGACGAGGTGGCCCAGCCGGTCATCGACGAGCTCCGCGCGAACGGCACGCCCTTCGTGGGTCTGCTCTACTGCGGCCTGATCGTGACGGATGCCGGCATCCGCGTCATCGAGTTCAACGCGCGCTTCGGCGACCCGGAGACGCAGGCGGTGCTGCAGCGCCTCGGCCAGCCGCTCTCGGAGCTGCTGCTGGCGAGCGCGACGGGCCGGCTCGCCGAGCAGCCCGCGGAGCTCGCGTTCCGCGACGACTCGGCCGTCACGGTGGTGCTCGCGAGCGAGGGCTATCCGGAGGCGCCGAAGGCGGGCCGTGCGCTCACGGGTCTCGCCGATGCCGAGGAGCTCGAGGGCGTCAAGATCTTCCACGCCGCGACGGCGGACACGGGCAGCGGCCTGACGGCGACGGGCGGCCGCGTGCTGAACGTCGTCGGCGTGGGCGCCGACCTGGCGGAGGCGCGCGAGCGCGCCTACTCGGGGCTCGAGCTGATCGGCCTCGAGGGCGGGCAGTTCCGTCGCGACATCGCCGAGCGCGCGGCCGTCGCGCAGGCGCGGGCGCGCTCCTAGCCGCGGCTCCGGAACCGGCCTCGGTCGGGCTTCCGCCCGCAGCCGGCTCGGGCCCGACCGCGCACAAGTCAGGAGAATGCGCGAACAGATCGCGCATACGAGGATCTGTTCCCGTATTCTCCCGGGTTCTGCGAGCAAGCCGCTCCGAGCGCCGCCCCGCGCATCGCTTCGCCCCGCATCCGCCCCCGACCGTTCTCTCGAGAAACGAGCACACCCATGGCATTCGGACGATCCGCCGACGTCGACCCGCCCGCCCGGCTCGACGGCTGGACCCACGTCTACTCCGGCAAGGTCCGCGAGGTCTACGAGTCGGATGCCGACGCCGACGTGCTGCTCGTCTCGGCGAG
>Ga0153918_1000502_pt1 | contig 18423 bp, 18 predicted proteins | sample TSFL002MetaG_FD_104687 | JGI IMG/M metagenome (GOLD analysis project Ga0153918, IMG submission 104687) | Attine ant fungus gardens microbial communities from Florida, USA - TSFL002 MetaG | ecosystem: Host-associated > Fungi > Mycelium > Unclassified | place: USA: Florida, Paynes Creek Historic... | reverse complement strand
TCGACGGCTCGCTGCCGCTGATCGCCACGCTGCCCGCCGCGCGCAAAGTCAAATGGACGCTCGATATCGACCCCACCGAGAGCTGAGCCTGCGAGCCAGATCGAAAAAAGTCGCACAAGTCACAATTTTTATGCAAATTAAGTAACAACCCAGCCGCGCAATCGTTAACAATGTGCGCGGCGTGGCTTTTTTCGCCACAACTATCTCAGCAATGCGTCAGGAGTAGAGTGTTGGAGCAGAATCACCAGGCGCCCGCCGCCACCATGAAAGATGTGGCTGAAAAGGCAGGCGTCTCAACCGCAACCGTTTCACGCGCGCTGATGAATCCTGAAAAGGTCTCGGCGGCGACGCGGCAGAAAGTTGAACAGGCGGTGATTGCCGTCGGCTACGCGCCGCACGGCCTGACGCGCAACGCGCGGCGCGGCGAGACGCAAACCATTCTGGTGGTTGTGCCCGACATCTGCGATCCCTTTTTTAGCGAAATCATCCGCGGCGTCGAGGTGACGGCGGCGCATGAGGGTTATCTGGTGCTGATTGGCGACTGCGCGCACCAGAATCAGCAGGAGAAGACCTTTCTGGATCTGCTGCTGACGCGCCAGATCGACGGCATGGTGCTGCTCGGCTCGCAGATCCCCTTCGATCCGGCAAACGACGAGCAGCGTAATCTGCCGCCGATGGTGATGGCGAATGAGTTCGCGCCGGAGATGTCGCTGCCTACCGTGCATATCGACAACCTTACCGCCGCCTTCGAGGCGGTGAATCACCTGCTGCAGCTTGGCCATCGCCAGATCGCCTGCATCGGCGGGCCGGAAGAGATGCCGCTGTGCCAGTACCGCACCCAGGGCTATATTCAGGCGCTGCGCCGCAGCAATATCGCCGTCGATCCCACCTATATCGTGCGCGGCGACTTCAGTTTCGAAGCGGGCGCGCAGGCGTTGAAGCAGCTGATGGCGCTGCCGCAGCCGCCGCGCGCGCTATTCTGCCACAGCGATATGCTGGCGCTCGGCGCGATGAATCAGGCCAAACGCCTCGGCCTGCGCGTGCCGCAGGATCTGTCGATTGTCGGCTTCGACGATATCGAACTCGCCCGCTACTGCGAACCGCCGCTCACCACCGTGACGCAGCCGCGCTATCAGATTGGCCGCGAGGCGATGCTGCTGCTGCTGGATGAGCTGCAGGGCAAGCGCGTCAATAACGGTTCGCGCCTGCTCGACGCGGAACTCACCGTGCGCGGCAGCACGGCGCCAGAGAAGAAGCGCGAGAAATAACCGCTCTTTTCGGTTATTTTCAGTAGATTCTTAAGGCGAACACTGCTGGTCAAAGTTCCAACCCTTAAGTAACATGGCGGACTCCTTGCCGGGCGGTCTTTCCAGGCGTTTTCGCCCCGTTGGCACGATTTTTTGAAGGGTATCAGAACGAGAGTGGCACAGAGAGATTATGTAGGCCGCGGGCGTTCAACAGGGACGCGTCGCAAAAAAAGCAGCACCAGCCGTGGAAAGAAAAGCAAAGGCGGCTCCGGTGTCTCCAAATTGATGATCGGACTGGCCGTTGCGGTGCTGGTGACCTTTGCCGGTGGTTTATGGTTCCTTGCGCATCATAAAAAAGACGATGTGCCGGTGATCCCGGATCATAAAGCCAACGGCAACGGTTTGCCGCCGAAGCCTGAAGAGCGCTGGAAATACATTAAAGAGCTGGAAAACCGTCAGGTGACGGTGCCGACGCCAACCGAACCTTCGGCGGGCGGCGAGGTGCAGTCGCACACGCAGCTCACCGACGAACAGCGTCAGCTGCTGGAGCAGATGCAGGCGGATATGCGCCAGTCGCCGACCCAGCTGAATGAAGTACCGTGGAACGAACAGACCCCGGCGCAGCGTCAGCAGACGCTGCAGCTGCAGCGCCAGCAGCAGCAACAGCGCCAGCAGCAACAGCAGCAGCTGCAGATGCAGTCGCGCCAGCAGCCGCAGCAAAGCGCCCCGGCGCGTCAGCCGACGCAGCCGAGCCAGCCGGCGCACCAGACGCAGCCGAGCGCGCGTCCGGCGCCGCAGCCGCGGCAGACGCAGCAGCCTGCGCCCGTCACGCGTGAACCCGCGCAGGAAACGGCGAAGAAACCGGCGGAGAAACCGGCCTCTTCCCAGCGCTGGATGGTGCAGTGCGGATCGTTCAAAGGCACCGACCAGGCGGAGTCCGTGCGCGCCGGTCTGGCGTTCGAAGGATTCGAAAGCCGCATTACCACCGGCGGCGGCTGGAATCGCGTGGTGATCGGTCCCTATAAGGATCGCAGCAGCGCCGACAGCACCCTGAAGCGGCTGCGCGGCAACGGCCATTCAAACTGTATTCCGCTCGCCGTCGGGGGTTGAAACCCGACAAACCTGCCCCATATCTGGTTGCATGATGCGCCGCGCCTTGCCGCGCGGCGCTTTTTTTCTACTGCAACAAGGGGTCTGCCCGTGACAACAATAGTAAGCGTACGACGCAACGGACGAGTCGTTATCGGCGGTGATGGCCAGGCAACTCTCGGCAATACCGTGATGAAGGGCAACGTAAAAAAAGTACGTCGCCTTTACAACGATAAGGTAATTGCCGGTTTCGCTGGCGGCACTGCAGATGCCTTCACCCTGTTTGAACTCTTCGAACGTAAACTGGAAATGCACCAGGGCCACCTGGTGAAAGCCGCCGTCGAGCTGGCGAAAGACTGGCGCACCGACCGTATGCTGCGCCGTCTTGAAGCGCTGCTGGCGGTCGCGGACGAAAACGCCTCGCTGATCATCAGCGGCAACGGCGATGTCATCCAGCCGGAAAACGATCTGATCGCCATTGGTTCGGGTGGCCCCTTCGCTCAGGCGGCGGCGCGTGCGCTGCTGGAAAACACCGAGCTGGGCGCGCATGAGATCGTCGCGAAATCCCTGAATATCGCGGGCGACATCTGCATCTACACCAACCACAATGTTAACTTCGAAGAACTGCCGTCCAGGGCGTAAGGATCAAACATGTCTGAGATGACTCCCCGCGAAATCGTCAGCGAACTGAATCGCTTTATTATCGGCCAGGACGGCGCAAAAAAAGCCGTCGCCATCGCGCTGCGTAACCGCTGGCGTCGTATGCAGCTCGACGAAGAGCTGCGCCACGAGGTGACGCCGAAAAACATTCTGATGATCGGCCCGACCGGCGTCGGTAAAACCGAAATTGCCCGTCGTCTGGCGAAGCTCGCCAACGCCCCGTTCATCAAGGTGGAAGCGACCAAATTCACCGAAGTGGGCTACGTCGGTAAAGAGGTGGACTCCATCATTCGCGACCTGACCGACGCCGCCGTGAAAATGGTGCGTAGCCAGGCGATTGAAAAGAACAAATACCGCGCCGAAGAGATGGCGGAAGAGCGCATCCTCGACGTGCTGATCCCGCCGGCCAAGAACAACTGGGGCCAGCCGGAGCAGAGCAGCGAGCCTTCCGCCGCGCGCCAGTCGTTCCGTAAGAAGCTGCGCGAAGGCCAGCTGGACGATAAAGAGATCGAAATCGACCTCGCCGCCGCGCCGGCCGGCGTCGAAATCATGGCGCCTCCGGGCATGGAAGAGATGACCAACCAGCTGCAGTCGATGTTCCAGAACCTGGGCGGTCAGAAGCAGAAGCCGCGCAAGCTGAAGATCAAAGACGCGATGAAGCTGCTGATTGAAGAAGAAGCGGCCAAGCTGGTGAACCCGGAAGAGCTGAAGCAGGATGCGATCGAAGCGGTAGAACAACACGGCATCGTGTTTATCGACGAAATCGACAAAATCTGTAAGCGCGGCCAGTCATCCGGTCCGGACGTTTCGCGCGAAGGCGTCCAGCGCGATCTGCTGCCGCTGGTAGAGGGCTGCACCGTCTCAACCAAGCACGGCATGGTGAAAACCGATCACATTCTGTTTATCGCCTCTGGCGCATTCCAGATCGCCAGCCCGTCAGATCTGATCCCGGAACTGCAGGGCCGTCTGCCGATCCGCGTTGAGCTGCAGGCGCTGACCGTCAACGACTTCGAGCGCATTCTCACCGAGCCGAACGCGTCGGTGACCGTGCAGTACAAGGCGCTGATGGGCACCGAAGGCGTGAACGTCGAGTTTACCGACGACGGCATCCGCCGTATCGCCGAAGCGGCGTGGCAGGTGAATGAAACCACCGAGAATATCGGCGCGCGTCGTCTGCATACCGTGCTGGAGCGTCTGATGGAAGATATCTCCTATGACGCCAGCGATCGCCACGGCGACTCCGTCACCATTGATGCGGAGTATGTCAGCAAGCATCTGGATGAACTGGTGGCGGACGAAGATCTCAGCCGCTTTATTCTGTAATTCCATTTTTCTATGCGCTTGCGCAAAGCCCGGCCACTGCGCCGGGCTTTTTTTATCTGCATGCTGCTGATGCAGCGCCTTTTTTTCCGCTGATGATTTTGCCAACAATCCGTTTCTGGCGGTATACTTACCGCTCCTGTGGCAAACAGATGGACCCACCATGAAATACGATACTTCTGAACTCTGCGACATCTACCATGAAGAAGTGAACGTTGTTGAACCGCTTTTTTCCAACTTCGGCGGCCGCACCTCATTTGGTGGTCAGATAACCACAGTGAAATGTTTTGAAGACAACGGCCTGCTCTACGATCTGCTGGAAGAGAACGGTCGGGGCCGCGTGCTGGTGATCGACGGCGGCGGTTCGGTGCGGCGCGCGCTGGTTGACGCGCAGCTGGCTCGCCTGGCGATGGATAACGAATGGGAAGGGCTGGTGGTGTATGGCTCCGTGCGTCAGGTAGACGATCTGGAGGAGCTGGAGATCGGCATCCAGGCCATTGCCGCCATTCCGGTTGGCGCGGCGGGCGAAGGCATTGGCGAAAGCGACGTGCGCGTTAACTTCGGTGGCGTCACCTTCTTCTCCGGCGACCATCTCTACGCCGACAATACCGGCATTATCCTCTCTGAAGATCCGCTCGATATCGAGTAGCGCCAGAAACGAAAACGGGAGCACGCCGCTCCCGTTTGCTATTCGGCTGAGGCTGTTACACCTCTTCCATTTTTCCCAGCAGTGCACGCAGGCGATCCTGCCACAGATGCTGCTCTTCCTTTAACTGCTGATTTTCACGCACCAGCGACTCGTGGTTGCCCGCAGCCTGCTGCGCGTCGTTTTTCAGCGAATTGTTCTGCTCTTTCAGCTCTTCGATTTCCATCTGCAGCAGGGTGATGGTATCAATCGCCTGCTGTACTTTCGCTTCCAGTTTCTCGAATACTTCAAATGACATCTTTCTGACCTCTCCTAAATTCTCGCAGGGCGTTGATGATGCCAGCCTTAGCGCGTGACGCCCTGTATCAGCCAGGCCAGCAACAATGTTTCCGATTGTATGTAGCCTGATAGCGCAAGTCCAGCGACGCGGGCCTTGCGGGCGCAGTCTGTAACACTTTTCGGCTTATGCCTGGCGCCCCGACGCCTGGGGCGGCTCAGGCGAAAAACGAGGCGGCGAAGCGAGGTACATGATGTTTCATGAAAGCCAAAAGGCGCGAAAACGCGCATTTATTTGACTCAGCACACAGATTTCGATTTCGCTATTTCTCGTTTATGCTCGTTAACGATAAATTTACACCAGCCCTACAAGAGAGCTGGGTGACTCATGGAATGAGAACAAAAACTGATAAAATTTAACCTCGCTTCAGGAATACCATTATGAGTCAGACATCGAACACACTGAAAGGTCAGTGCATCGCCGAATTCATCGGCACCGGCTTAATTATCTTTTTTGGCGCCGGCTGTGTGGCCGCGCTGAAAGTGGCTGGTGCCGCCTTCGGTCAATGGGAAATCTGCATTATCTGGGGACTTGCCGTCTCCATGGCCGTCTATCTCACCGCCGGCGTTTCTGGCGCTCACCTTAACCCTGCCGTCACGGTGGCGCTCTGCCTGTTCGCCAACTTTGAAGGGCGCAAGGTGTTGCCGTACGTGCTGGCGCAGGTTGCCGGTGCGTTCTGCGCCGCCGCGCTGGTTTACGGCCTTTATTACAACCTGTTCTTCGATTACGAGCAAAGCCATCAGATGGTGCGCGGCACGGTGCAGAGCCTGGACCTCGCCGGTATCTTCTCGACCTACCCTAACCCGCACATCAGCGTGGGACAGGCGTTCCTGGTGGAGATGGTGATTACTGCGGTGTTGATGGCGGTGATCATGGCGCTGACCGACGATGGCAACGGCGTGCCGCGCGGCCCGCTGGCACCGCTGCTGATCGGCCTGCTGGTGGCGGTGATCGGCGGCTCTATGGGCCCGCTGACCGGCTTCGCCCTCAATCCGGCGCGTGATTTCGGACCTAAGCTATTCGCCTTCTTTGCCGGCTGGGGTAACGTTGCCTTCACGGGTGGTAAAGATATCCCTTACTTCCTGGTACCGATCTTTGGCCCGTTAGTGGGAGCCTGTCTGGGCGCCTTCGGCTATCGTGCGCTGATTGGTCGCCACCTGCCGGGCGCCGTACTGGCCAGCAGCAAAACAGAAAAACCGGTCGCACGCGCTGAGCAGCGTAAAGCGTAAGTTTCACTTTTTCATCGGGAATGCATTATGACGACTACCACTGATAAAAAATATATTGTTGCGCTCGACCAGGGCACCACCAGCTCGCGCGCCGTTGTGCTGGATCACGACGCCAACATCGTTGCGGTATCACAGCGCGAATTCACCCAGATCTACCCGAAAGCGGGCTGGGTAGAGCACGACCCGATGGATATCTGGGCATCGCAAAGCTCGACGCTGGTCGAAGTGCTGGCGCACGCCGACATCCGCTCTGACGAAATTGCCGCCATCGGCATCACCAACCAGCGCGAAACCGCGATTGTCTGGGACAAAGAGAGCGGCAAGCCGATCTACAACGCCATCGTCTGGCAGGATCCGCGCACCGCTGACTACTGTAACAAGCTGAAAAAAGAGGGGCTGGAAGAGTACATCCAGCACACCACCGGCCTGGTGATTAACCCCTACTTCTCCGGCACCAAGGTGAAGTGGATCCTCGACCATGTGGAAGGGGCGCGCGAACGCGCGAAGCGCGGCGAACTGCTGTTTGGCACCGTGGACACCTGGCTGATCTGGAAAATGACCCAGGGCCGCGTGCATGTGACCGACCACACCAACGCCTCGCGCACCATGATGTACAACATTCACAAGCTGGAATGGGATCAGCGTATGCTGGAGATCCTCGACATTCCGCGTGAAATGCTGCCGGAAGTGAAAGGCTCCTCTGAGATTTACGGCCAGACCAACATCGGCGGTAAAGGCGGCACCCGTATTCCTATCGCCGGTATCGCAGGCGACCAGCAGGCGGCGCTCTACGGTCAGCTCTGCGTGCAGCCGGGCATGGCGAAAAACACCTACGGCACCGGCTGCTTTATGCTGATGAACACCGGCACCGAAGCGGTGACCTCGTCGCACGGCCTGCTGACCACCATCGCCTGCGGCCCGCGCGGCGAAGTGAACTACGCGCTGGAAGGCGCGGTGTTTATCGGCGGCGCCTCTATTCAGTGGCTGCGCGACGAGATGAAGCTGATCAGCGACTCCACAGACTCTGAATACTTCGCGCTTAAGGTGAAAGATACCAACGGCGTCTATATGGTTCCGGCCTTTACCGGCCTGGGCGCGCCCTACTGGGATCCCTATGCGCGCGGCGCGATTTTCGGCCTGACGCGCGGCGCCAACGCCAACCACATTATTCGCGCTACGCTGGAGTCTATCGCCTACCAGACGCGCGACGTGCTGGAAGCGATGCAGAACGACGCTGATACCCGTCTGCAGTCGCTGCGCGTGGATGGCGGCGCGGTGGCGAACAACTTCCTGATGCAGTTCCAGTCTGACATTCTCGGCACGCGCGTTGAGCGTCCGGAAGTGCGCGAAGTCACCGCGCTGGGCGCCGCCTATCTGGCGGGTCTGGCGGTCGGCTTCTGGAACGATCTGGAAGAGGTGCGCGCCAAGGCGGTGATCGAACGCGAATTCCGTCCGAGCATCGAAACCACCGAGCGCAACGTTCGCTACGCCGGCTGGCGCAAAGCGGTGGCGCGCGCGCAGGCATGGGAAGATCACGACGAGTAATGGCTTCTCCCGCGCCCACCGGCGCGGGACCTTGTCTCTCTTCTCTGAGCCCGCGACCCTGTCGCGGGCTTTTTTTTGCCCTTTCCCGCTGTGCTACACTGCCCTTTTTGCATCAGGTGCAGGCCATGAAACGAGAACTCGCCATAGAATTTTCCCGCGTGACCGAGGCGGCAGCCTTAGCTGGCTATCGCTGGCTGGGTCGCGGCGACAAGAACAGCGCCGACGGCGCCGCCGTCCACGCTATGCGACACGTCCTTAACACCATCGATATCGACGGCCAGATTGTGATTGGCGAAGGTGAGATCGATGAGGCGCCAATGCTCTATATCGGCGAAAAGGTTGGCAGCGGTCGCGGCGACGCGGTCGATATCGCGGTCGATCCGATTGAGGGCACGCGCATGACCGCCATGGGCCAGGCCAACGCGCTGGCGGTGCTGGCGGTCGGCGACAAAGGCAGCTTTCTGCACGCGCCGGATATGTATATGGAGAAGCTGATTGTCGGTCCGGCGGCGCGCGGGCATATCGATCTCAACCTGCCGCTGGAAACCAACCTGCGTAATATCGCCGCGGCGCTGAATAAACCGCTGACGCAGCTGACGGTCTCTATTCTGGCGAAACCGCGCCACGACGCCGTTATTGCGCAGCTGCAGCAGCTTGGCGTGCGCGTCTTCGCCTTCCCCGACGGCGACGTGGCGGCCTCTATCCTTACCTGTATGCCCGACAGCGAAGTCGACGTGCTCTACGGCATCGGCGGCGCGCCGGAAGGCGTAGTGTCGGCGGCGGTGATCCGCGCGCTGGACGGCGATATGCAGGGCCGTCTGCTGCCGCGTCACGAGGTCAAAGGCGAGAGCGAAGAGAATCGCCGCATCGGCGAGCAGGAGCTGGCGCGCTGCCACGAGATGGGCATTAACGCGGGCGAGGTGCTGCCGCTGGCGCGTATGGCGCGCAACGACAACGTGATTTTCGCCGCCACCGGCATCACCAGCGGCGATTTGCTGAAGGGCATTACGCGTCAGGGCAATATCGCCACCAGCGAAACCCTGCTGATCCGCGGCAAGTCACGCACCATTCGCCGCATCCAGTCGATCCACTATCTGGATCGCAAAGACGCGGCGCTGCACCCGTTTATCCTGTAACCGTGCCGCTTTGACTTTCTGGCTGGCGCGACAGCGGCAGCCAGCAGAGCAGCATCACCAGCGCGGTGGCGAACATCAGCATCCCCAGGCTGAACTGGTCGCGCTGCGGCAGCAGCGCGGACGCCCAGGCGACCACGCCCGATCCCAGATTCTGCAATCCGCCAATCAGCGCGCCGGCGCTGCCCGCCAGCCAGGCGTAAGGCTCCATCGCGCCTGAGGTCGCCAGCGGAAACAGCATGCCCGCGCCGAAGAAGAAGAGCGCGGCGGGCACCAGCAGCGTCCAGATGTTCATCACGCCGAACCACGCCGGGATCCACATCAGCGCGCCCGCCAGCAGGCAGCTGTTAACGCCGGTCCACATCAGGCTGTGCCACGAGCGCGTTTCGCGTCCGGCGAACCACGCGCCGAAAAAGGCGGCGGGGATCGGCAGAATAAACAGAATGCTCACGGTGAACGCATCCAGCCCGAGCACGCCGCCCAGCAGCACGCCGCAGCTCGCTTCAAACACCGCGATGCCCGCCAGCGCGCCGATCAGCAGCACGATAAAACGCACAAAGCTGGCGTCGCTCAGCAGGCGCTGATAGCGCCGGAAAAAAGGCGTTACCTCGCCGCACTGCGGGCGCGTCTCCGGCAGCCAGCGCGCCATCGCGCCGGTCACCGCAACGCAGAGCAGCAGCAGGAAGGCGAAACAGGCGTGCCAGCCGAACAGCTTCGTCAGCAGCGCGCCGATCACCGGTGCCAACAGCGGGCTCACCAGCAGTCCCATATTCAGCAGGCTGTTGGCCTGACGCAGCGCGACGCCCGCGTAGAGGTCGCGCGGCATGGTGCGCGCCATCACGCCCGCTACGCCGGTGCCCAGCCCCTGAATGGCGCTGCCCAGCACCAACACGTTCAGCGAGGGCGCCAGCATTGAGGTAACGGCGCCGATCATAAAGATTGTCATCCCGGCGAGGATCACCGGACGACGCCCGACGCTGTCGGAGAGCGGACCATAGATCAGCTGGGATCCGCCATAGGTCATCAGATAGGCTGCCATCACGCGCTGCAGCGTGCCGTCATGCACGTTAAGCGCGTCCGCCATCGCAGCCATCGCCGGCACGTAGATTGTCTGCGCCATCTGCCCTACCGCCAGCATTAAAATCAACATCAGCAGCAGCGGCTGATTTTCCATCTTCTTCATCGACATCTCAGTCTGGGAAATAACGTTAATTCAGCAGCAAAACGTGCTGCGTCGGGATAATGGCGGGAAAAATATCAGGAATCCGTGACAAATCGAGAGGCAGCGCCAAAGCTGTCGGCGCGGCGGCGTCAAGTTTTCGTACCACCTTGTCAACAGCGCGCAACGCGTGACGCGGCGTGCGGCGCGTTTGTCGATTAGAGCCTAAAAACCGGCGGCCGGGTGGAAAATCCGCCGTGCAGCCGCGATGATATCTTTGTGCCTGAAAAATCAACGACCGGGAGAGTAACCATGGCCGAATGGGTCAATGCGCAAGTAAAGGAAGTGAAAAACTGGACGGACGCGCTGTTCAGCCTGCGGGTGCATGCGCCGATCGACGCGTTTACCGCCGGACAGTTCGCCAAGCTGGCGCTGGAGATTGATGACGAACGGGTGCAGCGCGCCTACTCCTACGTCAACGCGCCCAGCGATCCGCTGCTGGAGTTCTATCTGGTGACGGTGCCGGAGGGCAAACTCAGCCCGCGTCTGCAGGCGCTTAAGCCCGGCGACAGCGTGATGGTCACCAAAGAGGCCGCCGGTTTTTTTGTGCTGGATGAGATCCCGCCGTGCAACACCCTGTGGATGCTGGCGACCGGCACGGCGATTGGCCCCTACTTATCTATTCTGCAACAGGGCGAAGGCCTCGACCGTTTCGAGCATATCGTGCTGGTGCACGCGGTGCGCTACGCCGCCGATCTGAGCTACCTGCCGCTGATGCAGTCGCTGCAGCAGATCTACAACGGCAAGCTGCGTATCCAGACGGTGGTGAGCCGCGAAACCGCCGCCGGCTCGCTGACCGGACGCGTGCCGGCGCTGATTGAGAGCGGCGAGCTGGAGCGTGCGGTGGGCCTGCCGATAGAGGCGGAATCGGGCCATATTATGCTGTGCGGCAACCCGCAGATGGTGCGCGACACCCAGCAGCTGCTGAAAGAGACGCGCGACATGCGCAAACATCTGAAGCGCAAACCCGGCCATATCACCAGCGAGCACTACTGGTAAGCCGCGCTGCGTTGCGATAATTCCTGCTCTGACAGAAATTTCGTCCGTCGCGCTTTTGACTTTCACCGGTAAAAACCGTTCTAATTTAGCGCAGAAATTACTGGTCAGAGCCTACAAAATGAAGAATTTGCCTGGCGCGCTGCTGCTGAGCCTTGCGCTGACGGCTCCGGCATTTGCCGCCGATCTCCCGCCGCGCGAGCGCAGCGAATCCGTGCCTGCCGCGCCCTATTTGCTGGCGGGCGCGCCGACGTTTGATATGACCATCGGCCAGTTCCGCGAGCAATACAACGCCGCGAATGCCGACCTGCCGCTGATGGAGTATCGCGCCATCGACAGCAAGAATGACAGCAGCCGCCTGACCCGCGCGGCGAGCAAAATCAGCGAAACGCTCTACGCCTCTACCGCGCTCGAGCAGGGAACCGGCAAGGTGAAAACGCTCCAGCTTACCTGGCTGCCGGTGCCAGGCCCGGATGAAAAGGCGTCGCAGGAGAAAGCGATGGCCTATATGACGGCGCTGCTGCGCTTTTTCGTCTCCGGCTTAACGCCGGATGAGGCGCGGCAAAAGCTCAACGCGCTGCTCAGCGAGGGCAAAGGCGCACGCTATTTTTCCCGCAACGAGGGCGCGCTGCGTTTCGTGGTGGCGGACAACGGCGACAAGGGGCTGACCTTCGCTATCGAGCCGTTAAAACTGACGCTGCCGCCCGCCGATCAGGACGGCAAAAATGACGAAAAGCAAAGCCATTGACCAGAGAGATCTCTATACTGTCTGGCAGTCTACGCTGCCTGACGGCAGTGCAATTTAATGAATCGCGTAACGCGGAGGATAGAATGCGACATCCATTGGTTATGGGTAACTGGAAACTGAATGGCAGCAAGCAGATGACGAGCGAGCTGATCGAAGGCCTGCGCAAAGCGCTTTCCGGCGTCGACGGTTGCGGCGTCGCTATCGCCCCGCCCGCTATCTATCTCGACCAGGCGAAGCACGCCGTCTCCGGCAGCCATATCGCCCTGGGCGCGCAGAACGTCGACGTTAATCTGTCTGGCGCATTTACTGGCGAAACCTCCGCAGAGATGCTGAAAGACATCGGCGCGAAATATATCATTATCGGCCACTCTGAGCGTCGCACCTACCACAAAGAGAGCGACGAGTTTATCGCGAAGAAATTCGCCGTGCTGAAAGCGGCTGGCCTGGTGCCGGTGCTATGCATTGGCGAAACCGAAGCGGAAAACGAAGCGGGCCAGACGGAAGAAGTGTGCGCGCGTCAGATCGACGCCGTGCTGGAAACCCAGGGCGCAGAAGCCTTTAATGGCGTGGTTATCGCCTACGAACCGGTCTGGGCGATCGGCACCGGCAAATCTGCCACCCCGGCGCAGGCGCAGGCGGTGCACAAATTTATTCGCCAGCACATCGCGAAGAAAGACGCGGCGGTCGCTGAGCAGGTCATCATTCAGTACGGCGGTTCCGTTAACGATAAAAACGCGGCTGAACTCTTTACCCAGCCGGATATCGACGGCGCGCTGGTCGGTGGCGCCTCGCTGAAAGCTGACGCCTTCGCGGTAATCGTGAAAGCGGCGGCGGAAGCGAAAAAAGCCTAATCCCCGACAGACGAAAAAAAGCGGCTTTCAGGCTAATGCTTGTCAGTTAAGCTCATGTTCAGGTAAGGCCGCTATTTTCTCTAAATGGCGGCCTTTTTTTATATGCGTGTGAGCATGCTGGTGCGGTGGCCTCAGACAGGGTGCCCTTTGTAGCAGTTGAAACGCTGCCGGCCGCTCCCTTATGCCCTTTCCAGCAGCGCCCACGGAAGCTGGCCAGCAGGCTGGGGCTGCTCAGGGGCGGGCATTTCGCAGCGCTGAACAGAATGAGGCTGCCAGGAGAGCCCGCAAGGAAGCGGGCGAAAGGTGGGGCTGGAACAGGAAGGTTCCATCCCTACCGGTCCGTCAGGCAGACGAATGGCGTGAAGGGACCGCGTCAGCGGCGCGAGGACCGCCCGCCCCTGAGCGGCTCCAGACTGCGTTATCACCCCATGCTTAACTGACCAGTATTAGCCTTCAGACCGCTTTTTTTATGGCTGCAAAATCTCACAGCGGTGGTCCTGCAGCTCCTCTGCCGATCCGCGATTGAGCAGCAGCCAGTTGCGCGCCAGCGCCATCAGCGCCAGACGTCCGTCCGGCAGCGCTGCCAGCGCCACGCCATAGCTGCCCATTTCTCCACGCGCGTCAGGGATCTCCTGCGCCATGCGGATAAACGGACTCTGCTGCGTCAGCTCCGGCAGCGTGAGCGTGCGTATCTGGTAGGCGTGGCGCAGCAGCGTGGCCTTCTGCCAGCGGCTGGAGAGGCCAGGCGCGAGGCGGTCCAGCGCGCGGCGCACGTCGGGCCGCAGGCAGGAGATGTGAATATGCAGCTGATTCTGGGTGCGGCCATACTCGGCGTTGATCGCCAGCGACAGCGCGCTGTCGGCGATGGGCGCGCCGCGCCGTACCGCCAGCTGCGTGCGCGCCTGCCAGGCGAGGGCGAAAAAGTTGGGCGTGGCGGGCTCCAGCAGCACCGGGCTTTCCATGCCGGTGATTTTCGCCAGCGGAATCAGCAGATACTGCAGCGGCCCGTTGAGATCTTTAAGCAGCGCATAGTCTTGATCAAGCGCGACGCGCTGGCAGGGCGCAGGCGAACCGCTTGCGCGCTGATTCGGCTCGCACTTTTCGCTAACGATTTGCCACAGCGCATCGCTGTTTTTATGCAGGTGGAAAGCGGCGATCGTCAGGCCGCCGATCAGCAGCAGCAGAGAAAGCGCTATCAGACGCAGCGCACGACGGCTTCCAGGCATAGCGGGATTTCTCTCTTGGCTTTTTGCGCATCCTCGCCTGGCGGCTGCGCAATGTCACGCACAAATAAAAACGGCCAGCGCGCTGGCTGGCCGTCTGCTCTCTGGCGAACGATTAAGGCTTCATGACCTGATCGTAGGTGCCGCCATCAGCAAAGTGCGTTTTCTGCGCCTGCGTCCAGCCGCCGAACTTATTGTCGATGGTAAACAGCTTCACCGGCGCAAAGGTGCTGGCGAATTTCTTCGCCACCTCTGCATCGCGTGGACGATAGAAGTTTTGCGCCGCGATGGTCTGGCCTTCCGGCGAGTAGAGGTACTTCAGATAGGCGTCGGCCACGCTACGCGTGCCCTGTGCGTCCGCCACTTTATCCACCACGGCAACGGTCGGCTCCGCCAGAATCGACTCGCTCGGCGTGACGATTTCAAATTTGTCTTTACCCAGCTTGTCGACCGCCAGATAGGCTTCGTTTTCCCAGGCGATCAGCACGTCGCCGATACCGCGCTCAACAAAGGTGTTGGTTGCGCCGCGCGCGCCAGAGTCCTGCACTTCGACGTTTTTGAACAGCGCTTTGACGTAGGCCTGGGCCTTCGCCTGGTCGCCGTTGTTTTGATCCAGCGCCCAGCCCCATGCGGCCAGATAGTTCCAGCGCGCGCCGCCTGAGGTTTTTGGATTCGGGGTGATGACCGATACGCCTGGCTTGATCAGATCCGGCCAGTCGTGAATGCCTTTCGGGTTGCCTTTACGCACCAGGAAGACAATGGTGGAGGTATAGGGCGCGGAGTTGTCCGGCAGACGCTTCTGCCAGTTCTTATCGATGCGGCCGCGCTCGGCGATGGCATCGACATCGGACTGTAACGCCAGGGTCACCACATCGGCGCGAATGCCGTTGATCACCGAGGTCGCCTGCTTGCCTGAGCCGCCGTGCGACTGACGGATGACCACGTTATCGCCGGTTTCCTGCTTGTAGTGCGCCGCGAAAGCCTTGTTGTACTGCTCATACAGCTCGCGCGTCGGATCGTAAGAGACGTTCAGCAGCTGGTAATCCTTTGCCAAAACGCTGGCAGAGGCCAGCAGAAGGGTAATACCGATACTCCACTTGTTCATTATGCACTCTCCCAAGGTCATCAGGCCGGTAGGGTGACATAAACCATTTTAGAGCTAAAAGAATTAAAAATAAGGATTTATAACCGCGTGGAATATAGACAGCGGAAAGCAGACGCGCCGTTCAGGCGCGTCGCAATAAGACCGGGGATCAGTAGAGTTTTTTCGCGGTTTCCAGCCAGTCGCGTTTAAACGGACGCTTCATATTTTCAATGGCGTCGATGATGTCGTGATGCACCATCTTCTCGTTCTGAATGCCGACGCAGCGGCCGCCGTAGCCCTGCAGCAGCAGCTCAATCGCGTAGGCGCCCATGCGCGACGCCAGAATACGGTCGTAGGCGCAGGGCGCGCCGCCGCGCTGGATATGGCCCAGCACCGTGGCGCGCGTTTCGCGTTTGGTTTCCGCTTCGATGTACTTCGCCAGATCGTCGATATCGCAGATATGTTCGGTGATCGCCACGATAGCGTGCTTTTTGCCTTTGGCGATGCCGGCTTTGATCTCCATCACCAGCTCTTCGCGGGTGTAGGGGATTTCCGGCAGCACGATAAATTCACAGCCGCCCGCAATCGCCGCCGCCAGCGTCAGATCGCCGCAGTAGCGCCCCATCACTTCAACAATCGAGATACGCTGGTGCGAGGAAGAGGTGTCGCGCAGGCGGTCGATCGCCTCGACCACGGTTTCCAGCGCGGTAAAGTAGCCGATGGTGTAGTCGGTGCCCGCCACGTCGTTATCGATGGTGCCCGGCAGGCCGATGCAGGGAAAGCCCATTTCGGTCAGACGCTTGGCACCCATATAGGAGCCGTCGCCGCCGATAACCACCAGCGCGTCGATGCCACGCTTTTTCATATTCTCGATGGCCACCTGACGCACTTCGTCATTGCGGAACTCTGGAAAACGCGCTGAGCCAAGGAAGGTGCCGCCGCGGTTAATCATATCCGACACGCTGTAGCGGTCGAGATTGATCATCCGGTCTTCATACAGTCCCAGATAGCCGTCATAGATACCAAAAACTTCCAGTCCTTCGCTCAGCGCTGATCGCACAACACCGCGAATGGCTGCGTTCATGCCTGGGGCGTCGCCGCCGCTGGTCAATACACCAATTTTTTTGATCATGACAACCTCTGGATTGTGAATACGTAAGTTAATCCTGCCTGTCGTGCGCCGCTTAGCGGCCTATCGTTATGCGCGACCCGTGATGGCAGATAGTATATCAAAGGCTTGCTGCTGAATTGATTCAGGTCAGACAAGTTTTCACTAATTTTTTTGCAGGAATGTTAGCGCTTCGTCATTTTAAATAGTTGAAACTGATTCAATCCGGTTAAAAGCCGGGTGAGTTTTGCTGTTCGAGCGGCACCACCGAGCAGGGATCCTGATGAATAATCACGTCCGATCCGGGAAAACGTTGCAGCAGCGCCTTTTCTACCTGATCCGCCACGCGATGCGCCTGCACCAGCGGCAAATTATCGTCCAGCTCCAGATGCAGCTGAATAAATTTAGTCGGACCTGACTGGCGCGTGCGCACGTCGTGCACGCCCTCTACCCCAGGCCAGTTCAGAGCCAGCTCCAGAATGATAGTGTGCTCTTCCTCAGGCAGCGCGCGGTCCAGCAGCGACTGCACGGCGTCGTAGCCCATACGCAGCGCGCTATAGAGGATATAAACGCCGATGCCTAACGCGAAAAGCGCGTCGGCGCGGGCGAAGCCGTAGCTGCTCAGGGCAAGTGCGATCAGGATAGCGCCATTCATCACCACATCGGACTGGTAGTGCAGCATATCGGCGCGGATCGCCTGGCTGTGCGTGTGGCGCACCACCCAGCGCTGAAACGCCACCAGCAGCAGCGTCGAAAAGAGCGCGACCACGGTCACTACCACCCCGACCAGCGGCGCGCGCAGCGTATTGGGTGAGGCAAGATGCTGAATGCCGGTTAAGAACAGGAACAACGCCGAGCCGGAGATAAACATGCTTTGCGCCAGCGCCGCCAGCGACTCCGCTTTGCCGTGGCCAAAAGTATGGTCGGCGTCAGCAGGCTGCAGCGCGTAGCGCACCACCAGCAGATTGGTCAGCGAGGCGGCGATATCCACCAGCGAGTCGACCAGACCCGCCAGCAGGCTCACCGATCCGGTGTACCACCAGGCGAAAATCTTCACGATCAGCAGGCAGGTCGCCAGGGCCGTCGCCGCCAGCGCAGCGCGTTTAACCAGACGAGCATAGGTGGGCTGCATAATGGGCTCCCTGTGCCATTGCTGGCATGCACGCAAAACAAAGGAATGGCTAAAGTTTAACATCCCGCGCGTCGCTGCGCATAAACCCTGCGTCACCAGAAGAGAAAAGCGGATTAAAACCCTGAAAAAACAAACCCCGCCCTCAAAGAGGACGGGGTATCGTTTCCCGGTTGGGAAACGCACGATTACAGCTTAGCTCTAAAACTGTCAGGAAGAGCTGCGGCCGCCGCCGTGGCTGTTCTGACCGCCTTTTTTGCCTGCTTCAGAGGCTTTTTCACGGTCATTTTTGAAGTTACCGCCGCTGTTCTGTCCGCCTTTTTTACCGGCTTCAGAAGCTTTCTGCGGGTTGTCTGCGAAATTGCCTGAACCACCACGATGTTCTGCCATAACTTACTCCGTTAATATATTCAGATTGATTTACGTAATGTGGTTAATGCACTCCATTTAAATTCCCGGGATGTGCGCCTTCCTTGCTGCGACAGGATTAATTGTAGAAGCAACCGTGGGGAATTCAAGAAAATATATAAAATAATAAGCATATGATTTTGTTTATAATTAATATATGACAGCAATATTTGCTTGCTTATTATCATATATTTATATAAATCTTCGCTTCGCTTTGAATATTTAACCGATTCGCTTAAGCATATATTAAGCTGACATAAGATATGCCATCGATAAAATAAACGAGGCGTTGAAAAGAAATATTTTGTTAATTCACTGCGGTTTTAAAGGGTTAGTACCCTTCTTAAATGAAGTGTTAATGCCGATGCGCTATCCGGCGGCCAGGGTTGACACCGGTGCCCGGCGCGCGCAAAAAGGGCAAAAAAAACCCCGCCATCATGGCGGGGAAGAC
>Ga0153918_1000501_pt1 | contig 18446 bp, 14 predicted proteins | sample TSFL002MetaG_FD_104687 | JGI IMG/M metagenome (GOLD analysis project Ga0153918, IMG submission 104687) | Attine ant fungus gardens microbial communities from Florida, USA - TSFL002 MetaG | ecosystem: Host-associated > Fungi > Mycelium > Unclassified | place: USA: Florida, Paynes Creek Historic... | reverse complement strand
CACCGCTTCGTCGGCCGGCAGGACTTCGCGGCCGCCGCCTACGGGCCCGGCTCGCGCGAGACCGATCCGCCGCGCATCGGGCCCACCTTCCAGGAGCGGTTCCTGCACGAGGACGTGCCCTTCGGCCTCGTGCCGCTCGAGGCGCTGGGGGCGCTCGCGGGCCTCGAGACGCCCCTGCTCACCGCCCTCGTCGACGTGATCGACGCCGCCCACGGCACGGACTCGCGCGCCGTCGGACGGTCGCTCGACGCCTTCCGCGACGTCATCCCGGCATCCGCCCCCGTCTCCGCCCCCTGACCCGCCGGGACCCCGGGTCCGGACTGCGCTGCCGAACTCTGGCGCGTGCGCGCCGGCGCGGCGATATCCGGCGCACCTCGGCTGTATCGCCAGAGTTCGGCGCACGAACGCGTCGGCGTCCGGCGCTCGGCACGCAGCGCCTCCACGGCCTCATCACGACCGCACGAGAAGAAAGCGAAGCAGCACGCCATGCCGCCACCCCTGCCCCTCCCGCCTCCGGGCGCCCGCCGCGTCGCCGTCACGGGCGGCGCCCGCGGCATCGGCCGCGCCGTCGCCGCGCGCTTCGCCTCCACGGGCGATGCCGTCACGATCGTCGACGTCGACGGCGAGGCGGCGCGAACCGCGGCGGCCGAGCTGCCGGGCGCGACCGCCGTCGAGCTCGACGTGCGCGACGTCGGCGCCGTCGACGCCCTCTTCCGCGACTCCCCGGATGCCTTCGACGTCGTCGTCGCGAACGTCGGCGCCTCCGAGCCGCGCGGCGACGCGCTCGACCTGCCGCTCGAGCGCTGGAACCGCCTCATCGAGGGCAACCTGACGACGGCCTTCGTCACCATGCGAGCGGCCGCCGCCCGGATGCGGGACGACGGCGTCGCGGGCCGCATCATCGCCACCTCCTCGGTCGCCGCCGTGACGGCCGAGCCCGGCTACGCGGCGTACGCGGCGGCCAAGTGGGGCCTCGTGGGCCTCGTGAAGTCGATGGCGATGGAGCTCGCGCCCCACGGCATCCTCGTCACCGCCGTCTGCCCCGGCGACGTGCGCACGGGGTTCCTGGCCTCGACCGCGTCGGCGGTCGGGGGAGGGGACGTGTACAGCGGCCCCCTCGGCAGACCCGCCTCGCCGGAGGAGATCGCCGGCGCCTACGCCTGGCTCGCCTCGCCCGAGGCGAGCTACGTCGTCGGCGAGACCCTCGTGCTCGACGGCGGCCTCTCGCTCTCGGCGATGGCGCGGTAACCCGCGCCGCGCCGGCCCGAACCGAGTCCCGACCGCCCCCAGCCGAAGCGGCACCGGCGCATCGCCGAGGCGTCAGCCGCTTCTCGGATCCATTGCATCATCATCGATGATGATGTAGCGTGGCTGTATTGCCGGATCCACACAACAACGAAGTTGCTCGGCTCCTCGGATCCCCGCCCCAGGGATCCGACCCGCCTCCTGACGCTCGATTCGACATCCTCGAGCGCAGGGCCTTTTCTGGAGGTCATCATGTCCCCATCGAACGCTCCCGTGCAGAGCCCGGAGCTCAAAGACCTGCTCACCCGGCTCGCGGCGTCCATCGACCGCATTCCCGTCGGGCGCACCCACTACGTGACGATCCTGCTCATCGCGGCGGGCATGTTCTTCGACATCCTCGAGTCCAACTCCGTCGGCCTCGCCGGGTCCGCGATCATCGCCTCCTTCGGCATCACGAAGACGCAGCTCGCCCTCATCACCTCGGTCACCTTCATCGGCCTGACCCTCGGCGCCTGGGTGGGCGGCGCCATCGCCGACCTGCGCGGGCGCAAGTTCTCGCTCATGCTGAACCTCGTCGTGTACACGGTCGGCGGCCTCGTCTGCGCCTTCGCGCCGAACTACGAGGTGTTCATCGCGGCCCGCCTGATCGTCGGCCTCGGCCTCGGCGGCGAGCTCGCCGTCGGCATCGCGCTCATCTCCGAGATCATGCCGACCAAGCACCGCGCCTCCGCGGTCGCCTCGCTCAACATGTTCTCCGGCGGCCTCGGCAACCTCGTCGCGCCCCTCTACGCGAGCCTCGTGCTCGTCGTGCTCGGCGACGTCTTCGGCGGCCCCGAGCAGAGCTGGCGCTGGCTGTTCGGCCTGCTCGTCATCCCCGTGCTGCTCGTGCTCGTCATCCGCCGCTCGATGCCCGAGTCGCCCCGCTACCTGCTCTCCCGCGGCGACGTGCACGCGGCCAACGACAGCCTGCTCAAGCTCGCCCGCAGCCGGGTGCCCGCCGACGAGATCGTCATCCGGACGACGCCCCAGCTGAACACCCAGGCGATCCACACGATCGCCGACCGGGTGCGCCTCTCCGAGATCTTCCGCGGCGGGCTGCTGCGCCGCACGGTCACCTCGGGCGGCACCTACTTCCTGCTCGTCGGCGTGCAGATCTCGCTGCTCACCCTCATGCCCACCTTCCTCGTCGCCCGCGGCTCGACGGTCGGCCAGAGCCTCATGTACACGCTCGTCATGCAGATCGGGAGCCTCCTCGGCACGGTGTGCGCCGCCACGGTCACCCACCGCTTCTCCCGCCGGAAGGTCATGATCGTCGGCGCCGTGCTCGGCTGCCTCGACGCCTTCGCCTTCGGCCTGTTCGCGCAGACCGACCTGCAGATCGTCCTGTTCGGCGCGATCTTCCAGTTCTTCAACCTGCTCCTCACGACGACGCTGTGGACCTGGGCCTCCGAGCTCTACCCCACCCGCGTGCGCGGCTTCGGCGTCTCGTTCGTCAAGGGCATGGGCAGCATCGGCCCGATCGTCATGCCGCCCGTCATCGCGATGATCTTCGACGCGGGCGACCTCGTCGCCGTCTTCACGACGCTCGCCGTCATGTACGCGTTCATCGTGCTCTTCTCCTTCCTCGGCGTCGAGACGAAGGGCAAGACGCTCGAGGAGGCCAACGAGGCGCAGGGGGTCGTCGATGCGCGCTGAGCAGTCGAGCGCGGCGGGCGAGCGCGCCGCGATCCGCGTGGTCGCCGCGCGGAACCTCGCCTACGCGCCCCACTACGTCGCCAGGGCGCTCGGGATGTTCGAGGATGCGGGCGTCCGCGTCGACCTCCTCGAGCAGGCCCCCGGCCACGGCTCCATCGCCGACGCCGTGATCGAGGGCCGCGCCGACCTCGTGCTCGGCAGCGCGGTCTTCGCCGACCGGCTGAACCGGGCCGAGCCGAGCGTCATCGCCGCCGTGAGCAACCAGCAGACGCGGCACTTCCTCTACCGCCGGGCGACCGACCCCGCGGGCCCCGAGGACGACGACTTCGACTGGAGCGGGCTGCGCGGGGCGACGGTGATCGTCGCGCCGACCTTCGTGCCCACCTCGTGGGTCGCGTTCCGCGAGATCCTGCACCGCCGCGGCATCCTGCTCGACGACGTCAAGGCGCTCGTCGGCTACCAGCCCGACGCCGTCGTCGACGAGTTCCTCGACGGCCCCGGCGACTACCTGCTCGCCGGCGGCCAGGAGGGGCAGGACGAGCGGCTGCGCGAGGCCGTGCCGCTGGCGAGCGCACTCGGTCCCGTGCCCTGGTCGGTCTACTGCGCTACCCGCGCCTGGGCCGCCGTGCACGCCGACGAGCTGGACGCCTTCCGAGCCGGCCTCGGCCGGGCGCAGGCGTGGCTCGCGCTCACGCCGGCTGAGCGCGTCGTCGACGTGCTCGCCCCGGTCTTCTCGGACGTGCCGGTCGGAGCGCTGCTCGGCACCGTCGAGCAGTTCCAGCGCATCCGCTTCTGGGCTGAGAGCCCTCAGCCGCGCGCCGACGAGCTGGAGGCGTGGCGCGACGCGCTCGTGCGCGCGGGCCTGCTGCTGCCCGACACCCGGGTGCGCTCGATGATCGAGGAGGCGGGCGGGGAGGCATCCGCGGCCGGGTCGGCATCCGACGGGTCCTCGCGCGACGGCGGGGCGGACGAGCGGGACGGAGGCGCGGCATGACCGCCGCGAACGGAACCGCGCGCGGCGTGCTCAGCCGGCCGCTCACCGACCAGGAGGAGGCGCTCGCCGCCCGCATCCACGCCGAGGCGATCGTCGTCGACACCTGCGGAGCGATCCCGCCGGGAGCCGGCGGCTCGCTCGACGAGTCGATCCGGCTGCTGCGCGCCGGCGGCGTCGACTGCGTCGGCATGACGCTCTCGGCAGAGGAGCACGACCAGCGCGCCGCCATGGACCAGATCGCCTTCTGGAACCGCAACATCCGCGCCAACTCGCGCGACCTGGTCAAGGTCACGCGCGCCGACGACATCCGGCAGGCGAAGGCCGACGGGCGCATCGGCGTCTATTTCATGTTCCAGAACGCGAAGCCGATGGGCGACGACCCGGGCAACGTCGAGCTGTTCCGCGACATGGGCGTCGTCTCGTCGGCGATCACCTACAACAAGCGCAACTTCCTCGGCGACGGCTGCGCGGAGCCGGAGGACGCGGGCATCAGCACGACCGGCCGGGCCATGATCGCCGAGATGAACCGCGTGGGCATGCTCGTCGACCTCTCCCACGGCGGCAAGCGCACGCAGCTCACCGCCGCCGAGGCGTCGACCGCGCCGCCCTACTTCTCGCACAACAACTGCTTCTCGGTCTTCCCCAACCGGCGCAACGCGACCGATGAGACCATGCGCATCGTGGCCGAGAAGGGCGGGATGATGAGCGCCATGCCACTCGAGCTCTCGCACGGCACGAGCGCGACGGTCGCCGACATGGTCGACCACCTCGTGCACGCGCTCGAGATCTTCGGGCCGGGCGGCGCGGGCGTGTGCACCGACTTCCCCAAGGGGCGGTCGAGCGTGTACGAGACCGCGTACATCGACGACGAGGGCTACCTGAACATCCAGTACGACGGCACGCTCTCCGTCAAGCGCATGAAGTGGGACGTCGGGGAGTGCCTGCAGGAGCCGCCGTGGTACCCGTACGCCGACGGGCTGCGCTCGTACGAGGGGTTCCCGAACCTGACGCGCGAGCTCGTCGTGCGGGGCGTCGCGCCCGAGACGATCGCGCGCGTGCTCGGCGGCAACTTCGTCGACCTGATGGAGCGCGTCGTCGGCTGAGGGCTCGGTCGGCCGGGGGCCGGCCGTGCCGGCTGGCGCCTCGGGGCGTTCCTGGTCAGGACTTGCTGGAATGGCAAAGTGGTTTGTCCATTTCTCGGCGGTGATCGATGCTGGACGCATGCATGAGAACCCCCGAGACGGCGTCCTGCTCGACGGCGATGCCGACGCTGCGGCGCCCCAGCCCGCGACCCCCGAGCCCGCAGCCCCAGAACCCGTCGAATGGCCCGAGGTCGCATCCGCCGAGTTCTGGGAGGAGCGCTACGCGGCGTCCGAGCGCATCTGGTCGGGCCGGGTCAACCGCGTGCTCGCCGATGTCGCGTCGCAGCTCGAGCCGCGGCGCGCGCTCGACATCGGATGCGGGGAGGGGGCCGACGCCATCTGGCTGGCGTTGCGCGGCTGGCGCGCTACGGGGCTCGACGTCTCGGCGACGGCCGTCGCCCGGGCCGCCGAGGCGGCGCGCGCGACGGGCCTCGACGCCTCGCGGGCGCGATTCCTGGCGGGCGACATCGCCGACCTGGCGGCGGCGGGTGAGCGCTTCGAGCTGGTGACCGCGAGCTTCCTGCACTCGCCCGCGGGGCGCTCGCGCGAGGAGATCCTGCGGTTGGCCGCCGGGCTGGTCGAACCCGGCGGGCACCTGCTCGTCACGTCGCACGCCGCCGCGCCGCCGTGGTCGGGGAGCGACCGCTCGCGCGGGAGGGAGCACGGTTCCGCGCACGAGGTCGGCGGTGCGCGCGACGACGGCCCCGTGTTCGACGACTCCGCGAACGGCGTCGGGAGTGAATCCGGGCACGGCCATGGCAGCGGCGGTCACGCGCACGCGCACCGCTTCCCGACGCCCGCCGAGGACATCGCCGCGCTCGACCTCGATCCGGACGCGTGGGAGGTCGAGGTCGCCGAGGTGCGGCGCCGCGAGGCGACCGGCCCCGACGGCGCCCCCGCCGTGCTCGACGACGGCGTCGTGCTGCTGCGTCGGCGCTGACCGCAGGCGGGCCTCGTGTCTGCGGCCGCTCCCTCGCATAACACAGGAGAATGCGCGAACAGATCCCCGTATGAGGGATCTGTTCGCGCATTCTCCTGACTTGTGCGCCGCACGGCTCGAGCCGGGCGGCTCCAGCCGGCTACGCGGCGACGAGGAGGTCGTCGCGCAGGAACGCCATGGCGCGCGACCAGGCGACGACCTGGTCGAACATGGGCTCGACCGACTGGGCCGACTGAGCCGTGGGGGCGAAGGTCGAGAAGTTCTCGAAGTCGGTGAAGAGGCTGAACATGCCGTGCTTCTGCACGTGCGCGACCTGCAGCTCGGAGAGGATGCCGCGCAGGTGCTCCGTCGCGCGGGCGCCGAGCGCCGAGCCGTACGACACGATGCCCGCGGCCTTGTTGTTGAACTCGACGTTGAGGTACGAGAGGGCGTTCGCGAGGGCCGGCTGCACCGAGTGGTTGTACTCGCCGGCGATGAAGATGTAGCCGTCGAACTCGGCGATCTTCGCCGACCAGGCCTTCGTGTGCTCCTTGGAGTAGCTCTGGTAGGCGGCGGGCATGGGCTCGTCGAGGAGGGGCAGGTCGAAGTCGGCGATGTCGACGAGCTCGTAGTCGGCGTCGCCGCGCTCCTGCGCGCGCGCGAGCACCCACTCGGCGACCTGGCGGTTGACGCGGCCCGGACGAGTGCTTCCCGTGACGATGGCGATCTTCGGCATGAGCGGTTCCTTTCGAGTGGGCTGGGCGGTCGCGGGCGGCTGCGATCGCCGTGGTCCAGAGTCTGCCCCTCATTGCTTAAAGATGCAAGTAATGCGTCTGCATGGATCTCTGAGAGCGAACAGCACCGCTGGACCAGGCGGCCGGAGCGGGCATCCATTTCATGGTTTCGGCCCTTCTGCAACCTGCAGAAGGGCCGAAACCTGGAAATGAACGACGAACGCGGATGCGCGGGAGGGGAGGGCGGGCGGGGCTCAGTGCCCGCGGTCGATCCACTCCTGCAGGTGCGGCCGCTCGGCGCCGATCGTCGTCGAGTCGCCGTGCCCGGTGTGCACGACCGTCTCGTCGGGCAGCGCGAAGAGGCGCTCGCGGATCGACTCGATGATCGTCGGGAAGTCGCTGAACGACCGCCCGGTGGCTCCCGGCCCGCCCTGGAAGAGCGTGTCGCCCGTGAACACCGCGCCGAGCGCCGGAGCGGAGAAGCTCGTCGAACCGGGGGAGTGGCCGGGGGTGTGCAGCGCCGTGAGCACGACGCCCGCGACCTCGATCTCGTCGCCGTCGGTGAGCTCGGCATCCGGGCCCTCGCCGTCGTCGCCGTAGACGGCGTCCCACAGCATCCGGTCGGCCGGGTTGAGGCTGATCGGCGCGCCGAGCAGGGAGGCCGTCTCGGCCGCCGCGCGGATGTGGTCGTCGTGCCCGTGCGTGAGCAGCACCGCCACGACCCGCCGGTCGCCCACGGCCTCGGCCACGGCGGCCGCGTCGTGCGCCGGGTCGATCACCACGATCTCGTCGTCGTCGCCGACGATCCACACGTTGTTGTCGACCTCCCACGTGCCGCCGTCGAGCGAGAAGGTGCCGCTCGTGACGAGCCGCTCGATGCGCGCGCTCACAGCTCGACCACCGAGCGGAGCACCGTGCCGGCGTGCATCTTGTCGAACGCGGCATCCACGTCGCCCAGGCCGACGCGCTCGGAGACGAAGCCCTCGAGGTCGAGGCGGCCGAGCTTGTACTGGTCGATGAGCATGGCGAAGTCGCGGCTGGGCAGGCAATCGCCGTACCAGGACGACTTGAGCGAGCCGCCGCGGCCGAAGACGTCGAGCAGGGGCAGCTCGAGCTTCATGTCGGGCGTGGGCACGCCGACGAGCACGACGCGACCGGCGAGGTCGCGGGCGTAGAACGCCTGCCGGTAGGTCTCGGGGCGGCCGACCGCGTCGATCACGACGTCGGCGCCGAAGCCGCCGGTGAGCGCGCGGATGGCCTCGACGGCGTCCTCCGAGCGCGAGTTCACGGTGTGCGTCGCGCCGAAGCGCTTCGCCTGCTCGAGCTTGGCGTCGTCGATGTCGACGGCGATGATCGTCGTCGCTCCCGCGAGCTGCGCGCCGGCGATCGCGGCCGTGCCGACGCCGCCGCAGCCGATGACCGCGACCGACTCGCCGCGCTTCACCTCGCCCGTGTTGATCGCCGCGCCGATGCCCGCCATGACGCCGCAGCCGAGCAGGCCCACGGCCGCCGCGTCCGACTCCTCGTCGATCTTCGTGCACTGGCCGGCGGCGACGAGCGTCTTCTCGATGAAGGCGCCGATGCCGAGGGCGGGGGAGAGCTCGGTGCCGTCCTCGAGGGCCATCTTCTGCTTCGCGTTGTGCGTGGCGAAGCAGTACTGCGGCTGCCCCTTCTTGCACGCGCGGCACTGGCCGCACACGGCGCGCCAGTTGAGGATGACGCGGTCGCCGACGGCGACCTCGGTGACGCCCTCGCCGACGGCGGCGACCCGGCCCGTGGCCTCGTGGCCGAGCAGGAACGGGAACTCGTCGCTGATGCCGCCGAGCTTGTAGTGGAGGTCGGTGTGGCACACCCCGCTCGTGATGACGTCGACGACCGCCTCGCCGGGGCCGGGATCGGGGACGACGATCGTCTCGATGGTCGCGGGGGCGTTCTTCTCGCGGACGACGACGCCCTGCACTCGGTAGGACATGGGGCTCCTTCTCGGCTCGGCTGCTGACGGCGCGACCGCGGGAACCCGGGCGCCGGACCGGTGCAGGCCCCCTCGCCCGGCGACCTCGCGTCGCGCTCGGACCAGGCTAGCGAGGCCGGGATCGGCGCCGCGCGCCGGGACGCCGATCGTCCGTGCGGTCATCTTCCCGGGCATCGGGCGATTTCCGTGGTGGATGCCGGCCCGGATCGGACGCCGCGTTCCCGTCTCATCCGCCGGCCCCGTCGGAACGGTGGGGACGGTTGCCCGCGCTCCCCGGGCGCTCGGCTCGGGATCCGCGTGTTCGTGCGGATCCCGGTGAGGCGCGATCCTGCGTCGCGGCATCCGTCCCCACCGTTCGGCCGGGCGGTCGGCGGGACCTCGGCCGCCGCCCTACGCCGGCCAGCCGAAGAAGTTCGTCCCGCCGATGCGGAACGTCGTCAGCTGCCCGGTGCGGTCGGCCACGACCAGGAGGTCGGTCGAGAACGAGCCGTCGGCGCGCTCGGCGACGAGCGCCGTGACGCCCTCGCGGGTGCAGCCGCCGCCGACGGTCGAGCCGAGCTCGTCCTCCACGGCGTCGATCACTGCGCCCGTCTTGAGGTCGACGCTGGAGAGCCGGTGCGCGTTGCCCGTCGCCTCCACGCCGGCGACGACGAGGACGTACCCGGAGCGCCGGCCCGCGGCATCCGGCTCGCGGCCGAAGCTCTCGGACGAGGCGACCGGCCCCGTGGGCGTGGCGTCGAGCACGAGCTGCGGGTTCACGAACTGCGCGTCGCCGAGCGGCTGCGAGCCCTCGGCCCGGGTGAGCGTGAGCAGTTCGGTGCGCGCCCCCGCCTTGACCGGCTCGCCCGTGATCGTGGTGCCGTCGTCGACCCGAGCGGTCGAGCCGGTGCTCGGGAAGCTGAGCGCGAACCGCGTGCTCTCGGCGAGCACCGGGCGCCAGGCGGCGTCGACGTCGGCGTCGGCCGGCACGGCGTCCTTCGATCCGAAGGGGATCTGCCAGATGTCGCCCGCGCGGTCGATCGCGACGACGATCCGTCTCGACGGATCGACGTCGTAGGAGCCGAGCTCCGCGACATAGCCGGCGCCGATGCCGGGGATCGCGTCGGGCTTCGCGACCTCCGAGCCGTCGGCGAGCGAGCGGATGAAGAGGCCGTCGTCGCCGGCGACGTAGACGAGCCCGTTCTCGGCGGCGAGCACGCGCTTGTCGTTCGCGAGCTCCTCGTCGAGGCGCACGTCCCAGAGGGTCGCGCCCGTGACGGCATCCATCGCGGCGAGCCGCGTCTGGAACATGGGCTGGAAGATGAGCTGGAACATGCCGCGCGAGCCGTCGCGGGAGTACGCGACGATGACGACGTCGCGGCCGTCGACGCTCGTGACGGCGAGCGGCTCGTCCGCCGTCACATCGGGATCGGGCGAGAGCAGCCAGGACAACCCGAAGAACATGCCGCAGAAGAAGAGCAGGAAGCCGAGGATGCCGGACCACGCGGTCACCCGCAGGCCGACGCGTCGCCCGCCTCGCCCCTTCTGACTCTGCGGCTGCTGGCGCTGCTTGGCCTGCTTGGGCGCGCGCGTCGCCGGGTCGTACGGCGTCCACTGCGGGGCCGAGGAGAACGCCCCGTCGGCCGACTGCCTCTCGTTCATGGTCGTTTCCTTCCGTCGTGGTCGATTCTGGTGCCCGGGCGCCGTTCCGCTGGCGCGCCGGATGCCTCGATTTCGGGCCTTCCCGACGCGGATGCCGGGTGCGGGCGACCGGGCGGTCGCATCCGCATCGGCATCCGGGCCGGCGTCCGCGCGCCGATCAGGCGAAGCGGACCTCGATGGAGACGTCCTGCTCGTTCTCGGGGAGGTACTTGGCGTGGAGCACCATCCCGGGCTGCACGCCGGGGATGGCCGCCGCGGGCAGCGCCTTGCGCACCCGCGTGTCGTAGCTCGTGCGGTCGGGGCGGGTCACGCGCAGCAGCAGGTCGATCACGGCGTCGCCCTGCCGCACCTCGCCGGTCGGGCGCATCTCCATGACGACCGCCGTCGCGTCGAGGCCCTCCCGCGCGATGCGCACCTGCTGCTGCGTGAGCGCGCCCTTGGACAGCTGGATCTGCTGGATGAGCGACTGCACCTCGTCGGGGTCGGCGTCGGCGGCGATCATGACGCGGCCGTCCTGGCTGTCGGGCAGGTAGCGGACGGGCAGCGCCGTGCCCGGGACGAGCATGCCGAGCTCGGCGATGTCGACGATCTGCCTGGCCGTGCCGCGGAATCGCCGGCCGTCGGCGGTCTCGACGTCGAAGACGATGTCCATCTGCGGCTGGTCGTTGACGGTGAGGCCCGTGCGGTGCATCTGGACGAGCGTGCCGATGCCGAGCGCTCCGCCGCGGAAGGCGGAGCGGCTGGGCCCCGAGGTCAGCTTGAACGCGATGGGCAGCACCGTGAGCGCGGCCATGGGAGCGGCCATCCAGCCGTTGACCCAGGGGAGCGGGCCGCGGCCGGTGAGGCCGGCGTACACGTAGGCGGCGGTGCCGGCGATCGCCAGCGCGACGAGGCCCCAGCGGATGATCGTGTTCATGGTCGTTCCTCTTCCTTTTCCTTTTCCCCGCTCCGTCGTTCGCGGAGCGGTTCGGTGCCCGGGTGCCGATCTCCGGTCCCGTCGAGTTCGAAGGTAGGAAGGCGCGTGCGCTCCCGATCACGGATTCGGGGCGCGCGGAGCCGGCGGGGCGGTGCGAGCACGGCGGAGCCGGTTCGCCGGGCGTCCCGCGTCGCCCGGCTTCCGGCCGGCGATCGCCGAACTCGGGCGCTCCGGCGGAGGTGCGGCGAATACGGCGCCGGCTCCGCGCATCCGCCCGAGTTCGGCGACTTCGCGACCGGCACCGGCGTGCACGGGCCCTGCGCCGATGGCGTCGTTACACTGCGAGGCGTGCGCCCCGCCGAGCCCGACTCCCGGTTCCCCGGCCTCGGCGTGCCCCGCAGCCTGGCGATCGTCGAGGCGTGGGCCGAGCTCGACGGCGTCGAGCCCTTCACCGGCCGCACCGGCCTGCCGCTCGCCCGCACGGTGAAGCTGCTGCTCGACCCGCTCGTGCTGCGACCCGTGCGCAATCCGCACCTCGCGATGGCGCTCCTCTCGGTCGAGGCGGCCGCCGAGCTGCGCGCGCTCGTCCGCCGTGCCGCGCCGGATCTCCGCGCGGCAGCCGAGTGGTTCGTCCTGCTCAAGCGCGCCCGGCGCCGGGCGGGCATCACCGAGGGCAACCCGCAGGACCTCTACTTCCAGCGCGCCTACGAGCTCGCGCGCACGCACGGGGCGCCGGCGGGCGGCCGGGGCGTCGTCGTCGCCGAGGCGGACGCCGAGGTCGCGGACGCCGTCTCGGAGGCGCTCGCCGACCTCCACGACGACTCGCGGGTGACGGCCGCGGGGCTGCGCGAGTACGTGACCGAGCCCGGCACGAGCGGCGAGCTGCGCCGCCTCATCGAGCTCACCTGGGCGGCCGCTCGGCGGGCGGAGCGCGTGGTGGCCGCGGGAACGGTGGAGCGGGCGGGCACCGCGGCGGACGCGAGGGGTTCGCGAGGCGCGGGCCGTGCGGCTCCGGGCGGTTCGGCCGGGGACGCGGTCGCCGGCTCGGTGGTCGCCGTGCTGACGATCCCCGGCGCGGCCGGCCCGGTCATGGCCGAGAAGGACGACGGCGCTGCCCGCCCGGCATCCGTCTCCGCCGTGGACGCCGCTCTCGCGCGCTTCCTCGACGAGTGCGCGAACGACGAGGGCGACGACGCCTTCGACGCGCTCGTCGCCTCCCGCGCGGGCACCGCCGGCGCGGCGGGGCTCGAGTCGGCTGGGGCCGCCCGGCGCCTCGGGCTCAGCGACCGGGACCTCCCGCTCCCGCCGGAGGTCGGGGCGAGCGCCTCCAAGTCGTCGCTCCCGGCGCCCTTCGACCGGTCGATCCTCGAGCGCCTGTTCGCGGCGCTGCCCGCGATCGCCGACCGCGGCGACGACATCGGCGAGCTCGTGCACGCCGAGATCGTTCGCGCCGCCGGCGGCTGGCAGCTGGCCGAGGAGCCGAGCCGCGTGCTGCTCGTCGTCGCGACGCGCGCCACGGCCGGCCTCGACGACGACGAGGGCCCGCGCGGCGGCGACGCCCGCATCCCGGGCACCGCGATCGGCGAACCCGGCACGCCGGATCCCTCGGCGACCGGCGCCGAGGCGGATGCCGGCCGAGCCGCCCGCCGAACCGAGCCGCCCGCCCCGGCATCCGATGCGGCCCGGCGTCTGCGCGAGCGCTGGCGACGGGAGCCGTTCGTGCACCGCGCCCTCCGTCTCGCCGAGCCGGGCGACGAGACCGAGCGCGTGCGCGAGGCCGTCATGCGCCGCCTGTGGGTGCGCCTGCACGGCCGCGAGCTGCGGGAGGAGCCCCTCGCGGCCGAGGAGGCGTGGCCCCTCGTCGACGGGGCGCTGCGCTCGGTCATCCTCGACCGGCGCGACCGGGTCAAGACCTCCATCGCCCGGCACGCCGAGGGAGGCGCCGCATGAGCCGGACCATCCGCATGACCGCGACCCGCTCCGCCGAGGGCGTCGTGCTCGGCGCGCCGCCCCGGCGCATCGAACGCACGGCGCTGCTCGAGGCGGATGGGGCGCTGCTGCTGTGGGACGCGGTCGGCGCGGATGCCGATGCGGGTTCGGACGCCGCTTCGAGCGCCGCCGCCCCCGCCTCGGCGGAGGTCGACCCGGATGCGGGCTCGCTGCCCGCCGCGATCGTCTGGGACGTCCGGCGCGCCGCCGCCTGGGCCTGGGAGATCTACGGGCGCGAGGTCACCGCGGCGCTGCTGCGCGTCGCCGAGGCCGAGCCGGAGGGGAGCGCGGAGGACGACTCGATCTCGTTCGTCGCGGAGCCCGGTCCCTCGGCCGAGCCGGCCCGCCTGGCCGCCCGCGCCGCCTGGGCCCGCGCCTGGTGGCCGGCATCCGCCCTCGCGGCGATCCCGCCGCTCGACCCGCGCCTCCTCGCCCTCGAGGGCGGCGCGGCGCTCGCCGACATCGCGCACCTGCTCGACGACGAGGATGCGGGCGAGCGCGCGCTCGCGGCGGCCCTCGTCGCGGCCGAGCGGCTGGTCCCGGCGCCGAGCGGGCACGGTGGCGTCGGGAACGGCGCAGACGACGAGAACGTCGCGGGTGTCGCCGAGTTGGTGGCGCGCGTGCGCGAGGCGGCCGACGACCTCGGCATCCGTGCGGACGATGCCCGGGCCGAGGCGCACGCGGCAGAGTCCCTCGTCTCGGCCGGACGGGGTGACTACGCGCTCGCGGCGGGGGAGGCGGGCACGACGAGCCCCGGCGGCGGGCGCGGCGTCGTCGTGGCCAGCGGCACGGCCGGCCTCGACCTCGCCGCCCTCGCGCCGAGCACGGTCGACCCCGCGGCAGAGGCCCGGTGGAGCATCGTGCGCGACGGCGACGGCACGACGCTCGGCGTGTTCGTCGACCGGGCACCCGCGCATCCGGCCGATCCCATCGCCCCCGAACCGCTCGAGGCGGTGTTCGCCGGCGTCCGCGTGCGGCTCGTTCCCGCCCGATCGGTCTTCGCAGGCAGCGTGCCGGTGCCCGCGACGATCCTGCTCACGAGGCCCGAGCAGCGCACGCTCGAGGTCTGCTCGCCCGGCTACGGGCCAGCGGACGCCCGCGCCGCCGCTGGCCACAGCGCCCCGCCCGTCGACGCCACGGCCCTCGTGGATGCGGTCCGTCGACTGCTCGACCGGGCGCACGTCCGCGACGCCGCACCGAGTGGGCCCGCCCCTCTTCTCGCCGAGACCGATGCGGCGCTCCGCGCATGATCCGCCCGGCCCCGACCGAACCCCCTCGCCGCCGTCGGCGCTCGCCCGACGACTTCGGTCGCCGCGTCGCGCCGATCTCGTCGGGGGAGCGGATCGGCCTGCCGTTCGCCCGACCGGAATCGCGGTGCAGGAGCACACCTCTCGTCGGGGGAACGCCGACGGCGGAGGGGGAGCGGTGAGCGCCGGGGCGCCCGGAGACGATGACGCGCCGGCCGGGCCGATCGGGCTGCGCGGCCCCGGCGGCCTCCCGCCGCGCTGGCGGCACGTCGAGGAGCTCTTCGCCGAGCTGACCAGCGCGCAGGCCGCCGGCGGCGCCACGGCCTCCGAACCCGCCGCCCGCCGCATCCTGCAGGAGACGCTCGTCGACGACGTCGACGCCGTCGGACTCGACATCCGGGCCCGCGCGCTCTCGAACCTCGCCGCCGTCGCTGAGGCGCGCGGCGACCTCGCCGAGTCGATCGCCCTCGCGGGGCGGGCGATCGAGACCTGCCTGGTCGCCGAGGCCGAGCTCGGCGCCGCTCGCCGCACCGTCGACGTGCGCGTCGGCTGCCTGATCAACCGGGCGCAGACGCTCGCGCTCGTCGGCCGCGACGCCGACGGGCTCGCCGATCTCGCCGCCGCCGAGGCCGCGCTCGACCCCGACTCGCCGCCGCTGCTCGTCTTCAGCCTGCGGAACACGCGCGGCAACGCGCTGCTCGCCGTCGAACGGCTCGAGGAGGCGCAGACCGAGTTCGAGCGCGCCCTCGATGCGGCGCTCGCCCACGAGCCCCGGCTCGCCTCCTACGCCTACTCGGGGCTCGCGGCCGTCGCGCACCGCACGGGCGACCGCGATCTCGCCGCCGAGCACCTGCTGCTGTCGCGCGAGCTGCAGGCGACCGACGAGGCCTCCGCCGCCCGCGCCGACGAGAACCTCGCCCGCCTGCTGCTCGAACGCGGCGATGTCGACGGGGCCGAGGCCCGGCTCGCCGCGGCCGAGCAGGGCTACGAGCGCGGCGGCGATCCCCGCCGCGCCGCCGGATGCCGGTACGCGCGCGCCGCCGCGCACTTCGCCCGCGGACGGCTCGACGCGGCGCTGCGACTCGGCCGGCGCGCGCTCGACGACCTCGCCGCCCAGGGCGACGTCGCCGCGCAGATCGAGACCTGCCTGCTGCTCGCCGACGTCCACGCGCATGAGCTCCGCCACGCCGAGGCCGACGCCATGTGCCTGCGCGCCCGCGCGCTCAGCGAGGCGCAGGGGGCGGCGACGCACGAGCTCGCCCGCATCGACGCGCGCCGGGCCGGCATCGCGGAGGCTGCGGCCGAGCTCGCCGTCGATCCCGCCGAACGCGGCCGGCTGCTCGAGGTCGCCCTGAACCTGGCGCTGCCGGCAGCGCTCGCGACCGACGCCATGCGCGCCCGCTTCGCGCCCGGGCCGGTGCGCGAGCGCTGGGTCGCGCAGGTCGCCGGGGCCTCGCTGTCGAGCGCCTTCCGGATCGTCGCGGCGCTGCGGCAGACGCGCCTCGCGGTGGAGCTCGTCGAGTTCGTCTGCTCGTCGGCATCGGCATCGGCATCGGCATCGGCATCGGCGTCGGCGGATGCGGATGCCGAGGCGGCGGTCGAGGCGGGCCGGACGGGTTCGCTCGTCGACGGCGAACCGGCGCCCTGGGCCCGGTCCGGCGAGGAGGAGCTGTCGAGCGTGCGCTCGCCGTTCGCGCTCGCGGCGTCCGGCGCGCCGGGCCCGACGGGTACGACGCATGCGGATGCGGACGCGGGGGCATTGGACGCGGCCACCGGTCGCGCGGCCTCCGCGGACGCCGCCGGCGGCCTCATCCGGTCCGACGCCCCGGCCTCCGCCGACCCGCCGCGCATCCTGCCCGCTCTGCCTCCGCGCGTGCGCGCCTTCCCCGACGGCAGCCGAGAGTTCCACGCCTGGATCGACGAGGCCGAGCGGCGCTACCGGCTCGGCATCCGATCGACGGAGGTGATCGACGCATGGTGAGCGCGGGGCTCCGCGAGGGGCCGGCCGAACGGTGGGGACGCGCGCCGGGCGACGTGCGTCGCCCTCGGCGAGATCGGCGCGTTCATGCGGATCGGCGGTGCGCTGCTTCCCGCATCCGCGCATTCGTCCCCACCCTTCGGCCGGGCGCCCCCGACCCCGAGAAGCGGCGGACCCCGTGACCGCGCCCGCGCCCCACCCTCCCGGCGACCTCGGCGTCGTCGAGCGCTTCGCCGGCGGCCGCCCGCGCGTCCAGCTCAAGCTCGTCGACGCCGGAGACCTCTACGCCATGTGGCGCTGGGAGCACGCCCTCGAAGCGCCGCGCGTCGTCGCCGTGCCCCGCGCCCTCGTGCAGCCCGTGCTCGTCGAGCTCGACGCCGCCGTCCCGTCGCCGATGCCCGGCGAGACGGTGCGCGCCGCGCTCGAGCGGGCGATGGCGGGCCCCCTCGGCGACCCCGAGCGGGAGGCCGGCCTCGCCGCGCGGCTGGCCGGGGCGCTCGTCCCGTCCCGGCTCGGCGCTGAGCTGAACGTGCTGCTCGAGCGGGGTCTGCGGCCGCACCTGCGCATCCAGCCCTCGCGGTCGCTCGCCCGGGTGCCGTGGGAGGCGCTGCTCGTCGACGAGGGTCGGCGCATGGTGCACGAGGTCGACGTGTCGACGCTGCCGCCCGCGAGCGTGCGCGGCGCCGTCGGCCGACGCGTCTCGGTGCACGACCCGCGCGGCCCGGTCGTCGCCGTGCTCGACCCACTCGTGCCGGGCGGCGCGCTCGCGCCGGTGCTGGGGACGACGGCTCCAGGCGCGGCGGTCCCGGCCTCCGGGGCGGCTCCGGCGTTCGGCGATCGCCTCCCGCTCTCCGCCGACTCGCCCGGAGCCCGCGCCGCGTCGCCCGTCGCCGAGGTCGTCCGCCGCCTCGGCGCGCGCCGGCGCGGCACCGAGCCCGCCGTCGGCGGCGTCATCGATCGCGACCGGCTGCGCGCGCTCCTGGCCGACGCGTCCCGGCTGCTCTACGTCGGACACGTGTCGAGCGGCGGCCACGGCCTCGACGCGCGCCTGCACCTCTCCGACGACGCCCGCGTGCCCGGCCGCGCCGCGCCGATGGGCGGCCACCGCCCGCTCAGCGCCGCCGACCTCGCCTTCGGCGCGACGGATGCCGCGCCCTGGCGCTTCCCCGCCCGGGTCGCGCTCGTCGCCTGCGAGTCCGGCGGCGACGCGCGCTTCGCCGAGCCCGCGGGACTCGTCGCGGTCATGGTGCGCCTCGGCGCCGAGCACGTGACCGCCGCCCGCTGGACCCTCCCGACGGATGCCGGGTTCGCCGCCGTCGCCCACGATCGCGCATCCGCATCCGCATCCGCATCCGCATCCGCATCCGCACCGGCGTCCGGCCCGTTCAGCGCCGCCGTCGCCGCGGTCGACGCCGCCCACGAGGCCGCCGACCCGGTCGCCGCCGTGTGCGCCTGGCAGCGCGCCCAGGCCGAGGCGTGGTCGCGCGACGGCGCCCCCGAGCACTCGCCCCTGATCTGGGCCGCCCTCAGCACCGCCTGGGCGCCCCCGCCCGCCCGCGCCTCCGCCTGAGCCGGATCGGACTCAGCCGGTCGCCCGGCGACTCATCCGGCCTCCGCGGCCAGCGCGCGCTCGTAGTCCCGGCCTCCGTGGTAGACGCCGAGCACCTCGACGGTCTCGTCCGCCGTCGTGAACGCGACGACGACGACGCGTCGTCGGAATCCGATCGTCCGCAGACCCGGGCGTACGTCGTCCCCGGAGACGCCGATCGGGGGAAAATCGGCGAGGCCGTCGCAGTACTCGAGATGCGAGCGCCTCGTCTTGTGCTGCCCGCTTCTGCTCCGCCGGCCTGGAAGCGGCGGGCCGCAGCAGGCTCAGCGGAGGCTCTCCTGGTAGGCCTCCAGCACGGCGGCGCGCAGGGTCTCCACGTCGTAGGCGCCGTGGTGGCGTCGGCCGTTGATGAAGAAGGTCGGCGT
>Ga0153918_1000500_pt1 | contig 18450 bp, 17 predicted proteins | sample TSFL002MetaG_FD_104687 | JGI IMG/M metagenome (GOLD analysis project Ga0153918, IMG submission 104687) | Attine ant fungus gardens microbial communities from Florida, USA - TSFL002 MetaG | ecosystem: Host-associated > Fungi > Mycelium > Unclassified | place: USA: Florida, Paynes Creek Historic... | reverse complement strand
GTGGCGTGTACTGGTCTTCGGTGGTGCAGCAGGGCGATATGCTCAACGCCTTTGTCCGTGAGGCGGCGCAGCCCTACAAGACGAAGCTGCCATTGCTTGAAGGCAAGGCCCAGGGCAAGGCGGTGGCCTACTTCGTCCAGCACGCATTCGGGCGCGTCATCTATCCGGAATCTGGACTTGCCGGGGACAACATCAAAGTGGCGCGCAACAAGCGCCGGCTGCTCTGGGTAAGTTCTGGCGTAGGCGCTCTGGCTTTGTGTGTCGGCATCCTCAGTTGGCAACGCTACTTCGATATCAATGGCGCCAAGGCCGCCAGCGTCCTTGCCAAAAGCCGGGAATACAGCCATCACCAGGTGGACCTGCGAGTGGACCCTAGCGGGCGCAACCTGCTGGAGCCGCTGGACCAGATCCGTGATGCCGTGTCGGTATTTGGCGACTATCGCGCCGCATGGCCGGGTGTTACTGATCTGGGCCTGTACCAGGGGCGTGCCATTGGTCCACGGGTCGATGAGGCCTACCTCAACCTGCTTGCCAAACGCTTCCTGCCAGCCTTGGCCAGTGGGGTGATCGATGCCATGGACGCGGCTCCGCCAGGCAGTGAGCAGCAAATGGCTGCGCTCAGGGTTTACCGGATGCTGGAGGCTCGCCAGAACCGCCGGCCCGAATGGGTCGAAGAATGGATGGCTCGCCAGTGGCAGCAAACCTTCCCAGGCCAGGGGCAACTGCAACGCGACCTCATGCGGCATCTGAAGTACGCCTTGGCCTATGCTGATGCCGACTTGCCCCAGTACCGCCAGCGGATCGCCGACGTGCAGCAAGTCTTGCGCAAGGTGCCGCTGCCTGAGCGGGTTTACGCGAGCCTCAGGCAGCAGGCCGGGGAGCAATTGCATGCTGGCCTGGACCTGCGCCACCAGGTGGGGCCAGCCTTCGATGTGGTGTATCAGTCGTCTATCGGCGGCAGCAAGAGCGACGATACCCTGTTAGCACCCATGCTGACCGCCAAAGGTTACAGGGAGTACTTCGAACCACGCAGTCAGCGGTTTGCTGAAATGGCGATGATCGACCAGTGGGCACTGGGTGAGCGCGACCAACTCGATTATTCGAAGGCCGACCGGGAGGCGCTGAGCGAACGGCTGCGTCACTTGTATAGCGCCGACTTTATCGACAGTTGGCGCCGTGCATTGAACGCCTTTGCAGTGGCCGACTTCCGCGACCTGGATCATGGCGTTTCGGTCCTGCAGCAGTTCACAGGGCCAGCGGCACCCCTGCAGCGCCTGTTGGATACGGTCAGGGACAACACGTCGCTTTCTTCTGCCATGGGTATTGAGGCGCCTGCAGATACTGAGGTGTTGCGGCTGGCATCCAGCAAGGCCGAGCAACAACAGGCGTGGGCCATTCAGCGGGCTTTTTCCGGGCTCAGCGCGATGCTGCTGGCCAAGGGTGAGAAACCCAGCTACTACGATGAAACCCTCGGCGCTATTGCGGCAGTACGCGATTATGCCAAGGCGGTGCAGGACAGCCCGGACCGTGGCAGTGCAGCACTTCAGGCCGTGCATCAGCGTTTCTCGATGACAGGGCATGACCCGATCGGCACCCTGCAACGCGTGGCCGCCGGCCTACCGGAGCCGATCAACCACCAGGTCAGGAAAATGGCTGATCAAACGGCCCAAGTGCTGAATGTCGAAGCCCTTCGCGAACTTGAACGGCGCTGGGATGCCGAGGTGTACAGCTTTTTTCAGCAGCGCCTGGCCGGCCGGTACCCCTTCGTCGTCAGGGCTCCCGATGCTTCCCTGGATGACTTTGAAGCGTTCTTCGGGCCGAAGGGGCGTCTGCAGCAGTTCAATGATCAGTACCTGAAGGTTTTCTTGAAAGACAACCTTGAGGCGCTGCAAGCCGGCCAGCAGGGGCAGTCGTTGATCCGTAGCGATGTGATCGAACAATTGGCGCTGGCAGATCGCATTCGTGAAACGTTCTTCGATCAGCGTGGCAGCCTGAGCGTGCAATTCAGTATCGAACCGCTAGGGCTCAGCGCAAATCAACGTACCAGTCTCCTGGACCTGGATGGCCAGTTGATTTCCTATGCCCATGGTCCGAGCCAGATCATCGGTATCGTCTGGCCTAATACCTTGGGAGGGCAGGTGCGTAGCAACCTGACATTGCTCAGGCGTAATGGCAACAGCAGCAGCCTGGAGTACCGAGGCCCGTGGTCGATGTTCCGTTTGCTGAGCCGTGGCGCATTGAATGGGCGCACGGCAACCAGCGTCGACCTGAGCTTTGCGACAGGCGATGGCGTGATGCGCTATCGGCTTAATGCCGAGAAGGCTTTCAATCCCATCACCCAGCAACCCTTCAAAGGTTTCAAGTTGCCACGTGGCCTGCTGCAGAACCCCGGCTGAACAGGTGCCAGCAAACCAACGCGATGAGTCAAGACTTCTGAGCACCCGACCATAGTGCTTTAGGTACGCATACCTGGCCATCGAACAGTAGCCGGGCCGTGCGTACCAGCCCGCAGCTGGTCAACGCACCCTGCTGGAGTGTTACCTCGAGACTGAATTCACCGCTTGGGTGTTCTACCGACAGCCGTTGATGGTCACCCGTGCCGATAACGGCTATGCCCTGGGTCACCGCGCCGTCGATCAGGCAGGCAGTGGCGGCGCTGACTGCGCCGAACACGCCGATGGAGGCATGGCAGCGGTGCGGAATGAACGAGCGGGTACTGATCGTGCCACCCTGGCGTGGCGCCGATACCAGGCACATCTTCGGCACGTTGCGCTGGCTCACGTCACCGAGGTTCATACGCGGCCCCATGTGCAGACGGATCGATTCCAGGCGCGCTTTCAGCGCCTCGTCGGCGTCCAGCGCTTCACGGCTTTCCTGGCCACTCAGGCCCAGGTCCTCGGCGCGCAGCAGGATGACCGGCATGCCATTGTCGATGCAGGTCACCTCGACGCCGGCGACCCGGTCGCGGCTGTTGCCGGTCGGCAGCAGCGTACCGCAACTGGAGCCGGCAATGTCGGTGAAGTGGATCACCACGGGGGCGGCGTGGCCGGGCACGCCATCGATGCGGGTATCGCCGGCGTATTCAACGTGCCCATGGGGCGTGGGCACCTGAGCTAGCGCCAGTTGACCGGTGTTTTCCATGAAGATGCGTACGGTCGTGACCGGGCCACCGACCTTGACCAGCCCGCGCTCGATGGCGAACGGCCCGACCCCAGCCAGGATGTTGCCGCAGTTCTGGCCGTAGTCGACACGCGCCTCATCCACCAGCACCTGGGCGAACAGATAGTCGACATCGGCATCTGCGCGCTGCGAGGGGCGGATGATGGCCACCTTGCTGGTCAGCGAGTCCGCACCGCCGATGCCGTCGATCTGGCGGCTGTCGGGGGAGCCCATCACCGCCAACAGCACGCGATCGCGCAGGCCGCCCTCGCTGGGCAGGTCGTCGTGCAGGAAGTACGCACCCTTCGAGGTGCCGCCGCGCATGAGCAGGCAGGGGATGCGGGTCTGGCTCATGTTCATGGCTCCAGGTCGGCAAGCTGGTCGACATAACGCAGGCCTTTGGCGGCCAGGCGGGGGCGCATCTGGTAGATGTCCAGGCCAAGCTCGCCAGCGGCCAGGCGCAGGCGTTTGCGTTCTTCCAGTTCAGCGCGCTCGGTCGCTGCGCGCAGCACGGCTGCAGCTTCGCCATGGCGCACCACGACCACGCCGTCATCGTCGGCAACGATGATGTCACCGGCGTTGACCAGCTGCCCGGCGCACAGCAATGGCAGGTTCACCGAACCCAGCACTTCCTTGACCGTGCCCTGGGCATTGATGGCCCGTGACCACACGGCAAAGCCCATTTCGCGCAGGGTCTGGCTGTCGCGCACGCCGGCGTCGATCACCAGGGCGCGTACGCCGCGGGCCTTGAGCGAGGTGGCCAACAGGTCGCCGAAGTAGCCGTCGCAGCACGGCGAGCTGGGTGCTACCACCAGCAAGTCGCCCGGGCGACACTGTTCGACGGCGACATGGAACATCCAGTTGTCACCCGGCGCCACCAGCACCGTCACGGCCGTGCCGGCCAGGGCGACGCCTTGCTGGATCGGGCGAAGGGCGCAGTCGAGCAGGCCTTTGCGTCCTTGCGCCTCGTGTACCGTCGCCACGCCCAGGCGGCCAAGGGCTTCGACCACTTCGGCCGGTGCCCGGGGAATGTTGCGCACCACCACGCCAGCCTTACCGATCAGCGCGCTCATGCCAGGTTCTCCGTGACCCGCGGAAAGATACTCTGCAGGCCTTCGGCGTAGACGATGTTGCGGGCGCTGGTGATGCCGACATTGCGCTTGGCCTGCACGCCGCGCTGCAGGGCGACGCGGGTGTAGTACTCCCACAGGTGTTCCTGGCCGGCCATGCGCTGGATCGCCGAGTATTTCTTGTCCCACACCGGGGTGATGTCGAGGAACGTGTCCGGGCGCCATTCGCACTGCTCTGGCTGGTGCGGCTCAAAGGCGTATACCGGCGGTGCCGCGACGATCTGCTCGCCTGGCCTGTAGCCTTCGGCCTGGGCAATGATGCGGGCTTCCTGGGCAAGGTTCATGGCCAGCGGGTGGTCGTAGTTGTAGGGGTCCTTCAGCGAGTGGCTGAGGACGAATTCAGGCTGTACTCGCCGATAGACATCGGCCAGGCGTAGCAAGGTGTCCCGGTCGGCGCGCATGGGGTAGTCGCCAATATCGAAGAACTCGACACTGGCGCCAAGAATTTCGGCGGCGGCCAGGGCTTCTTCACGGCGTGCGGCTTTGACCTTGGCCTCGGTCATTGCGCCCTTGCGCCACAGCTTGGCGGACTCGCCACGCTCGCCGAAGGACAGGCAGACCACGTGGACGGCGTAGCCTTGTGCGCAGTGGAGGGCAATGGCACCGCCAGCACGCCAGACGAAATCGGCGGAATGGGCGCTGACCACCAGGGCGGTTTTTTGTGCTGTGTTCATGGGGTTTGGCTCCTGCAAGGGGTGAACGGCAGGATGTCACTGGCGGGTACGGCGTACTAATGCGTTCAACCGGTTCAGGTATACGTTTTACTTATTGCCGGGTGGCGGCAGGCTGGGCATAGTCGCCACAATAGCGCGCCGACTAGCGGGAGAGCCGATGAACGAGCTGGGATTGCCCAACCTGATGCAGGTGCGTGCCTTTGTCCGTGTAACCGAGGCGGGCAGTGTGTCGCGTGCGGCTGAGCTGTTGTTCAGGGCGCAATCGGTGGTCACCCGGGCGATCGCCGAGCTGGAGTCGCGCCTGGCCGCACCATTGTTCGAGCGCCACGCCAACGGTATGCGGCTGACTGACTACGGTCGTTGTGTGTTGCCACGGGCCCAGCGCGTGCTGGCGGAGTTGGGCAGTGTGCCGCAGGTGCTGGGTGCGCCGGCGGTGGAGCCGCTTTATCTGTTCCAGGCACGCCGGCTGGAAGTGTTCGTCAAGCTTTGTGAAACCCGCCATATGCAGACCGTCGCCAGTCATTTCGGGCTTAGCCAGCCAGCAGTGAGTTCGGCGCTCAAGGTGCTCGAGGGCGGCTGCGGCCAGGCGCTGTTCGAACGCACCCCGCGCGGCTTGCAACCCACCTCAGCCAGCCAGGACATGCTGTTCCCGATCCGCCGCGCACTGAACGAGCTGCGCCACATCGACAGCGACCTCAGCGCGATGCATGGCCGCCTGCAAGGGGTGGTGCACGTCGGCGCGCTGCCGCTCGGGCGCTCACGCATCCTGCCAGAGGCCATCCTGCGTTTTACCGCAGCGCATCCGCAGGTGCAGGTGATCACCAACGAAAGCCCGTTCGACTTGCTGGCGACCGAGTTGCGTGTCGGCGACGTAGACTTCGTGCTGGGCGCATTGCGCCCGGGTGACTATGCCAGCGACCTGACCGGGGAGCCGTTGATCACCGAACAGATCGTGCTGCTCGCCAGGCGTGGCCATCCAATGTTGCAGCGGCAGTTGAGCCTGGCTGCGGTGCGTGAGGCTCGCTGGGTGTTGCCGCGCTCGGGCTCGCCAGCCCGTTTTCAGCTGGATGCCTGTTTCGCGGCCGCCGGCCTGGCTGGCCCACGGCCGGTGGTGGAGAGCGCGGACCTGGCGATCATTCGTGGCCTGTTGCTGCATTCGGACATGCTGGCAGCGGTGTCCGAGCATCAACTGGCCCACGAGATCGCCAGTGGCGAACTGCAGCGCTTGCCGTTGGCACTGCCCGATACCGAGCGGGCCATCGGCCTGACCTGCCGCAATGGCTGCCTGCATTCACCGGCGGCAGCGGCACTGATGGCCTGCATCCGCCAAGTGATTGCTGAGTAGTCCGGCTTATAGCAGGTTCAACGGGTAGCTGACGATCAACCGGTTCTCATCGAAGCTATTGGTGCTGCCCCAGTTACGACGCTGGCTTGAGTTGCGCCATTTGACGTTGAGCGCTTTCAGCGGGCCGGACTGGATCACGTAGGCCAGTTCGGTCTCGCGTCCCCATTCAGTGCCGTCTGCGGTGCTGCTGTTGTGCACGTTGTTGCCGTGGATGTAGCGGTTCATCAGTGTCAGCCCGGGAACACCGAACACCACGAAATTGAAGTCGTGGCGCAACTGCCAGGAGCGTTCCTGGGCACTTTCATAGCTGGAGCCGAACGCGTCGTTGGCCAGCGTGCCGCCACTGGTGCCGTTGACCCGGAACCATTCGTCATCGCCCATGACCCTTTGCAGCCCAAGGTAAAAGGTGTTGCCACCGTACCTGGCGGAAAACAGCCCGGAGGCGGTGCGGTTGTCCAGTTCGCCGGCCTTGGCGCTGCCATCGTCGCGGCCCCAGAAGTAGCCGAGGTTGGCGCCCAGCACCCAGTCGCCCAGCGCTTGCTGATGCTGCAGTTGCAGGTAGTTCTGCTGGTAGATGTCTTCGAGGCGGGCATGCCACAGGCCGAGCAGGGTGCTCTGCTGGTTGAAGCGGTACTCGCCGCCGACGAAGTCGAAGCGGTCAGAGGTGAACGCGGTGCGGGTGAACAGGCTCATGTCCTGCATGCTGGCGTCGTTGCGCGGGCTGTTCTGACGGAACTGGCCGCCATACAGCGTCAGCCCGGGCAGTTCACTGGACGTTAGCTGGGCGCCCTGGAAGGTTTGCGGCAGCGAGCGGCCATCGTCGGCACGCAGGACGGGCAGGGCCGGTGACCATTCCCCGACCTTCAGCTCGGTCTTGGAAACGCGCATCTTGCCAGCCACCGCCGTGCGCCCGAAGTCATCTGCCGGGCGGCCATCGTTATGCACGGGCAGCAGTTGCGTGCCGCCAGTGCCTTTGCCGCCATCGAGCTTGATGCTGTACAGGCCCAGCACGTCCACGCCGAAACCGACGGTGCCCGGGGTGAAGCCGGACTTCAGGTCGAGAATGAAACTCTGCGTCCATTGCGCCGCTTTGTTCTGGCTGGCATCGCCGGTGTAGTCGCGGTTCATGTAGAAGTTGCGCAGGGTCAGGTTGGCCTTGGTGTCATCCAGAAAGCCGTCGGCGCCTGCCGACAAAGGCAGGCTGGCCGCCAGGGCGACACCCGGCAGGAGGGGGTAGAACTTGCGAGATTTCATTATTGTTGTTTCTCTTTATGTTGGGCAAAGCGCTGCCTGCCAGCAGCCTGAAAGCGCTGGGGGCGTGGGGTTGTGTTGAAGGTTGCGGGGCCGGAGTGGCCCCTTTCGGTCAGCGGCTGGCTTTACCGGCTACTGAGTAGCGCACTTGCTGATTGCGGGTTTTCATGAAGTCATCAAGGCTTTGCCCGCGCATGGCGGCGTAAATATCCAGGTTGGAAACACCCAGCACCGCGCCAAGCTTTTCCAGCACAAAGAAGATCACGCCATGGTGGATCAGCCCGCGCCAGTCGCGGCGGCGCAGCAGGTCGCGCTCGGCCTCGTCGAGCCCGGCCTCTTCATACAGCGCCTCGGGTTCGGCCAGAAAACGCTCACGCCATTGCGGCTCGATCAGGCGGTGCAGGAACTTGTTCAGGCGATAACCCTGGGCACTGCGTTCGAGGGTATAGGGGTAGGTCCCGGTCAATTGCTCGATGCCTGCCAGCTGATGCTGCATGTGCTGACGGTGGCGCTCGCTGACCGGCGCCGGCACGCCTTGGTCGAGGTTTTCCAGCAGCAGGGTGGCGATGCCGGTCATCGAGGGCAGGTAATAGCTCTGGTGCTTGCGTTCGACCGTGGCCGACAACGCGCCGCGCATGATCAGCCAAGTGATCACTTCCGCGCCCTCCATGCCGCCAAGGGTGGCGTATTCGGCCAGGGTCATTTCGGTGAGCTGCTGCGGGTCATTGACCAGCAGTTCGATGAATTGGGCATCCCAGTCCGGGTTGTTGAAGCCGCAGCGCTCGCCATGCACCTGATGCGACACCCCACCCGTGGCGACGATCGCCACCTTGAGGTCTTCCGGGTAGCTCTCGATGGCACGACGCAGGGCCTGGCCCAGTTTGTAGCAGCGGCGCGCCGTGGGGATGGGCAGCTGCAGCACGCCTACCTGCAGCGGCACGATCTGCACCGGCCAGCCTTCAGCGCAGGGCAGCAACGCCGACATCGGCGAGAAGAAGCCATGGTCCAGTGGCTTGTCGCGGAAGAAACTCATGTCGAACTCGTCGGCCATCAGGCTCTGGCCGATGTGTCGCGACAGTGCTGCATGCCCCCCGACAGCAGGAAGATCGCGCGGGTTGCCCCCTTCATCGGCCACGCCGTAGTGATCGTCGACGCCAAGGGTGAAAGCGCTGTAGTGATCGAAGAAGAACGAGGTCACGTGGTCGTTGAAGATGTAGAACAACACGTCTGGCTGGTTCGCCTGCAACCACGTACGGATCGGCTCGAAGCTCTGGAAGATCGGCGCCCAGGCGGCTTCCTGCTGTTTGTCATGATCGACGGCGAAGCCGATGGTGGGGGTGTGGGAAACGGCCAGGCCACCAATGATGCGAGCCATGTAAAGGTCCTCTTTCAGGTTATTGCGTGGTAACGGCCAGGTTGGCACGGCGTCGGGCGTGGCCGTTGGCCAGGATCGCCACCGCGGCGGCGAATGCCGGCAGGCCAAGGAGGGTGAACAACAGTGGCAAGCCCAGGCCCAGGCTGAGCACGGCGCCACCGATAAGTGAGCCGAAGATGGCACCGAAACGGCCGATGCCGAGCATCCAGCTGACACCGGTGGCGCGGAACTCCGTGGGGTAGTAGCCCGGGGCGAAGGCGTTCAGGCCGGTCTGGGCGCCACTCATGCAGAAACCCGCTGCAGCAACGCCGATTACCAGCAGGCTCGACTCCAGGCTCAAGGCGCCCAGGCTGACGATGCACAACCCGCCCAGGGCGTAGGCGACGGCGATGACCCGGTTGGGGTTGCGCCGGTCCATGACCCAGCCGACCACGATGGCGCCTACGGTGCCGCCGATCTGGAACAGGCCGGTGATGGTTGCGGCGCGCTCGATGGACAGGCCGCCATCGCGCAGCAGCGTCGGCAACCAACCCATGGTCAGGTAGATCACCAGCAGGCCCATGAAATAGGTCGCCCACAAGGCCAGGGTGCCGAAGCGGTAGCGTTCGCTGAACAACTGGCGAGCCGGTGCCTTGTGCTGCACAGCCGGTTCGCTGACGGTAAAGCGGGTGCCCTCGGCGAAGCGCCCGCCGAGTTTGCCCAGGGCCGCGGCAATCTGCCGTGCCGGCGCCTGGCGCGCCGCCAGGAAGCGGGCGGACTCCGGCAGCAGCCACAGCAACAGCGGCAGCAATGCCAGTGGCAGCAGCCCGCCCGCCAGCAGCACCGATTGCCAGCCATGCAGCGGGATCAGCCAGGCTGCCAGAAACCCACCCAGACCCGAGCCCATGTTGAAGCCGGTGAACATGACGGTGATCAGCAGTGAACGGCTGCGTTCCGGCAGGTATTCGGCCAGCAGGGTGGTGCTGTTGGGCATGGCTGCGCCTAGCGCGATGCCGGTCAGCAGGCGCAACACCGCCAGTTCATAGGGGGTGCGGGCGAAAGCGCAGGCCAGGCTGAGCAGGCTGAAGCCGGTGACAGCGATCAGCAGCACTTTCTTGCGCCCCAAACGGTCGGCATAGGGGCCGGCCGTGAGGGCGCCCAGGGCCAGGCCGACCATGCCAGCGCTCATCACCGGGCCGAACGCTGCACGCGACAGCCCCCAGTCCTGCATCAGTGAAGGGGCGATGAAGCCCATCACGGCCACGTCGAAGCCATCGAACAGCACGATCAGAAAACACAGCGTCAGGATCAGCCACTGATAGGGCGAGACAGGGCGACTGTCGATCCAGTCTTTAACGTCGACGGCAGTGTCGACAGTGGGCTTGAACATGTGTGATCACCTCTTGTTCTTGTAATGGTGAGTAGTCCGGATGGAGCACCACCGCGCCGGATTTCGGCGGCAGCTGACTTTAAGGCGCGCCCGCCAGCGGGGCCTCTGGGAAATGCTTAATGGGATATCGAAACTGCTTATCGGCAGGTTTCAGTGGCTGCTGCTGGCGTCGTGGTTCAGCGCCGCAAGAGCGTTCCGCTTGAGCCCAGCGATGCGGTAAGTCTCGATTATCGAACCGCAGATTTCACTTGAAATCCTGCCAGGCAAAGAAGAAGATCCACGCCTTATTACGTGGTACGTAACATGTTACGAAATACGAGGAGTACAGATGGCCCGGGGCGGTATCAACAAGGCGGTAGTGCAGCAGGCGCGGCAAGTGCTGATCGCCCGGGGTGAGTACCCCAGCATCGATGCAGTACGTATCGAACTGGGCAATACCGGGTCGAAGACCACCATTCACCGCTATCTGAAAGAGCTCGAAGGGCCAAAACCGGTGGCGTTGCAGGGGCAGGCAGCCCTCAGCGACGCGTTGACCAGGCTGGTTGCGCAATTGGCCGCTCAGGTGCAGGAGGAAGGCGACGCCCGTATCGAGCAGGCCGAAGCCGCGTTCAACGAGCAGCGTGAACAGCTCGTGACGCAGTTGCAGCTGGCGCAGCAGGCACTGGCCGCGGCGCATCAGCAACAGCAGATCCAGGCCGCTGCACTGGCTGCCGAGTCGGAGCGCCTGGTGACCGCGCAACATTCACTGCAGGCTGAGCAGTTGCGCAGCGCCAGCCTCAGTCAAGCCGTGGGTGAATTGCAATTGCGCCTGGCCGACAAGGAGGAGCAGGTGCGTTCGCTGGAGGACAAGCACCGCCATGCCCGTGAAGCGCTGGAGCAATACCGCAGCGCCAGTCGCGAACAACGCGAACAGGAACAACGCCGCCATGAAGCGCAGACCCAGCAATTGCAGCTGGAGTTGCGCCAGTTGCAACAAGGCATGAACGCCAAACAAGACGAACTGACCCGCCTGCACCGCGACAACGAACGGATGCTGGGCGAGCATCGCCAGGCGGCCAGTGCATGCGAAGCCAAAGACGCCTTGCTCGAGCAGCGCGATGCGCAGATCCAAGGGTTGCGGACCATTCTTGCCCAGGCGCAGGGTGCCAGCGATGAAATGCGTCGGCAATTGCAGGCGCAAACGCAAAGCCTGGAAGACAACCGCGCGCGCTGCTCGGAGCAGGGCACGCAGTTGCAGCAGATGCAGGACGAACTGCGCAAACGCGATGAGGCGCTTGATGCACTCAAGGCGCAGCTAGCCGGCAATTGAATCAAACTTCCTGCTGCGGCTGCGTTCTTCCGTAGACATTCCCCGGGAGCGCGCAACATGAAAAAGCCAGAGCAGCATCAGCAGGGCCCGCATTCTTCAGGCCATGCGCAGAAAAAGGACGATTTGGGGTTTGACCCGGATTCTCCGGACCTGAGCGATCCGCAGGTGGACCCACAAGGGCCGGCAAAACCGCCCCGGGACGTGGAAAAAAACCACAAGGGCCGGTGATTCGGCCCGCCCCATCGCCGCGCTGCGAGCGATGGGGCGGGTGAGCCTCAACCCTCCACTTGCTTGGCCGCTTCGACACCCGCCGCCGACAGCTTGATGGGATAACTCACGCTGATCTGGTGGTCATCGTCGACCGCCACGGCGCCATCCTGGATCAGGCCGTGTTCCTGCAGGGTCTTGAGCATGCCGGCCACGGCCTTCTCACCGCGATAGTTGTCCAGCAACTCCTTGCCCAGCCCTTGCGGGTGGGCATGCAGCAGGCGGGTGAGAATTTCGCTTCGCAATGCATCGTTAGTCATGTGTGGCCTCGTGTCGTCGGGCGGTCACTTGCCGTGAGTGGCCTGAAGTGCCTTGGCCTGCTCCAGGTGGTGTTCAAGCTTTGGCAGGGTTTCGCTGGCGAAGGCTTTCAGCTCAGGCTTGTCGGAAGACGCCGCTTCCTTCTTGAACAGCTCCACGGCTTTTTCGTGGGCGTCGACCTGGTTGTTGACATAGGACTTATCGAACGACTCGTCGCGCCATTCGAGGATCATCTTCTTCACTTTATCGGTCAGCGCCGCTTCGTCCGGCACGCTGATGTCCAGCTTGCGGGCGATGTCGCCGAGCTTCTGGTTAGCCGCGGTGTGGTCGGTGACCATCTGCTGGGCAAATGTCTTGATTTCGGCGTTCTGGCTCTTTTCCAGGGCCAGCTTCCCGGTGACCACCTCGGCAATGCCGGATTCGGTGGCGGCCTCGACAAAGTCGTCGGAAGTGGCGGCCAGTGCCTGCAGCGATGCCATGCCCAGTACCAGCGACAGCCCAGCGCGTTTGATGAACAGATTGCTCATGCCTGACTCCTCATAACCGTTGGCGCGACCTCAGTGTCGCGTACGGTTGAGCAGTGATGACGGGCAAAGGTTTCGTTTTTCTCGGCGCCGCTCGACCATCGAAAGGCACCTGGGCGCTGAACTATAGTCATAACGGGCATACGCTTGAGGACAAGGACTTCCATGGGTGCGGCCAGAAAGCAGGACGAGGACGGGCTGATCACAGCCAGCGGCGAGGGGCGTGCCTTGGCGTTGTTCCGCCTGGTGCTGTCGTTCATGGCGGTGATGATGCTGGCATTCGTGCTGGTCGAGGGCTGGCGTACCTGGCGCGACTACCGTCACGCGTTCAGCAATGCCGAGAACATGGTCACCAACCTTGCCAGGGCCACCAGCCAGCACGCCGAGGACGCTATCCGCCAGGTGGATGCGATCACCGCAGCACTGGCCGAGCGCATCGAAGGGGACGGTTTCGCCCACCTGGACCGCCCTCGGCTGCATGCGTTACTGGCTCAGCAAATGGCGATCATGCCGCAGCTGCATGGCTTGTTCGTCTTTGCTCCGGACGGTAGCTGGGTGGTGACTGATCGCGCCGCGATACCGCCCAAGGCGAACAATGGCGACCGCGACTACTTCATCTATCACCGCCTGCATACCGATCGCAGCGTGCAGATCGGCTCGGTTGTGCGCAGCCGTACCACGGGCGACCTGATCATTCCCATCTCGCGCCGGTTGGATTACCCCGACGGCAGCTTCGCCGGGGTATTGCTCGGTACCATCAAGGTGGACTGGTTCGTGCGCTACTACGGTGATTTCAAGATCGATGAACGAGGCGCGCTGGTACTGGCCAAGCGCGATGGCACCATCCTGGTTCGCCGGCCGTTCGTGGAGCAGGTGGTGGGGCGCAGCCTGGCCAACAGTGAAGTGTTCCGCAATTACCTGCCCTATGCCAACGAAGGCCTGGCCGAAGCGGTGGCAGTGATTGACGGCACCCCGCGGCTCTATGCGTACCGGGCATTGTCGAGTTACCCGCTGGTGGTCGAGGCGGGCTTGTCACGGGAGTCGATCATCGCGCCCTGGCGGTACGATGTCATCAAGTCGGTTGCGGTACTGCTGCTATTGCTGGTCGGCCTGGCGGCGTTCGGCTGGGTGGTGCTGCGCCAGCTGCGCGAGCGTATTGCCATCGAACGGGCGCTGCATCAGGCGCACCAGACCCTGAAGTCCCTGGCCCTGACCGACAGCCTGACCGGGCTCGGCAATCGCCGGCGGCTGGATGCGGTGTTCGAGGCCGAGCTCAAGCGGGCTCACCGCCAGGGTTACCCGGTAGCGCTGGTGATGCTCGATCTGGATTACTTCAAACTGTACAACGACCGCTATGGCCACCCCGCCGGCGATCAATGCCTGCGGCGCTTTGCCGAATTGTTGCAGCAAGCGTTGAAGCGCCCGGCGGACTTGGCGGTGCGCTATGGCGGGGAGGAATTCACCATGTTGCTGCCCGACACCGATGCAGCAGGCGCCGAGCTGGTCGTCGATGAGGTCATGCAGTTGCTGCGCCGCCACGCGATCCCCCACGCCGGCAGCCCCTTGGGGGTGGTATCGGCCAGTGCCGGGATTGCGGTTGGCCGCCCGGCACGGGATGGGTGTACGCCCGAGAGCCTGATGGCGGCGGCCGATGCGGCCTTGTACCAGGCCAAGCGGCAGGGGCGCGATGGTTATACGGTGGCAGCTGCGTTGGCAGAAAGCGGCGGATGACCACTCAGGCCAGCGCCAGACGCATTGCACATCGCCCGGACAAACCATGCGCACGCTCGGTTGCCAGTATGCCTTGCAGCCTTGGTTCCAGCTGCTTTTCGTCGAGCACCTCGAACCCGTATCGCGCATAGAAAGGGCCATTCCAGGCGACTTGCGCAAACGTGGACAATGTCAGCTCGCGGGCTCCCCGATGCCGCGCCACGGCACAGGCCTGGTCGAGCAACTGCCTGCCAATACCTTGCCCTTGCGCCTGCAAGCGTACCGAAAGCTCGTGTATGTGCAGCGCGTGACCCTCCAGGCTCAGGCACACGAAACCCAGCGCGGCGCCCTGATCATCCTCGGCCAACCAACAGCCCTGGTGGTCAATGAAGGCTTTGTGCGCTTTTTCGTCCAGCCCCTGGGCACTGGCCAGCCAGGCCAGCTCGGGCAGCCGCAAGAACGCTTGTGCGGCGGATTGTTCGATAGCGATCAACTGGCGGATGTCTGACAGCAGGGCAGGGCGTATGCGCATGAAATGTTCTCTGTGGGCTGGCACTAGTCTGCGATGAGTTGACCAAGGGTTGCAATGAAAGTGTTATAACGTATCATTTTAGATTTCCCAGCGACCCGAGGCTGCCTTGATGACCGAAGAGGAACTGCTGCGCCAGGCGCCCGCCGCCTATATGAACGAAGTCCAACAGCAATTTTTCCGCAACCTGCTGCTTGGCCAGCGCGCCAACCTGCAAGCGCGTATCGACGAGGAGTTCCAGGCCTTGCGTGAGCAGGAAGTGCTCAGCGACCCGGCCGATATCGGCAGTGCCGAAGAGGAACGGCAGTGGCGCCTGCGCTCGCTGGAGCGGGAAAAGAAGTTGCTGGACAAGATTGACCTGGCCCTGGAGCGCCTGGCCCGCGGTGAATATGGCTGGTGCGAGGAAACCGGTGAGCCGATCGGCCTGCGCCGTTTGCTGCTGCGCCCCACGGCAACGCTGTGCATCGAAGCCAAGGAGCGCCAGGAACAGAAGGAGCGTCACCTGCGCGAAGAGCGTTAGTCCGTCGCCAGTGCCTGCGGCTGCAATTGCCAGCGCACCGAGCTGACGCCCTTTTCCAGGCTCACCCGGCCCACCAGCCGCTCCAGTTGTGCCGGGGCCTGCGGGTTGCCGAGCAGTTCGGCACGCACTTCCAGGCGGGCTGGGTTGGCCAGGTCTTCACTGTGCAGCGATTGCAGGCGCAACTGTGGGTCGCCCAGGCTGTGCAGCATAAGGCTACGCACCTGGATCTCGTCTTCGGCGCGACAGACGATGCGCACCTCGAAACGTTGTTCGACCTCGTTGGCTGTCAGCACCTCCTGGCGGTCCAGCCGCTGGGCGATATCGCGCAGCAGGATGTTGGCACACAGCACCATCAGGCTGCCCAGCGATGCTTCAAGCAACAGCCCGAGGCTGCACAACACACCGACCGCGGCGGTGCACCAGAGTGTGGCGGCGGTGTTCAGGCCACGCACGTTGAAACCGTCGCGCATGATGACGCCGCCACCGAGAAACCCGATGCCCGATACCACGTAGGCGGCCACCCGCGAGGCATCGTTGGGGGCCATGCCCGGCACCGCCTGGGTCATCAGCACGAACAGGCAGGCACCGGTGCTGACCAGCGCGTTGGTACGCAGCCCGGTCAGGCGTTGGCGCAGTTGGCGTTCGGCACCGATCAGGGCGCCGAGCAGCAGGGCAATGCTGACGCGCAGCAGAAAGACTTTCCAATCCATAGCAAACCTCTTCCACGGGCATACGCCCGCACGGTTGAATAACCAGAAAATGCGCAGGACCACGAAAGGGAAGAGGGGGAAAGCCTTCAAAGGCTGGAGAATTCCACCGCCTGGCCAATGGCGAGACAGTGGCAGGAAGCTGCCGGACTAGCTCGCCGTGTGGGCCTGTCGCAAGCGACTGGGGCTACTGTCCAAAGCAGGACTCCTGTTCAGGGATGCGAAATTGCGTCGCGGACCTTACGCCGCCGCCCGCACTGGGTCAAGGGTAAAAACATGACAAGTGATCCATTCGGAAATGCCCTGCAGCCGGTCACGCCTGCGTGGAAATAAACCTGGGTAATCGGTACCCTAGCGCCATTTTCCGTCATACCCCGGACCGTTACATGCTGTTCAATCTCACCGTGCTGCTCGGCACCCTGGTGGCCATGGAAGGTGTCGGCACGCTGGCTCACAAGTACATCATGCATGGCTGGGGCTGGTGGCTGCACCGTTCGCACCATGAGCCGCAGCTGGGCATGCTGGAAACCAACGACCTGTACCTGGTGGCGCTGGGCCTGATCGCCACGGCGCTGATCGCCCTCGGCAAGGCTGGCCATGCGCCGTTGCAGTGGGTGGGCGCTGGCGTGGCCGGGTATGGGGTGCTGTACGTGCTGGCCCATGATGGCTTCTTTCACCGCCACTGGCCGCGCAAGCCACGGCCAGTCAACCGCTACCTCAAGCGGCTGCACCGCGCCCATCGGCTGCACCATGCCGTCAAGGGGCGCACGGGCAGCGTTTCGTTCGGTTTTTTCTATGCGCCGCCATTGAAGGTGCTCAAGCGCCAGTTGCAGGCGCGGGTGCCACGCGACCGCGGCTGACCCACCAGCCAAACCCAGCTGCGGTAAAGAACATGATCAGGCTATAGAGCGCGGCTGGCACGGCCATGGTGGCGTTGTTCAACAATGAGGGGCTCAGTGCCAGGGCGATGGCCAGGGTGCCGTTGTGGATGCCGATTTCCATGCCGATGGCAATGGCCTGGCGCTTGGGGATGCTCAGCAGCCGTGGTACCCAGTAGCCGAGCGTCAGGCTGATCAGGTTGAACAGCAGGGCCGCCAGGCCCACCACAGGGGCATAGGCGACGACGGTCTGCCAATCCTTGGCCAACGCCAGCACGATGGTGAATGCGAGGAACAGCGCGGCCACCAGTTTCATCGGTTTTTCCATGCCTGCGGCAAAGCGCGGCGCCCAATGGCGGATCAGCATGCCCAGGGCCACCGGCAGCAGGACAATGGCAAACACCTGCATGACCTTGGCAAATTGCAGCGGGATCGCTTGGTCCGATGCCATGAACCACGCCAGCGACAGGTTCACCAGCAGCGGCATGGTCAGGATCGCGATGAGCGAATTGACCGCTGTCAGGGTAATGTTCAGCGCTACGTCGCCGTGGGCCAGGTGGCTGAACAGGTTGGCAGTGGTGCCACCCGGGGAGGCCGCCAGCAGCATCAGGCCGACCGCCAGCGCCGGCTCCAGGGCAAAGCCATTGGCGATCAGGAAGCACACCAGCGGCAACAGCAGGATCTGGCAACACAGGCCGACCAGCACCGGTTTCGGGTACTTCACCACGCGGGCGAAATCGGCCAGCGTCAGTGACAAGCCCAGACCGAGCATGATGATGCCCAGCGCCAGAGGGAGGAATGCAGTCAGCAAGGGAGAGGCGGTCATTGGCGGGCACTCGGGCAAAGGATGCAGGCAGTCTAGGCCGGCCTTGCGGGCTGGCTAATCGCAATGCGCCAGTACTTGGTAACCGTTTGTTACCGGATTGCCGGTGAACCTTGCCGCACAGCGTCTGCATGCCGCGTTGCGATGGGCGCTCCGGCGCAGTAGCATTCCGCTTTTTTGCCGAGGATTAGCCTGTCATGCCGTTCCAGCAAGGTCTGCTTGCCACCCCTGTGCCGGCCCACGCCCGCCACCTGTTCTTTGCCCTGCAGTCGCCCGAGGCGTTGCCTGCCGTACTGGATGCATTGCTGCCACAGGTGGATGGCCAGAACCTGATCCTCGGTATCGGTGCGCCGCTGGTGAAAGCCATGGGGCGTGATGTTCCTGGCCTGCGCGCCTTCCCGCAGCTGGATGCCGCGGTGGAAAACCCCAGCACCCAACACGCCTTGTGGCTGTGGCTGCGGGGCAACGAGCGGGGTGATCTGCTGCTCCAGGCCCAGGCGCTGGAACAGGCGCTGGCCCCGGCACTGCGCCTGGCGGACAGCGTCGACGGCTTTTTGCACCGCGGTGGCCACGACCTTACCGGCTACCAGGACGGCACCGAGAACCCGGTGGACCTGGATGC
>Ga0153918_1000499_pt1 | contig 18486 bp, 20 predicted proteins | sample TSFL002MetaG_FD_104687 | JGI IMG/M metagenome (GOLD analysis project Ga0153918, IMG submission 104687) | Attine ant fungus gardens microbial communities from Florida, USA - TSFL002 MetaG | ecosystem: Host-associated > Fungi > Mycelium > Unclassified | place: USA: Florida, Paynes Creek Historic... | reverse complement strand
AGCTGCCAAGGACGAAGAGTTCACACTGCAGGAGTTTCTTACCATCTGTCGGCAAGATCGCAGTGCCTATGCCAATGCGGCAGAACGGCTATTGATGGCTATTGGTGAGCCAAACATGGTTGATACTGCCCTGGAGCCACGGCTTTCCCGTCTCTTTTCGAATCGGGTGGTCGCCCGATATCCGGCGTTTGAAGAGTTCTATGGTATGGAAGATGCCATTGAACAAATCGTCTCCTATCTGAAACATGCCGCTCAGGGTCTGGAAGAGAAGAAACAGATCCTCTATTTATTAGGCCCTGTGGGTGGCGGTAAATCGTCGCTGGCCGAACGTCTTAAAGCGCTGATGCAGCGCGTGCCTATTTATGTGCTGAGCGCCAACGGTGAACGCAGCCCGGTTAACGACCATCCGCTGTGCCTGTTCAATCCGCAGGAAGATGCGCAGATTCTGGATAAAGAGTTTGGCATCCCGCACCGCTATCTCGGCACCATCATGTCGCCGTGGGCAGCGAAACGTCTGCACGAGTTTGGTGGCGATATCACCAAATTCCGCGTCGTGAAGGTGTGGCCTTCTATTCTGGAACAGATTGCCATCGCCAAAACGGAACCGGGTGATGAGAATAACCAGGACATCTCTGCTCTGGTCGGTAAAGTCGATATCCGTAAACTGGAAAACTACGCGCAAAACGACCCGGATGCCTACGGCTACTCTGGCGCGCTGTGCCGTTCAAACCAGGGGATTATGGAATTCGTCGAGATGTTTAAAGCACCGATTAAAGTGCTGCATCCCCTGCTGACCGCCACCCAGGAAGGGAACTACAACGGGACGGAAGGTATTTCCGCCCTGCCGTTCAACGGGATTATCCTGGCTCACTCAAACGAATCCGAATGGGTCACTTTCCGTAATAACAAAAACAATGAGGCGTTCCTTGACCGTGTGTACATCGTCAAAGTGCCTTATTGCCTGCGGATCTCTGAAGAGATCAAAATTTACGAAAAACTGCTCAACCACAGTGAGCTGGTTCATGCACCTTGCGCCCCGGGGACGCTGGAAACGCTGTCGCGCTTCTCTATCCTCTCGCGTCTGAAAGAACCGGAAAACTCCAGCATTTACTCGAAAATGCGTGTCTATGATGGCGAAAGCCTGAAAGACACCGATCCAAAAGCGAAGTCCTACCAGGAATACCGGGACTACGCCGGGGTCGACGAAGGGATGAATGGTCTGTCCACGCGTTTCGCGTTTAAGATCCTCTCCCGCGTGTTTAACTTCGACCATGCGGAAGTGGCTGCGAACCCGGTTCATCTGTTCTATGTGCTGGAGCAGCAGATTGAACGTGAACAGTTCCCGCAAGAGCAAGCCGAACGTTACCTTGAGTTCCTTAAAGGCTATCTGATCCCGAAATATGCCGAGTTCATTGGCAAAGAGATCCAGACAGCTTATCTGGAATCTTACTCGGAATACGGTCAGAACATTTTCGACCGCTATGTGACCTATGCCGACTTCTGGATCCAGGACCAGGAGTATCGCGACCCGGATACCGGCCAGCTGTTTGACCGTGAATCCCTGAACGCTGAACTGGAAAAAATTGAGAAGCCGGCGGGGATCAGCAATCCGAAAGATTTCCGTAATGAGATAGTCAACTTCGTGCTGCGTGCAAGAGCACACAACAGCGGGCGGAATCCGAACTGGACCAGCTATGAAAAACTGCGCACGGTTATCGAGAAGAAAATGTTCTCTAATACCGAAGAGCTGTTGCCGGTCATTTCGTTTAACGCCAAAACCTCAACCGATGAGCAGAAAAAACACGACGACTTTGTCGACCGTATGATGGAGAAAGGCTATACCCGCAAACAGGTTCGCCTGCTGTGCGAATGGTATCTGCGCGTACGCAAATCGTCTTAACACAAGTGCCCGGTAGCGCCTGCGCTTACCGGGCCTAAAAAAATGTCCGGCATTTCAGGACACTGCAAGTTGGCAAATGCAGTACGGGGGGTATATGACCTGGTTTATTGACCGGCGTCTTAACGGCAAAAACAAGAGCACGGTGAATCGCCAGCGGTTCTTGCGCCGTTATAAAGCGCAAATTAAACAGTCGATCTCCGAAGCCATCAACAAGCGTTCGGTGACTGACGTCGATAGCGGTGAATCCGTTTCGATCCCGACGGATGACATTAGCGAACCGATGTTCCATCAGGGACGCGGCGGCCTGCGCCATCGTGTCCATCCAGGTAATGACCACTTCGTTCAGAATGACAGAATCGAACGCCCGCAAGGTGGCGGCGGTGGTTCGGGAAGCGGTCAGGGACAGGCCAGCCAGGACGGCGAAGGTCAGGATGAATTTGTTTTCCAGATTTCGAAAGATGAGTATCTCGACCTGCTCTTTGAAGATTTGGCTCTACCGAATCTGAAAAAGAATCAGCATCGTCAATTGAACGAGTACAAAACCCATCGTGCGGGCTACACCGCCAACGGTGTGCCTGCCAATATCAGCGTCGTGCGTTCATTGCAGAACTCACTGGCGCGACGTACGGCGATGACGGCAGGGAAACGTCGTGAACTGCGCGAACTGGAAACCAGCCTGAAAGTGGTTGAGAACACCGAGCCCGCGCAACTTCTTGAAGAGGAACGCCTGCGTAAAGAGATTGCCGAGTTACGTGCGAAGATCGACCGGGTGCCGTTTATCGACACCTTTGACCTGCGTTACAAGAACTACGAGAAGCGCCCGGAGCCGTCCAGCCAGGCGGTGATGTTCTGTCTGATGGACGTTTCAGGCTCAATGGATCAGGCCACGAAGGATATGGCCAAACGTTTTTATATTCTGCTCTATCTGTTCCTGAGCAGAACCTATAAGAACGTGGAAGTGGTTTATATTCGCCACCATACGCAGGCAAAAGAGGTGGACGAGCACGAGTTCTTCTACTCGCAGGAAACCGGGGGCACTATCGTATCAAGCGCCCTGAAACTGATGGATGAAGTCGTGAAAGAACGCTATGACCCGGCGCAGTGGAACATCTATGCAGCGCAGGCGTCCGATGGCGATAACTGGGCAGATGACTCACCGTTGTGTCATGAAATTCTGGCGAAGAAAATTCTGCCTGTGGTGCGGTACTACAGCTATATCGAAATTACCCGGCGCGCCCACCAGACACTGTGGCGTGAATATGAACACTTACAGTCGATGTTCGACAACTTTGCCATGCAGCACATCCGCGATCAGGATGATATCTACCCGGTGTTCAGGGAACTGTTCCACAAACAATCCACTACCAGCAACGCGTAATCCAACAGCCAGCGACATCGCTGGCTGTTTTCATTATGCGCTTACATTAAGACAATCCAGCCGCCGGTTAATCAAGATGGTGCAGTTTCGGCCGCTATTTTTGCCTTTATACAGAGCCATATCCGCCCGCTCCAGCACTTCCCGTAGCGGTTCATCCCGGTGGACTCGCGTTAACCCCGCCGAGAATGTAATGCGAATACGGTGTTCACCCGACACGGTTTCCACTGCGGCAATCGCCCGGCGAAGCCGTTCTGCCGCGACGGTCGCTGCACGATCGCTCCCGGCCTGAAGCAGGATAATAAACTCTTCGCCCCCATAGCGATAAACGGACTCATCGCGACGAATATGGTCTTCCAGATTAATTGCCAGCGTTCGCAACACCATGTCACCCACTAAGTGACCATAGGTATCGTTAATCTTTTTAAAATGATCGACATCGAGCAGCAGGAGATATAACCCATTTTCACTGTACTGGGCATTCATGCTGTCGAAAGACTCGTCCAGAATTCGGCGCAGGGGCAGCCCTGTCAGCGCATCGTAGCTGGTTCGCAATTGCAGTAAATGCACTTTATACCGTGTCAGTGAATCGGTGAATTCCAGTAGCGCGGTTTCAAACCGGTCGAAATTACGCTGCCGCTGCGACGCACATTCCAGATCCGTAATAAGCTGACGGCAGGCCTGATGCACCGCGATATGTTTTTTATTAATATCGAGAAGGTAATTTCTGTCCACGCCTTCCGCTGCGATCTGTTCATTCAGCCAGCCTCCGAATTCGCAGTGATTATGTGCCTCACCGCAGGTGATTTCTGGCAGTTCAACATCTCGGCTGGCCACAAAACGTAGCACCTTCACCAGCCATTTGAAGTGGGCATCGGTCGCACGATTCAGCCCCCGAACAATTGCGTCTATCTCCTTATATTTCCTGTTCATTACTTCACCACTCCTGTGATAATACCGGAGCTTGATAATAACAAACTGAATTTCAACTTTTGTCACTCTGCGTATATAACCGCCAATTCTGAGGTACGCACCGGCGAAAAAATCTGTGTTAATGTACAACGCTGCGATTGGCATAAAACAGGTAAAACGCGATGTCTGATGAAGTAAAAGGTACTGATACCCACCAGCAACTTATCGCATTATTAACCCAGCAACAGGCGCAGTTTCGCGTGGTGGAACATGACGCGGTGGGAAAATGCGAAGCAGTAAGCGAGATCCGCGGCACCGATCTTGGGCAGGGTGCAAAAGCGCTGGTCTGTAAAGTGAAAGGAAATGGCGTGAAAAAGCACGTGCTGGCGATCCTTGCCGCCGATCAACAGGCCGACCTCAGCCAGCTTGCCAGCCATTTTGGTGGGCTTAAAGCATCTCTGGCCAGCCCGGCGGAAGTGGATAACCTGACAGCCTGCGTCTTTGGCGCTATACCGCCTTTTAGCTTCCACCCGGATCTGACGCTGGTCGCCGATCCACTGCTGTTCGAGCGTTTTGACGAAATCGCCTTCAACGCGGGTTTACTGGAGAAATCCGTAATTATGGATACCCAGGATTACCTGCGCATCGCCCGGCCTGAACTGGTTGCGTTCCGGAAAATATAAAGACGACGGCTGGCTAATCAGTCAGCCATGTTTTTCCAGAAAAATAACTGACGCCACCAGAATGATTGCAATGGTAAAAAACGAAGACGAGATAATCAGCGTTTCGACAAACATTTGATCGTTCATCATGTATACCCTTTTGCTGTGACTGGTTCTTTTTTATCCTCCGCAAATGACAGTCACATGACAGCGATAAGATCTTTTTATAAAAGCTGTTTGCCGGAATTTTTACGCGTAAAGTAAGCAGGCTTACTTTTTTTGGCAAGGATGACACATGTTTGACCCTACCCTGTTAATTCTTATGGGGCTCGCTGCACTGGGCTTTATTAGCCATAACACCACGGTTGCCGTCTCAATACTGGTGCTTATTATCGTGCGCGTCACCCCGCTAAATACCTTTTTCCCCTGGATCGAAAAACAAGGCCTGACGGTCGGGATTATCATTCTGACGATTGGGGTGATGGCGCCGATTGCCAGCGGCACGCTCCCGGCATCGACGCTGCTGCATTCGTTTGTGAACTGGAAATCGCTGGTTGCCATTGCCGTCGGTATTTTTGTCTCCTGGCTTGGCGGGCGCGGGGTAACGCTGATGAGTTCCCAGCCATCGCTGGTCGCCGGGCTTCTGGTGGGCACCGTCCTGGGCGTGGCTCTGTTCCGCGGCGTGCCGGTTGGCCCGCTGATTGCCGCAGGCCTGGTGTCACTCTTTATTGGGAAGTCCTAGAAAGCCCCGCCACATAACGGGCAGGCGTTTGCCCTAACCCTTTTCTGAACATCGTGATAAACGCGGTGGTGGAGTCATAACCCAGCGACTGCGCCACCTGCTGCACGGATCGCCCGCTAATCAGCAGCTGTAGCGCCACAATGAGCTGCAACTGATGCCGCCAGCGCCGAAAGCTCAGCCCGGTTTCTTTTACCACCAGCCGCGCCAGGTTGCGTTCGCTCATCGCAAAGTGGTGCGCCCATTGCGCCAGAGTCTGCCACTCGGCGGGCTCCTCGGCCATTCGTTCACTCATAAAGCGGATTTTAGGATGCGGTGATACTGGCAGTTGCAGGTGCTCCTGCGGCTGTTGCAATAGTTCGTCAAACAGCACATCTACGAGCCTTGAGGTGGTCGGCAGTTGAAGTTCTTCGCGGGTTCGTGACGCAAGCGACAAGATAAGCTCCCGCACCAGCGGCGATATTTTGAGCGTACAGCAGCGGTCCGGCAGGCTGACCGCACCGGGTTCGATAAACAAAAAACAGAGCTGGGCGCTTGGCGTAGCTTTATTGCTGTGGGGAACCTGACCCGGGATCCACACTGCATACTGCGGTGGCACCATCAGCATGGCGTTTTCAACTTCACACGTAATTGCGCCGCCTAACGCCAGTATCAACTGCCCTTTGCGGTGCTGGTGTTGCGGTATGTGTTGCTCTTCTGCGACAACACGAATTCGAAACGCCACCGCAGCATCATGCTGGCTGTCGGGGTCGTAACCATCAAGTCCCAGGCCGATCATAAAGTTGTCCGATATTAGCGATAAACTGTCATTTTAGCTTGATTTCAACACGCAAAAAAATCGGTATCGTGTGCCCTCGCCTCAACGCTAGAGAAAACAATGACGACTGCTGATATTCGACCTTCAGGGAAACAGGGAGCACTGCTGATCGCAGGCATCCTGATGATTGCCACTACGCTGCGCGTGACCTTTACCGGCGCGGCCCCCTTGCTTGATACTATTCGCCATGATTACGGTCTGAGCACCGCGCAAACCGGCCTGCTCACCACGCTTCCGCTGCTGGCGTTTGCGTTAATCTCCCCGCTGGCTGCGGGTCTTGCCCGGCGTATTGGCATGGAGCGAAGCCTTTTTGTCTCTCTGCTGCTGATTTGTGCCGGTATTGGCATTCGCTCTTTGCCTTCGGCTGCGCTGCTGTTTACCGGCACCGCGATTATTGGTTGCGGTATTGCGCTTGGAAACGTGTTGCTGCCCGGGCTTATCAAACGTGATTTCCCAGGCCAGGTCGCCAGGTTAACCGGCGCTTACTCGCTGACCATGGGCGCATCAGCAGCGCTGGGTTCTGCGCTGATTGTTCCGCTGTCACTGGGAGACGCAGGATGGCACGGGGCGTTACTCATGCTGATCGCCTTCCCGCTGGCGGCCTTGCTGCTCTGGCTGCCGCAGTGGCGACGCACTCCTGTTGCCACGGTGACCGGTGCCGGGGCGCTGCATAACCGCGCCATCTGGCGCTCTGCCCTCGCCTGGCAGGTGACCTTATTCCTTGGCATCAACTCACTGATTTATTACGTCATCATCGGCTGGCTACCGGCCATTTTGCAAAGCCACGGCTACAGCGAAACGCAGGCAGGCTCCATGCATGGCGTGTTACAGCTTGCCACCGCAGTACCTGGGCTGGCCGTGCCGCTGATCCTTCATCGTCTGAAAGATCAGCGAGGGATCGCAGGATGCGTAGCGTTGATGTGCGCTGTCAGCGCGGCAGGTTTCTGGTTTGCCCCTGGACTCGCCCTCGTCTGGACAGTGGTGTTTGGCTTTGGCTCAGGCGCCACGATGATCCTCGGCTTGACGTTTATCGGCCTGCGCGCCAGCTCGGCGCACCAGGCTGCGGCATTGTCGGGGATGGCACAGTCGATTGGTTATCTGCTGGCAGCGTGCGGCCCACCGTTGATGGGGAAAATTCACGATTCGGCGGGCGACTGGCGAATTCCGTTGATGGCCTGTGCACTCGCCTCCATCGTGATGGCCGGATGCGGCGTGCTTGCCGGGCGCGATCGGGAAATCACACCCCGCTAAACACAGGGCAGACCGGGAGGTCTGCCTTTAGTTACCCACGCGCTGCGCGCAGCATGGCCTGCGCCAGCACCACAGGACGGCCGTCCAGTGCCGCGCGTTCGTGCTGGAACAGAGTGATCACAAAGAATGGATGCGTGACCAGCTCTGCCGCTCGGATCTCGCCCTGCTCGTCCCAGCCCGTGACGCGCATATCGCCACTTTCAAGCTCCTGGGCGAATTCTGGCGAGACGCCGTAGTTGCAGTGATACCCTTCCTCAATCTCAGGTTTGCCGTAGGCTTTTGCGATAAGCGTATTGTTGCGCAGTTCGATGGCGTCGGTTTTTTCCACCAGCGAACAGGTTAATGGTGCAATCACCATCGTCCCTTCGGTATCGGTTTCCGCATGTCCGGCATCATCCCAGCCCAGCACGTTGCGGGCATACTCAATCAGCGCGTGCTGGAATCCACCGCATGTCCCAAGGAATGGCACGCTGTTTTCACGTGCATAACGTGCGGCAATAAAAGCGGCTTCGGCATTTTTATACGGGCTTGCAGGAACCAGCCAGATGGCATCGTAACCCACCAGGTCTTCCGGGCTGGTTAATTCCGTTGTGGCAAGCCAGTCATAATCGGCGGTGAGTTCAAGTACAGCGGCAGCGTCATCAATTGCCAGCGGGATCGCCTGATGCGCAATCACGTCGGGATTGTAATCGCCCACCAGGGCAATACGCAGCGTGGTTTTAACCGGGGAGAGTTCCATGAAAGGTTCCTTATGCCAGAGTATTATCAGATAACATAAGGAACCTCAGACTACCGATCTTTTGCAATAATCACAATACCTTAAAATTAGTTGGTAAAAACCGTAGTGCTATAGTGTGTAGGCCGACACATCATGGAGAGAGACGATGATTCAATGCAAACGTGTATACGCCGAGGCGAGCTCAGAGGACGGTTATCGGGTTCTGGTAGACAGATTATGGCCGCGCGGGATTAAAAAAACAGACCTCGCCTGCGATGAATGGTGTAAAACGCTAACGCCGTCGAACGAGTTGCGCAAAGCGTTTCACAGCGAGGCGATTGATTTTGACGCCTTCAGTCAGGCGTATCAGGAAGAGCTGGCGCAGCATCAGGATGAAGGGCTCCGCCTGGCCGCACGGGCAAAAAAACAGACCGTCACGCTGCTGTATGGCGCTAAGAATACGCAGCAGAATCACGCGCTGGTGTTAGCCGACTGGCTGCGCCATCTTAAAATCAGCTGATCGCCAGCTCGTTGTGGGTTTGCGGCGCTTCGTCAGGCTGAAGTGGCATCAGGTGTTCGGGGCGCACAAACGCAAAACCATGCTGATTGTCGAAGGCGTAGACATCACCCGTCACCAGCCAAAGCGCACGATCGGCTGTCGCCGGCAGCTGGGTCATTACGCCGTTTACCGGGTTCACAAAACGTAAACCCGGCTGGCACAGACCAAACAGCTCAACAGATTTACCGATATTACGACGACCAGCAGTGGTACGCGCGCCAATAATCATGGCCAGGCTGCCCGGTTTTAACTGAAACATACTTCTCTCGCAGTGAGTATTGTTAGGTAAGAATAATCCTAAAGAGAAGTGTATCGCAGTCCTTATACTGCTGTCACCTGGCAGGTTGCGGGTGGTCGCGACGATACAGATCCCATTCATCAATCACTTCGCCGCCCGGTAATTTGCACTCCGTGCGTACCCCTTGCGGGCTTTGCACCGGAACCTGAACTCCCCCTTTTTGCAGGCAGTAAACCGAGGCAGGATTAGCCATCCCCACCTGCGGTGGTTTTGGGGCGTCTGGTGGCGTTGCTGTTGAACAGGCCGCAAGCGGCAGCATCAGCGCAAGTAACAGATATCTCATTCTTTATCCTTTTTTTATTTACGAAACCTTAGCCTAATCAACTGGCGCTATTTTCTCCACGATTTCTCCATTAAACCTGCACTTTTCAACTTTATAGTGTGCTGGTTCTCGATATGACCAGAGAACATCATTCCGTAATCAAGATGTCTTTGCCCCGGTCTCAACAACGGGGCTTTTTTTTGCCCTTTTTCCCGCCCCCCGCCTCAACCAGAAATATATTAAATTTTGTATATTCATGTTTTACTATGGCTGGAGCCGAAAATTTCAGCATAACATGCAGATGCAGACGTCTTCTGCATGGGAGTCTACCTACGTCATGTCGGATATTATCCTTGCCCGTGTTTCAGAAACTCTCGCGACGGAACAATCCCTGGAAAGTCTGGTACGTCAGTTACTGGAGATGCTGGAGATTGTGACCGAAATGGAGTCGACCTATCTGACGAAGGTCGATATCAGCGCGCGATTGCAGCATATTTTGTATGCCCGTAACAGCAAGCAGATGCAGATCCCAGAAGGGCTGAGCGTTCCCTGGGGTGACACGCTGTGCAAGCGCGCGATTGATAGCGATACGATTTTCAGTAACGAGGTGGCTGAACGCTGGGCTGACTGTGATGCCGCAAAAGCACTCGGTATCACCACTTACATGAGTATTCCCATCCACCTGGCTGACGGTTCGCTTTACGGCACACTGTGTGCAACCAGCACTGAGAAAAAACAACTCAGCGAGCGCGGCGAGCAGGTGTTGAGACTGTTTGCCGGGTTGATTTCCCAGTACATCCAGAAAGAATCCCTGGTCGCTCAGTTGCGCGAAGCCAATGCGGCCCTGATCGCCCACTCGTATACGGACGCCCTCACCGGCTTACCTAACCGTCGTGCTATTTTTGAAAACCTCACTACCCTGTTTTCACTTGCGCGCCACCTTAATCGCACTGCCATTATCGCCTTTATCGACCTGGACAACTTTAAACTGATTAATGACCATTACGGGCATGAAACGGGCGATCAATTTTTAGTTGAGGTGGGCAAAAGGCTGACTCAGGAACAGACTCAGGACGAAATCATCGGCCGACTGGGTGGTGATGAGTTTCTGGTTGCCTGCCTGAGTAAAGGTGAAAACGAAAGTGACGACACGCAGATAAACGTGCTCAAAACCCGTATCAGCGCCCGTATAGCCGGAGAATACTGGCTTGGAAACGTCCATATTGTCTATCCTGGAGCAAGTCTTGGCGTGGTGGAAGTTGACCCCAGCAGCACGGACGCCGACAGCGCATTACGCGCCGCAGACGTTGAGATGTATCAGGATAAAAAAGGAAAAAGCAAAACACGCTTTCTCACTCTGGATTAAGCCCGTACACTCTACGGCGTTATGTAAACCGAGACAGGTGATGGTATGAGAATTGGAATACTCTTTCCGGTCGTTATTTTTATAACGGCAGTGGTTTTTTTAGCATGGTTTTTCGTCGGCGGTTATGCCGCCCCGGGGGCGTAAATGAGAAAAACAACCATCATTATGTTGATCATTGCCATCGTGGCCGTTGCCGGAACCCACTTTGGCTGGTGGTAATGCTGCCCAGTAAAAAGGCCGCCATCGGGCAGCCTTTTTTAACGCTTGTCAGGTTTAGCTTTTGACTTTTCTGTAGATAAACAGAACAACCAGTGCGCCAATCACCGCAACGGCAAAGCTGCCAAAGTTGAAACCATCAACTTTACCAAAACCGAAGAGAGTGCTAATCCAGCCCCCAACGACCGCACCCACTATCCCCAGTACTACGGTTACGATAAAACCACCGCCATCTTTGCCTGGCATAATCCACTTCGCCAGAATCCCCGCAATCAGCCCAAAGATAATCCAGGATATGATTCCCATAGTCTTCCTCTCTGTATGGTTTTTTTGTCATTAAATCAACGACACGGAAAAGGATAGCACAGGATGCATAAAAGGAAATTTGTGATAAGCATCACGAATGCCATTTTGGTGGGTAAAGCATTCTTTACATGCCAGCCACAAGACGCGGGAAACATCTTTTGGAAACACACAATAAACGCGGGGCTGCATCTTTTGTTGAGAAAGATTATCTTTCTCAACACTGAATAGTTGAGCAAAACACTCAGGTATTCAGTACGACATTGCTCACATTGCTTCCAGTATTTCTTGCCCACTTTTTAGTGGGCTTTTTTTTGCTTTCAACACACCCCTTCTCTGGCTAGCCTGCGCAAAACCAATGCAATTTACCGTTTATTCCCGCGAAGTTTGGCGCTATCCTTAGCGGCCTGTGCACAAAGGAATGTCTTTGATAACATGAACGTATCAAGCAAGTTTGTGATTTGCCTTAACCTTGTTTCTGCCAGCACGCTGCTGTTGTTGCTGTCTGCCAGGTTTGAGTGGTTCTGAGCCGCCAACGCCCGGGCGGTTCCCCTGCCCGGCGTTCAGACCTTTTCTTCCTCGTACACCCTGATCTCCTCTTTAGGTTTCGAGAGCAGGAATTGAATGAACTCAACATACGAAACGGGTTTACCGAAATAGTACCCTTGCAACAGGTTGATTTGATTGCGATTCAAATACTCTAACTGTTCTTTTGTTTCAACGCCTTCCGCCACAATGCTGAGCGATAATTTCTTTGCTATCTCGATCACGCAGTCCAGCAGAATGGTTGAATCTTTCTGTTCCGATACCCGGCTGACAAAACTTTTATCGATTTTGATGTAGTCAATGGCCAGCGCATCCAGGCACGAAAGACCTGAATAACCCGTCCCAAAATCGTCCAGAGCAATCACAAACCCCGAATTATGCAGCGTATTAAGATTTTCGATGAGTTCAGGGTTGTCGAGCAAGGGCTCCCGCTCGGTCACTTCCAGCACCAGCTTGATCTTTTTCCCCTTGAACCCCTGGCCAAAGGTGTTGCAGTCCCCAATAAATGTCGGGGAATTAATATGCCGGGCGCTGATATTCACCCCAATATGAAATCCATCCGGTAATTTCGGAAGCAACGGTTTTAGCTGGCTGACCACTTTTTCCATCAGCCCTTTCGTCAGCGGGATGATTAAACCACTGCGCTCAGCAATAGGGATAAACACGTCAGGAGGAATATAGCCTGATTTCGGGTGTTTCCACCTGGCCAGCACCTCGACACCGTATAGCCCACCGGTCTTGCCATTCATAATCGGTTGATAGAAAGGCACGATGTCGCCTCTGATGATGGCTTTACGAAGGTCCTCTTCAAAGGTGGTGCTTTTACCTGCATAGCGACGCCACAAAATTCCCACCGCGACGGAGAGGATAAAGACCAACAGCATCAGGCTCCACCCCTGCTGGACCAGCCGCGTCATATCAAAGAATGCTGGGGCCTGCCAGGCCATGCTGAAAGGAAAGAGTGCTGATGACGCAAGCGTTGTCGACGGTTGCGACGTCGGCAGTGGGCTAACATCACCCGTGCGCGCAAGCTGCTGTTTATTCACCACCAGCGCCAGGTTTTCAGATGTCCCTGCGATCACGTCACGCAAATGAGCATCGCTGACGCTAATGATGACCCGCCCACCAGGTATCGGACGCTGGAAAACCAGCACCGGGACACCATTAATTAATCGGTTCCCGGACAACAGCATTAATTTTTCGTCCGGTAAGGTTTCGGGATGAATAATTAACACCCCATTACCCGGCAAAGAGGTACACATAATAGTACCGCCCTGCTCGATCATAATTGCGCGCAGATGGGGTTTAAGCGCAGCCTCTGTACCTAATTCCAGTTGTCCACCGCTGGTACAGCCCTGCGCCGCAACGCGTTGTGCAGTATCAGCTGCATTCACCGCTTCATTGAGGATGGCATCGATTTTAAAGGTGCTGGACCTGGCTGCCCCGGCGGAGTTTAACGTTGCCATGTGCCACAGCTGCCAGTTAATTGTCAGCATCCCCGCCAGAAAGAGGAAGACTGCACTCAGGATTGGGATAAAAGCGTTGCGCACGATTTTTCCTTAGAAAAGAAAAAAACAAGCATTTAGTTATGTTGAATTAGAGGGTTAGGCTAACTCAGCGCCGCTTATGAAGATAAATACAGCATAGCTGAGATCTCACCCACGAGCCTCGGGGCAACAGGAAAACTGATAGCGCCATCGCGAAACAAAATCCAATGGCGCAGCGGTTTAAAATCGGGGGGCAACGCCATATCTGGGGGTTTTCACATTTGCAGCCCAGACTTTTATATCGCCCTGCAATAAGAGCGTAAAATCAGATTTCAAATGCGCAATCATGCCGTTCACTTTATCGGCATCGACCACAGAAAAGTGCTCGATTTTGTTCCCGTTAATTTGCTGGCAAGTATAGGCGGCTGGCACATCCTTACCGTTAACATTTAATGGCTGGCTCCCGTCAGCACACTCCCCGGCTGCCGCCATAGACACGACTAAATTGGCAGAAGAGAATCCCGGCTGCGAGAAGCTGACCATAACGGGTTTTCCTGCGGAAGTCTGGGTCATTCCGTACAAAATGGCATTCTTCGCGTACCACGTATTGTACTCCCGTTCCTGCCAGGTTATCGCTGCTGTCGCTGAAGTTGATGCAGACAGTACCAGTAATAAAGCGGTCACGTTCTTTTTCATCGTTATCCTTAACGTTGTGGTTGTTAATATGATTATTCAAACCCCGGGACGAACATCAACCCCATAAGAACTTTCTTGTTGAATGTGTTAACCGGATCGCCAGAAACGTCAATCAGAGTAAATGAAGCGCCAGAACTGATACATTGCGTAAAGTAACCTACCGTTATTACCAGGCTTGTGCCTTTTACTGCCTGTGTTAAGATTCGAGAATTCAGGGGGCAGAAGGGATGCCGAAAAATGAAAAAGATGATCGCGGTTTCGCTCATTTCTACCTTTCTGGTCCTTCTCTCTTTTTATGCCGTAAATGCCATTATTCTGGAACAACAGAAAAACAAGCAGCTTGAGATTTCAAATACCCTCCTGCAATACTCCGAAGGTTTATCCCAAAACGTAGCAACTGCACTGAAAAGCGTGAAGACACAGGGATGTGATAAAGCAAGCCTGGATAATTACCGAAAGTTAAAACTTGAAAGCCTCTACTTCGGAGATATTGGGTTTATTGAGGATGGCAAAATTGCCTGTACCGCCTTCTGGGGAAAACTGACCACGCCCGTTAGCCTTCCTTCTGAATTACATAAAACACCCAAAGGTTTTATCCTGGCGCAGTTCTCGCAAAAAGATTTCTTTACCGGTAATGCGGCGATTTACAACAATATCATTATATTCACCTCACGCTATGCCTACGATAAATTTACCCCGGTTACCGCAAGCTACTCGTTAAGCTCAACCACCAAAGACTTTGGCAGAACATTTTTCACCGTCAATCCGGTTATCGAAAAAAGCAGCTGGCTTCCCTCCCAATTCTTTACCCTGACGATTACCCAGTGCAGCTCGCGGTGGGATATATGTGTGATTGTAAAACATCATGATGCGGGACTGGCGTCGTTATCCATAGCCATATTTATCCTGCTGACGGTCGTCTTATACTTTATCTGGATATCCATTTCGCTCTATTCGTTCCGGCTTTACGAAGACCGTTTCTCGCTGGAAAAGACGCTGGTCAAAGCCGTGAAAGCGAATACCATCGGCGTGCACTACCAACCCATCGTCCGTCCGGGTGATAAAAAAATCGTCGGCGTTGAGGTGCTTTCCCGCTGGCAGGACAGTAACGCTATGGATGTATCACCCGAACTCTTTATCCCTCTCATTGAGAAGTTCGGGCTTTATGATAATTATTACACCAACATCATTAAGAAATCTTTCGCTGAGATATCCAGCCTCGCGAATGAACATCAGCTATTAATTTCATTGAACGTCGGACGTATCGAAATTGAAGACGGGATGTTCAGTAAAATTTTGCGCCGCGAGTGCTTGCTAAATAACATTCCGTTGTCGCTGATAAAAGTCGAGCTTTCAGAAAAAGCGGTTGCCCATCAAGGCATTCTTATTGATTTTTGCAAAGAGTTAAAATCAGTGGGGGTTAAAATATCTATCGATGATTTCGGCGTACAAAACTCGAATATTGCAAGGTTAGCCGATCTCGAATATGACGAAATTAAAATAGACAAGTCTCTCGTAGACGGCATCAGTGAAAACTATAAAAAAGATATCTTTGTTATCTTTTGCGATGCACTGTTAAAACTGAATAAAACGCTCGTTTTTGAAGGCGTGGAGAATGAGACACAATATTCGTTTATCTCTTCGCGCTACCGCGACTCGCTGATCCAGGGCTGGTATTTTTCAAAATCACTCAGCCGAGATGAACTGGCGAAAATCCTCACAGGCTCAGTCGACTCCCCCAACCGCTAGCGTAACGGGGTAACAGCGCTTCCAGTTGTAATTGATGCGCACCAGTTTGAGTTTTCCCGCAACCTCTCCGTACCGCTGTGATTCACGCTCGAGGAAGAACGACCTCAAAGACTCGGGTAAACGTTCCGCTCCATAGCGCAGCAGGGTCGTATGCCAGAATGGCGCGGGTAACGGTGTTTTCGCGTGGCGCAGCAGCAACTCGTCTTTCCAGGGGGAATTCAGGATCTGCTCACAAAAAGTCTGGCGAAGTGCTGTCGCAGGAATTTCGGGTATTCCGGCGAGAAGTAACTGCCCCGGCAGCGCCACCAGCCGTAAATCCCGGATAGTGATAGTTTGCCCCTCAAAAGGTGACCAGGCCCCGACCAGGCGATCTATCTTCGCAGGTAACGGTTCATTTTCTTCATATAACGGCAGCGTCAGCGGCACAAAGGTGAAATGAAAACCACTTACCGGTTGCAGATCAACCAGGCTGTCGTTTCGGGTCAGAGACTGTAGTTCACTGAACAGCGCTTTAATGGAGCCAGACATCTGCGGCTGAAAACCGGTCGCCAGCGCAAATTTCTGCGGTGCATAATACGCTTGTATCGGGTTGCCAGGATCGATACTCTCACGCCAAATCGCCCGCGTTTTCAGGTTGGTTGCGCTGTAGAGGTTGTCTAACTCAGGCATTTGCATTTCATATTCCAACAATAAAGCCGTCATATTCAGGCTGTAGATTAGCCGGGCAAAATCACTCATTTGGTAAAAACGTGAAACTATCTTTAGCGGTTCCCTTGATACTGTTTTTCCTGACGCTGATGTTCGCCCTGTTCGTCAAACAGCCTTCTTCGCACGTTGTACGAAAAAAATGCCTGTGGTCCGATAGCGTCATGCTGAGCTGCATAGCAAAACATCAGGGCAAAGCGTTTTAAGCGTACGGCACGGCGCTTTTGCCGTTACTCGTTACCCCATTGATTCAGGAAGTTGGCGATGTCATCAATGCGCAACGCATTAATGCCAGCTTCACTGGCCATCTCTTGCTGCGCTTCTTCGCTGATTTCTTCGTTGTTCATTAAACGGGTCAGCAGCAGCTGGAAATAGTTCGCAAGCGAGTCACGCTCCGCCTCGCTCACCGTCTCCGCAGCTTCAGTCGAATACTCATCTACGATGTCGTAGTATTTCAAGGGGATGTCGTTGTTCATCTTGTCTCTCATCTCACGATTAGCGGGTTCTACACTGCGCATCTTAAGGGTAAACGACTGCTTCTTACAGATAAACGATACGAAAAAAAACGGGACCCCATCGGCTCCCGTTCTTGTTTAACCCAGAATCTGGATTACATGTTCGCGATAATCGCGTCGCCAAACTCTGAACATTTCAGCAGCTTAGCGCCTTCCATCAGACGTTCGAAATCGTAAGTTACGGTTTTCGCGTTAATCGCGCCTTCCATACCTTTAACGATCAGGTCTGCGGCTTCGAACCATTCCATGTGGCGCAGCATCATTTCTGCGGAAAGGATGATAGAGCCTGGGTTCACTTTGTCCTGGCCTGCATATTTAGGCGCAGTACCGTGAGTCGCTTCGAACAGCGCGCACTCGTCGCCAATGTTCGCGCCAGGGGCAATACCGATACCGCCAACCTGCGCCGCCAGGGCGTCAGAGATGTAATCACCGTTCAGGTTCATACAAGCGATCACGTCGTACTCAGCAGGACGCAGCAGGATCTGTTGCAGGAACGCATCGGCGATCACATCTTTAATGATGATCTCTTTGCCGGTGTTCGGGTTCTTAATCTTCTGCCATGGGCCGCCGTCGATCAGCTCGCCGCCGAACTCTTCGGTCGCCAACTGGTAGCCCCAGTCTTTGAACGCGCCTTCGGTGAACTTCATGATGTTGCCTTTGTGAACCAGAGTCACAGAGTCACGGTCGTTGGTGATTGCGTATTCGATTGCTGCACGCACCAGACGCTTGGTCCCTTCTTCGGAGCACGGCTTGATGCCGATACCGCAATGTTCAGGGAAGCGGATTTTCTTCACGCCCATCTCTTCGCGCAGGAATTTGATCACTTTTTCTGCGTCAGCAGAGTCAGCTTTCCATTCGATACCTGCGTAGATGTCTTCTGAGTTTTCACGGAAGATAACCATATCGGTCAGTTCCGGGTGTTTCACCGGGCTTGGGGTGCCCTGGTAGTAACGCACAGGACGCAGACACACATACAGATCCAGTTCCTGACGCAGAGCCACGTTCAGGGAACGGATACCGCCACCGACTGGGGTAGTCAGTGGGCCTTTGATAGCAACACGGTAATCGCGGATCAGGTCCAGCGTTTCTGCTGGCAGCCAAACGTCCTGGCCATAAACTTGAGTAGATTTTTCACCGGTGTAAATTTCCATCCAGGAAATTTTACGCTCGCCTTTGTAGGCTTTCTCAACAGCGGCATCAACCACTTTCAGCATTGCAGGAGTAACGTCTACACCGATACCGTCACCTTCGATGAACGGGATTACCGGGTTGTTTGGAACGTTAATTTTGCCGTTTTGCAGGGTGATCTTTTTACCTTCCGCCGGAACAACTACTTTGCTTTCCATTAACCTCTCCTTCGAGCGCTTCTGGTTGTTACTGATCTTATGTTAATAAATTGTAATGAGCCTT
>Ga0153918_1000498_pt1 | contig 18509 bp, 24 predicted proteins | sample TSFL002MetaG_FD_104687 | JGI IMG/M metagenome (GOLD analysis project Ga0153918, IMG submission 104687) | Attine ant fungus gardens microbial communities from Florida, USA - TSFL002 MetaG | ecosystem: Host-associated > Fungi > Mycelium > Unclassified | place: USA: Florida, Paynes Creek Historic... | reverse complement strand
TGGAAGTCCGACAGCTGGAAGTTGAACTTGATCTTCGGACGGTCGTTGGCCATCACGCCCATCCAGACCACGCCTTCCTTGTCCTTGCCGACGAAGAGTTCGGACTGCACGACGGGCTTTTCGCTGCGCTTGCCGCCGGGGAAGATGAAGTTCTTGTTCTGGATCGACGCCTTGAACTCGTCCTGGCCGTTGGTGCCCGGCACGAATTCGATCGCTTGACGCAGCAGGTTCAGGAACGCGAAGAACGCAGGCGTGTCCATGTTCGCGCTGATCTTGCCGTAGTTGGTCGACTGATCCGACTCGACGTTCGTGTAGACGGTGATACGGGGGTTGTTCGCAAACAGACCCCATTGCAACGAGGCGAACTTGCCGTCCTGGTTGCGCGCCGACATGTTCAGCTTCTTGTTGTCGAGCGGAGTTTTCTTTCGCGGTTGCGGTTTGAAATCGCCTGCCATGATGCTTGGTTCCTATTGGTTTTATGGTACTCAGACCATAGGTCGGGTGAATAAAATTACACTAGGATTTCTAGGAGCAGCCGACGCGTCTCCAAATCCTTCAACTGGTTGACGTTCTGGCGGATCTTGTCATCCGTCGTCACCGCTGACCAATTGTACTGCGTTGCCAGCTCGATCACCTGCTTCCGAATGCGAATCGGCATCTGGAAAAAGGTGCGCGAATCCCCAAAGACCTGGATGAAATCTTCCCGAAACGGGATCATCGAGAGTTCACGACCGTTCTGGTACTTGGTGTACCATTGCGGACGCTTCTTGACGTTACCCGTGTTGGATTCCAACAGGTCCAGCGAGGAGAAGGCTTTCCAGGACAGCAGATCGTACGCAAAGTGCGTGAAGATGAGCGTCTTGGCTTGCTGCTGCGGAAAGAGTTTGAGCTTAAAGACTCGCACATCCTCGCCGCCTTGTTGCTCCAGGGACTTGAGCATCATCTCGAGCGTCTGGTTTTTGATCACCATGTACTCTTGCTGCTTATCGGTCCCTGTTTCGGGTGAGCGAATCTTGGCATGCGGGTATTTCTCCTTCATGCCTGCGTAATTGCTCACGTAAAACACCACCTTGCAGCGATCATGCGTAAACTGCTTCACGATCGACTTGATCTGCTCCATCTCATCGCGCAGTGCTTCGTCGATTTGACGGGGCACGACACCACCAGCCACTTCTTTCGGTAAGGCTCCCATGAAATTGCGGAACAGCGTCCGCAGGTTAATCCACAGTTCGCCGTATTCAAGCAACGGCGCCTTCTTCACCTTCGGGTCGTGATCAGGGTGAATGCCGGTCGCACCTTCTAAGGCAAGCGACGTGGCGACTGAAAGAGGATATTGACCAACTTCCCGTTCTGCGATCGCTTGCTCAAACATGGTGCATTCTCCTTGTTTTACAGTACTTCGGGCATGATTGCTTGAGCCATCGCCAGGACATCGGACGTGGCTCCCGCGTTAATAAGACGGTCAGTGAGTAACGAAGTCACGTTATCCCGCGTGATCGTAATCGGGATATACGAAACCTCATCATCCAAAGCCGCTTCCGGAGTTTCCACTTCCTCATCATCTACTGGCTGCTTGTCCCACGTGAACCATGGCCACTTGCGGATCAGGGAATCCATGTTCGAGAAGATCGGATTGTCCCACGACCCGCGCACCCGCACGAAAGACTCTTCGGGCAGACCATCGACACCCTTGGCGATCTCCGCCAGCGTGTCTTCCAGCGTCATCGCTTCGCACTTCACCGTGACAAAGCGCATGGCGTTCGTATTCTCCACGAACACCACATCGTGTTCGGCGCCGCGCCTGAAGGCGCGGACATGTCCCTTCGGCCCTTCTTCGCCATGCGTCAGACGGTCAAAGGAACCTTGCGCAATGATGCGTTCATAGCGCGAGTGGATGTGCACGTGTCCGATAAAGATCAGGTGCTTCACGATCTTCAGGTACTCTTCGGAGCTATGCTTTTGTGCTTTCACATGCGGCGGTAGTTGATACTCGAACTGGCCGTGCATGAATGCGTAATCCACATGGGTGAGCCCTTTGGCTCGTAACAGGTCATGTACTTGGCTTAGTGTGGTTTCGGTGGAATTCGTCCACTCATCGGGTACGAAGAGCAACCACTGGTCGTGGCGCTCTTCGTACTCGATGGATAGACTTCTCACGTATTTGAGATCAGCGCCAATGCCTGTTACTTCGTTCAGTGACTCGAAAATCCGCGACTGTTTCCAGTCGTGGCTCGGTGTGCCCTCAAGCACATACAGGCGAATGTCGTGCTTTTTGCACAACCTCAGCATGTACGTGACCCACACCTTGATTTCGGTCACTTCATCATCGGGCAATTCCAGCAACGTATCGAATACGTCACCCGCAAGCACAATGATGTCCAACATGGCGGTCTCGGCGTTGTCCGGAAATGCAGCACGGAGGTTTTTAATGATCCGTGCTGCGGGATTACGCGCGTGACCTAGGTGAATGTCGCTCACTACTGCGATATTCAGGTTAGAGGGGTTCCCAGTCGTCATTTGTCTGTGCTTGTTCGTTAGCGGAAGTGCTCACAGTATCCTTGGACCCGGTAAGTTCTTCCGTCTGCAGCACAGGAGGTGCGCCGTAACGCTTAAAGATCGCGTCCCAGCGTTCCAGGTTTTGTCGCACCGACGGGGGCAGATCAGCCATGAAGAGCGCGCGTTGCTTCAGGTGCGCATTCAGGTAGTTCGAGCCGTCCTTGGGTGAGACACGCGATCGCAACTCGGCGTTACGGATCACGTTGAGAATGTTGCCGCCCGGCATGCGGGTGCGGTCCTTACCGGTGATCGCCTTGATGCCCGCACGATCAAAGAGCGGTGGCACAGAATACAGCACTTCACCGTTCTGCCCGATCACGTCGACCTCGCGGTATTCGTTACCCGCGAAGTTGGCCCACATGTTCAGGTCCGCTTGAGGATACGCTTTATTTTGGCCTTCCACGAAGACAGGCAACCAGAGGCGGACGAAAATTGCTTCTGGAATGCGTGCACGAGTTTCAGCTTCAGAGCGATCCAGGGACTCACGAATGGCATTGATTTCCTCCGTCGAACGATTGAGGTTGCCGCCCAGGTCGACATTGCGCGTGAGCCATGCGGCGCGCTTATCGACTGCACCGTTGGGGGGAGTGGGTTTGGTTTGTTCGGTCATGATGGGATACCGCCTGAGTCAGTGGGTAGCACACCATAATTGATCAGACCCATGATGCGCTTGAAGCTCGAATCGTTGACCTGCACGAGCGAACCCAGGGAATACTCCTGGCCATTATCACGCAACGTACACTGCACTGTGAGCGTGATGGCATTGGTTGGGTTGACCGTGGGGTCGTTGTTAGCGTTCACTTCGACGACCGCTGCATCGAAGTAGCCGCCAAAGTAAGGTCCCAGCATCGACTGCAACTGGGCACACAATTGGGGGATGTCATTGCCATACTGCTGAAGGATATTCTGCAGATTGGTGACATGGCCTTGGTACAGATACGTCTGGATCTTGTCGGACTCGAAAAAGTGCGACAACAGGAAGTCGACCTTCTCAGGCACGGCAGTGATCCAGCCTTTCATGCTGATACTCGGAACGGCTGCACCCATGGTAGCTCTGAAAGTTGGTAATGGACATAGAATCCATCCACTCAAAGAAAAAAATAACCAAGGGAGTAAAAACCCCCTCGACCACCCGCAGGCAGTCGAGGGGAAAAGCACTACAGCTTGCTTGCGTACGGCGACGTCGGGTCTTCTCCGCCGTCTGCGATCAAGGCGTTCATCGCATCCCAGCACTTGAAGATGTCGTGCTGCTCCAAGTGATGCAGATACCGATCGCCTTCGACCGGTTCGTCGAAGAAGAACTCCACATGGAAGTCTCCCTCTTCGTTGCCGTCCTCGTCCTTCGTCATGGGCGTTTGCACCATGCCATGGGCGGCCATCTGGTAATCGTAGTGCCTCCAGCCAACCTTGCCTGGATACATATCCACATACGTTTCCGAATAGCCATCAATCCGTTGGTCGTTATACATCTCCCGCACGACCGGATTGGCGATAAGAAAGCGCTGCATCGAGAGCGGCGCCTGCTGAAAGGCACCCATATCCCAAATGCTGCGAATCTCATCGCGTTGCCACATGTGCGCTACCATCCGCACCGCTGCTTTGGCACGCCGGAAAGCTTCGCTGTTGCCGAAGCGCTCCCACGCACTACGCGCTGTGTCGATGAAACCTTGCCCGAACCCGGCCAGCATCGATTGATCCTCGAACTGGTTTTGCAGGTAAGACATGGTTCCAGGGTGCGGCTCGTGGTAGATCACGGCATCGAATACATCCGCCCCTCCTGTAATTACTCGCACGACGTCCTCCTTAAGCGGCTTCGGCCAACATCATCATCCGATCCCACTTCGCTTGGTCCACGGTTTCATCCGTATCATGCAAGAAGTTCGCGGTGGTGGCAATCACCGGTTTGGGTTGCGCCAGGTTGCTCGAGACCTTCTTCGGCTGATCGAGACCGAACGTGCTCTTGTGCGGCGACAGTGCCCGCAGTTCTTCCGTCGTGTAGGTATCCAGACACGGCGTAAAGTTCAGCTGGTCACCATCGAAGTCCGCGTTCAGGCCCTTCACGTCCAGAATACTGATCGAGACGGTCGGGATTTCAACGACAGACTTCACCTGCGTGATGTACACGAGCTGCGCCGATCCGCGTTCCAGCGACGGATTACGCTGCATGATCGACGGGATACCCTTGTACGGGCACTCGGCAATCAGTTCCTGGAACAGCTGATCCAGTTCCTCGTTGTAAATCGACGCATGCGCGTTCAGGAACGCGATCCCTTCGTTTGGCGTGTAGCCGCGGCGCATCAGCTTGTTCATCAGGTGGATGCGGAACACGGACAGACCAATCCCCCACGGGATGTGGATTTCCTCGTAATCGTGGGCATCCGTCAACGACGAAATCACCGCACGGAACGAGAAATGCGAACGCGAGCCGAACACGTGCTTTCGGAAGATCCCTTGTTTCTTGGCGAGCGTCGTCTTGTAGAGACCCTCGTAGAATTCCGACAGCTGTGAGATGGTTTTCACCGTCCGGTTCTCTTTCGTTCGCACCGAGTGCGAGGTCAGAGAGGAATCGATACCTGCCATCATGCGAATCGCATCCACGGCACCCGTGATGATGGGGTCCACATACGTGCCGACGTTGCTTTCCTCGATGACGAGGAGCGCCCGGTTCGGCAAGGGCAGATATTCACTGAACACGCAGTCCCGCTGGTTGTTGATCGCAACCATCAGTTCCTGATGCTCTTCGCTCTTGCGATATTCTTTCAGATCCATCAGCATGGCCATGATCTGATCGAATTTCTCGACGAAGTTGTTCAAGCCTCGTGGGCAGTTCAACTCCTCCAGCCGATACACGACCTGAGGCTTACGCACCGGTGGCGCGTAATTCGTATCGCAAATCCAGCGAATGATTTCATAACCACTGCGCGTGAACTTCTTCTTCAACATCATCCACACGATCGGGTTGATCAATGCCGAGACACCTTTCGGTGCCCTGATCCACACGATCGGTTCGAGGTCACGTTCCACGTGGGCCCGCACCTCGTAGCCACAGGACTTACACACCACACCGACGTTGTAGCCCCCAACGACTTCCCCACATTCGCACGACGGCAGATTGCTCAGCAAGTCGCCCGAATAGGTGGTATAAATCAGTCGGTTGAACTCCTGCCGATCCTTCTCAGACGACTCCGCTATGTCGTTGATAATTTTCGGCTCGCGTGTGGCGTGCTGGTAAAACAACTCCGTGAAGTTAATCAAACTGAGTCTGACGCCCACTCGTTTCTCCTTGTTTCTCGTTTACCTGTGTGTCGGAACATCGCTTCGAAGTCGATACTCCAATAGATACTCCACCCATGTAAAAAGAAAAAAAGAGGGACCCGAAGGCCCCTCTTTCGACCGCTGATGCGGAATGGCTGCTACGGTACTACTACTTCAGCTGCTTACCAACGCGAGCTGAAGCCCGTGCGCCAGCCAGCGTTCTGGTTCGCCTGACCGCCGAAGCCGGCCGCGAACAGACCGGTTGCACCCGGAGCCATGAGCAGGCCGTTGGCGAACTGCGCCGTGGCACGCTCTTGACCCGCGACGTCGCCGAACGGGTACTGTGCACGCAGGACGAGACCCGCATCCACGCAGCCCTTGGCCAGCGCTTCCATGAACGCGCCGTCGAGCGTCGCACGACGAGCAAAGCCCGTGAACGTTGCATCGCCGACCAGGTTCTGGATGATGTTCTTGCGCTTGGCCAGGCGTTGTGCCGGGCTGATCTGCAGGTTCACGAACGTGTCCGACCAGTCCTTGATCACCGTCGGGTCCTTCTCGCCGACCAGGTTCGCCACCGCGAGGTAGTCGATGTCGCGGATGTCGCGCTTGCGGCCTTGCGAGTCGACGTACCAACCCAGGTGGATGCGGTTGTTGTTGTCGAACGCGACGCGGCCCGAGCCGTTCGTGTAGTGCTTCAGGAAGTTGCCGTTCGTCAGCGTCTGCGCTGCTTCGATGATGAACTCGTTGGCCTTCGCGCTGCCTTCAGCCGCAGCAGCGAACACCGAGTTCGACCACGTCGACGGACCGCATTCCGGCACGTCGATGGACAGCAGCAGGCCCGGACGCACGAATGCCTGGAGCAGCTTGTGCAGCGTGCCTTGCGTCGTGAACGAATCCGTCTTCGTGTCGATGCGCGCGCCGAAGCCACGTGCGTCGCCTTCCGGGTTCGCTTCGATGCCGATGGCGCCGATGTCGTGCATGTCGATACCCGCAGCGTAAGGACGCGGTGCGAAGCCACGTGCCCATGCGTTGCCGTCGCGCAGCGTGAGAGCCTGCACCAGTGCGAACAGCTGCGCCGGAACCGTCATCAGTTCGAGCGTTTCCAGGTGCGTCATCACGAAGTGCGTGATGTACAGCTGGTTGAACTGCTGCTGTTGCGTCGGCTGACCCCACTGAGCGTACGGGTTCGCTTGCGGTGCCACCGGGTCCCACACGAGATCCAGGAAGCCGCCGACTTGCGAGACCTTCGTCGCGCGTGCGTCTGCGTTGGCGCCCTGGCCGGTCTGGATGGCCGTGGCGATCAGGTCGATCATCACGTCCGTACGGATCGGCTCGCCGACCGGGTCGACCAGCTGGTCGTGGTTGAACTGCACGCGTGCGGTCAGGTTCGAGTCGCGCGCTGCGCCCGCCAGGTTCAGATCGCGGAAGTCCGTGCGCATGCGGTTGAGTTCGTGGTTCGCTGCGAACAGTGCGTTGGCCGCCAGCTGGTACACGAGTTGCTCGTCCGACACGTCGAACGTACGCGGAACGACTTCGGCTTCAGCGTCGATCAGACGCGCGCCGCTGAACGTGCGGGCCACGGCGTCGGCTGCCACTTCGCGGAACTTGTCGTCCCACACATCGCCGTCGACACGCTGGATTTCGACGTTCTGGCCGTTGATGTTCTCGTACTTCGGCGGGAACGGTTCGCCCGAGCCAGCCAGGATGAGGGTGTGGTACGACACGCCCAGATCGAGGTTGTTCTTGTCGAACAGCGCGACGATCAGCGCCGAGCGCGCGATTGCCGGGTTGTTGTTCATGTCGAGCGGGATCAGCTTGATCTCGAAGGCGGCGTTCGCCGACTTGTAGACTTCGTCGAGTGCCTTCTCGAGCTTCGTCAGCACTTCAGCGGCCGGGTTGCGGCCCATCGGTGCGTTGCCCAGGCGGCCGAGCGAGCGGAAGCTGAAGCCCGCCGGTGCTGCCGATTGTTGTTGCTGGTTCATGTTGCCTCGCTGTTGGGATGCTTGTTGCTGGTTGTCCTTGGCGCGCGAGAAGCCTGCTGCCATCTGTGACTCTGCTGCCGGTTGACCGTTTTCTGCCGGTTGATCGATTGCCATAGTGCTATTCCTTGTTTCGAAATTATGGTTTAATACACTCGAGTGTATGCTAGAAAAGAGCGATTCTCCAATCCAGCACAGTTTAGTAATATGTGTCTAATAAATCTTTGAATCATGCACAAATTACTCAGCTCTGCTGGAGCAAGATCAAACCTCGCTCATAGGGGGTCCCCTAACCGGTGGGTAAGACCGGTTAGGAGTAAAGACAGCGGTTTAGACTGTCTCTATACAATAGGCAATATCGCAGTAAGAAATTACTGTGCCAGTTCGGTTGCCCGACGTTGCTTGCGCGGCATTGCCTGATGTTGCTGGAGCTTCTGCGCGGCGATCTCGGCAGGCGTGTACTGCACGCTCGTCGTGATGCCGATGTACGGACGCTTAAGCGCCACGTTCACCGTGCCGTCGTCTTGCGTGAAGACGGCGATGTTGCCCGTGAGGATGCCATGGTACCACTGGCCTTCGTGCAGCGCAGCGATTTCGGGCTGGTGATCGAACTCCTGCTTCTCGTGACAGATCAGCAGGTATTTGACCAGGCCCCATTCGACGGTCTGCAGCGTGGCAGGCATCGGCCGACGCGAGAGGAACTGGAAGAAGTGCTGTTGCTTCAGGTAGTTCTGGTAGGCTTCGAGTTGCTGGGCCTTTTCCAGTGCTTCCTTGGTCTGCGCTTCCGTTTGTTCCGGATTCGCGGCCAGTCCTTCCTGGGTGATCTTTTCCAGTTCGTCGGCGTTCATCACGTCGTCGAGGACCGGTACCGAAGTGCGCGCCTCCACGCCTTCCGGAGCGATTGCATCTGCGTACGCAGGCACTTGCATGTTTGCCAGCATCGCCTGTTCGGGCGATTGCGCCAGTTCTGCTGCCTCACCAACTTCGACTTTGACGTCCATTAATTCCACCGATCACGTTTTCTGTTCTTGGGTAATGCCGGACGTCGCGAGCTTTTTCCAGGGTTATTCACCTTGAAAGCGGGCATAGCGCGTACGACTTCTGCCAGGTCTGGTAACCCGGCATCACTTCTCATGGGATGCACCATCCCAGTAAGTTTTTCCTGGATCTCCCGCTCACTCATGCCGCGATCACGCAACTCGTTAGCGAGTTCCTCCTTCGAGGACAGCACGATAATGGGTAGATCCGCAGCCTTCAAAGTCCGAATCACTGTGTCACGCAGCAAGGCGTGCTCGTCAATATAGAGGATCGGCAAGTCCTTGTGATCCATCTGTTTGAGCAAGCCGTCCCGGTCTGCCTCTACGACAGCCCGCAAGATGTCGTTGACGATCTTTTGATCCTCGCCTGTGAGTGGATTCACATCCGGCAGGCAGGGCAAGAGCGGATAATCGTCGTTCATTCCCACCACCTCCCTTTCTTATAGCGTGAGCCGGACGTCGGTCCGTGCTTGCGCTTTTTCTTTCCGCGCCGTTCGTCCCGTGACCGGTAGTCTTCCATCGGACCGTGGTTCATGTTGGTATAGGTCTTGGCTCCCGTGCTCGGATTCCCATACAGGCTCACGGAACTGGTATCGTTCGCTGCAGCTTGCAATGCGATCTGGACCGCCACATTGCGTAACAATGAGTGAGCGTAACTGCCACCGTGACGTCGGGGCAGGACATGACCAATGGTCCCCACATTGACGTGGGGCTTAGTGCGCTCAAACTTCCCTTTCACCATCTTTCTTCTCCGCAGATGTGGTGGCGCAGTGCTTGCACGTCATGCGGCGTTTGTAGCCGAGGAAATGTTTGGTGCAATGCAGGCAGATGTTCTCGTACATGCCGTTCTCGTGCGAGAAGTCTTCCGGCCAGTTGCGTTCGAACGAACCCGGATGCTGGCGATTAAACGCCGCGATGATACTCTTGTCCAGCTTGCTGAGATCGTCCTGCAGCGCCAACCGATGCGCGGAAGCACGAGCCGCTTCCGGGCTCGGCTCGATGTTATTGTGTTCGCTCATGCTGCTTCTCGTTCTTGGTATCGTTGTAACGCTGCTTCGGCTTCCTCTAGCGACGCCCGAATCTCTGCCAGTGCATCAGCAGCATCTTGCGTGCGCCAGGCTTCACCACCCCGTTGCGCGAGATTCACGATCCGTCCAAAATGGTGCTGAACGGAGCGCGCCCCTTTTTCCCGGTCTTCCCGCCATGACGGGGCCCAGGTCTTATTCTGTCGCTTGGCCATGCTAGTTCACCGGTGATTCCACCACTGACGACCACGTTGGTTTTTCGTGCGCTCGGCTTGTCGGGCACGATCTTCTTGTCGTTGCTCCGCTGCGGTGAGCGGAGCGGCCATGAATTCCAATTCCTCAGGCGAAGGAGGATTCGGATCAGGCGGAAAGAGTTGATCGAAAATGCGTTTGACGGTCATGTTGCACCTAGAAGGCGTACCACATCAGCCAAGCTACGAGGGAGATCAGGAAACCGATCACGAGAAAGCCTGCAGCCGCGATGCTTTGAAAGGGCACCCGCTCCGGTGTCAGGATACCCAGAAGCGGAAGCCCCATGCACAGCGCTGTGATCCAGATCGGAATCCAATACGAGTGAAAGGAGATCATGTCGTGGTAATCACATTCGGAAGGGTCTGCACGAGTCGAATCAGTGCAGTCGGCACACCACGGTCGCGCGCCGAACCGCGGCAGGCGGCGAAAGTGTAGTAATCCTTGAGCTTTTGGACCAGGTCACTATCCGGGACATCGCACGGGTAGAGCGGCGCATTGGTGCCGGGCGTGCCTTGGGAGAAGTCCTGCACAAGCGCGGCTGCTCGCGACATGTACGGCTGCGCGGCGACGTCCTTCTCGTCGAAGATCTCCGGATGCTGACGGATGTAACTGGTCCAGCCTTTGATGATCCCCACTGCCAGCACCACGTTTTGCGGATCGACAGGTTCACGGGTATCGTCGTAATTCATTTGCGTTTTCTCCGGCGTTCTTTCTTGGGGGTATTCCACCACTCACGTTGGCGCTGGTACTTCGTCTCGAAGATGTTGCTCCGAGGGCCATCCGTTTCGGCAGAGATGTAACTGCTATTGATCATGATGTCAGCCACCACTGCAGAGAGCGTGGCGCTCGTACCCGTGATACCTGTAGTGACAAGCACGACCTTGCCCGTAGCAGTTGCTTCCTGAGCCAGGATACGAAGATCTCCATCACCTACGGTAGCAATCACGGTTCCTTTCCTTCGAATGCCCACTCGCGCAGGTCATTCATTTGTTTGGCGCGTGCCGCATCATTGCCTGCGCTGCGTGTGGTACGCGGACTGGTATTGAGCGTGCGGATCTGTTTCGCCGCAAATACACGGCGTGCTTTTTGTCGTTTGACTACATTCACCCCGAACATCTGCTGGCCTCATCGTATGCTTATCTGACACTCACAGGACGTTTCTATGCACGGCCTCTTTAATTTGTTGCCTGGCGTGGGGCTGCCCACGATGTATGCGGCAAACTGGCATTACGCCAGAGATGGACTCAGGCACAACCTTAAGAAGGTCGTCGAGTTCTACCACACGCATTCCATGGCAGTGGAGTCGGATCACTTTCTGATTCGTCTGTTGCAATCCATCACCACACCGAAAGCGACACCCCTCGATCGCTACTACTCGATCGTGGACGCACTGTCATTGAATCTTGGCATGGCGTTAAAAATGACTTCCTCGATCTCGAAGGGTCATGTGTTTCCCGGCGTGTTCTATGGCCCAGGGACCACGGAAGTCCTGATTGCGGACAATGCGGACTTTGATGCGGTCGCTGCCACCCGTAACTGGGAGCATGTGCAGGCGATCAAGGTGTTGCGTCACCCGCGCAGTGATCTGGGCTTGAACCTTCCTGATGGGAAGAAGACGGGAACCGACGAAGGCATTGCAGTGATTGCGATCAATATCCCGATGCTGGCGGTGCAGTATCGGGCGTTTCGTCTAACTGAAGACGAATACACGGCCCGCACGGGGGAGCCAGGTCGCACGATCCAGCAGTTTGTTCACATGCACGTGTTGCCGAATATGTTGTACTCGCACCTGGACTACGTGATCTTCAACCGGATCTACAATCTGGCCACAGGTCGGCCGATGGGCGAATCCACCAAGAACCATCCCTTCTATATTACCGACTTCGCCAACAAGCTCAATGCGGTACAGTTGACGATTCTCGAGAATCTGAAGGCAGTGGGGCAGGACTTCACTGGTGTGTTGCGCAGTATTCCCGCGGTCACGAAGGATACCCTCGATGATGTCATGTCGGTTCCGGAGATGGCGCCGACACGTCAAGTGGTCTGGGCACTGGCACTGGCACGTTTTCCGGCGATTGATCTGATGGTGGATTTGGTGGAAGGGGGCAACCAAGGTGGTGCTCAAACACGCAACCAGATGCAACTCAATACGCTGATGCAAGCCATTCGCCAGTATCGCACGGGTGCTTACTTCTCCAGCGTGCTCTCGGGCGATGTTCTCTACGATGTCGAGTCGGAGATTGACGACCTGGTGGATAAGGTCCGTAAAGCAGGCGGTACGGTCATGGCGACGCCCCTCTAGGGCATAGGAGGCAGGGGTGACCCCTGCCTCTATGACGCTAACGCATCACTTGGTACAACGCGTAATGACCCCGCGCTTCTTACGCTCCTGAACCGCGAGCCGCAAGACGTCCACGCCCACGATCTTTTTGCAGTACACCTGCTGTCCTGCATAAGTCGCGGCAATGAAACCATCGTCACCAGCATAGACGATTTTCGACAAATACCCCTCGCGTGTGAGGGTTTCAACGGCGAGCTTGTCCTCGATATCCTCTTTGTGCAGCGGACCTTGCTCGACCATCTGAACCATTACAGCGATGTGGTTGGCCTCCAACTTCATTGCGGACATTATAACCCCAAAAGTAGCGTATTGTTTCCTTTTCTTGAGTGCTCCGAAACCGCACTCATAGCAATGGCAATAATAACGGCATATGGGGTCGATCACCGACTTCGCCCGGTCCAGGACGCAGTCAGTGATCTTTTGCGCTCCTCTCCAATTAGACGTGAGAAGAGCGCTCGCCCGTTCAGCTCATAGTTGGGTAAGTGCACTGACAGCGCCAGGTCAGCCGACGTGAATGTCCAGCTTTTGGCCGACCTGGTACTCTTTAGTGCGAGTCGCTCACCAGTCGCGTGAGCTTGTCGTTCGACAAATAAATGCCGAGCGTTTCGAGGATAATGTAAAACACGCGCGTGGCATCCGCGACGATCTTACGCACCCCAGCCACGTTCAGAATCTCCGGCGGAATGCCGTGCGTTTGCAGATTCTGTTCCGGCAGTTGGACGGAGCCCAGGTAGCGCTTACCCATGCGCTTCATGTACGCGTCCATCCGACCTGCCAGTTCGCGGTCTTCCAGCGTTTCCAGCCATTCACGGGTCTTGGTCGGTGTGTCCAGTTCGGTCGAGATCTTGACACAGGTGTACGGCACAGGGGGAGCGATACCGTACTTAGGACCAAAGACTTCGTTCCACATCACATACTGCTGATAGGGCGATTCATCTGCCGACTTCGCATACGACTCGGGCGGTTTGATCTGACCCATACGGAAGAACTGATAGCCGCCTTCGCCGATGGTGGTGAAGATCTGACGTTCGATGTCGCCGATCGTCTTCAGGATTTCCTTGATCTTGATCTTCTCACCCTTCAGAACCGAGTTCATGATAAAGATCATCATCTTCTCGGCTTCCTTAATCACGAAGCGCGGTGCGTTCGACGCCTTCAAGTGCACGCCCTTGATTTCCTTCTTGTACTCCTTGAAGAGGTTCCCTTCCTGGCAACCGATCAAGGCGAAGTAGTGCTTAGCCACCTGCGTGGGCACGAACACGTCGAACTTGAATTCGTTCTTCATCGCCACCTGGTGAATGCGCGACTCGATAATGCCGAAGTTCGCACTCATGCGCGCCAGCACGTGAATGATGGTCTGCGCAGCCAGGTACACCATCGATGCGGCGACGGCGTTACACTTTTCATCAAAGCCGAGCCAACCCTGGTGCCACAGCACCCAGTCCTGCACGGTAAAGATGGTCGAGTCCGTGTCCGACGTCAGCGCCGAACGACGAATCGAATCCGGGAAGAACGCAAGCGAGGCCGGAACATTGGTCGTCACCCAGAAGGCTTTGATCAGATCCCGATACTCTTCGCCCACGTCCCCGATGTTCTTCGCAGTCGACGCCAAAATACCACGTGCGTCGCCCTTGATGTCCTTCATCTGCAGACCCTTGGTGTAGCGCTCACAAATCTGCGCGGCCAAGTGGACATGCTCTTCCTGCACCGTCTTCAGAATGCTGTCCGGGTCCGGATGCACCACTTCCACCATCATCGAGAGCTTCGTGACGAAAGTACGCACCACTTCGTCATTGAAACGCATCAGGTGATAGAGGTCGCCCGTGTAGACAAACGCTGAACGCTGTTCCGGCGTCAGAGTCTTCACGAGATCGTACACCTTCTTCATCTTGAACTTGTCACGAACATAGAAGTTCGTGGAGTACATGATGCACTCCATCGTCTCGTCCACCGTGGGGTGACGAATGCCCCACTTTTGCATCGCCGCCGCTTGCGCTGCGTAGTCAGTGTGGTTGATGATGGAGATGATGTTCTGCATGCAGATCGCAGCCGACCAGTAGTGACGGTTGCCCGAGAGGAACTTCTCGTTATTGGCATTACCGTAACCGGAGGTCGAGCGGCAGTTCGACGTGAGCGTCGAGTGAGCCGTCTTGTTGTACAGCGGCGTGGACGGAGAAACGTGCGCACCCGAAATCGAGTTATTCGCCAGCTTCTTGTTGGTCTGCTCATTGTCCTTAATCTGCATCAGGACAATATCGCCTTCCATTTCCGCCTTGAACTTCGCCTTCTTCGCCACGCCCCGTGCCTTCACGTTGCCCTCGATGTAATTCACGAGCGGCGACTCTTTGACATCAGGATGCAAGTACGTGGTGAGCGTCGGCGCAATCAGCTGACGCTCCTGGATAGACTCGTTCAGATACGCTTGCAACGTACCTTCCTTCTGGACCCGGTCCCCGTTATCCTCACGCTCCAGGTAGATGATCTTCGGGTCCTTGAATTCGAACTTCCCGCCAGGACGCATCTCCGTTTTCACGAAGGCAGTGCATTCCTCGACAGGCGCACCGGTCATCTGGTGCAAATAGGTCGCGCAGTCCTGGATGTAAAAGCCCAAGACATTGATATCGCGCTTGTACTGCGACGGATGCAGCACAAATGGGTTACTTGATTCCGCCACTTTGTTTTACTCCTTGTCGACCTACATGATCAAGGAGTGCAATAAAAACGAATCGACGGCATAAAAAGGAAAAAAGGGCGAGGAGCGGTTTCGGGCCGCCACCTCGCCAAACTACAGGTCGTTACAAGTACCGAAAAGGAAAACCAGCCATCGAAGGCGCTCGAGGCTTTACCACTACCACTTCAACCAAAACCGGAATAGACAGGGGCCGACCCATTCTTAATCCACGCGATCGACTAACATCCACGGGAACACCCTTATATTCGCCAAGAAGCGCTTGCGGAGGCGCAGAACAGCGATAAGGGTAGAGTCGATGTACGAGGAAACGTTGACGCCAGGGGAAACAAGGAGGAAACCCCAGCAACGTGAATAGGCCAGCCCCGCGTCCAGGCATGCGGCGCGGTAGCCCGCGGGAGGGCTCGCGCGAGAGTCCTAGTCGGCACCAGTCAGGAGGAGGTCTGCTGTCGATCCAGGTACAGGCTTGCCGGGCCTTTCTCTTCAGAACATTACGGAAGGGCGGTATAAATTAACTAGGGGTTATCCCTACTTGATCGCCACACTCACGTAATTGTAGTTGTTGGCCGCAAGGATCGCCTGGATTTTCGGGATGTCCTGCGGCGTGACGTTGCTGATGGTGGCGGTGATGGTCTGCGCGGTCACCAGCGTCACCGACGAGTCGTCGATCCACGCGACGCCCAGAATCTGCGTGGCGCCGTTTTGTGTCTTGACCTTCACGTACAAGTACGCGGCCGGGTCGTTCGGCGTGTTGGTCTGCGGTCCGAAGTACGGATAGAACTGCACGTGCAGCGACGTGACATCTTCGTCTTTCATCGCGTCTTCGTACGACATCACCGAGGTGACCTTCACGTTCTGCCAGTCCGTGCCCAACAGATTCGACGGATAGACGTTAAACGAGTACGTCTGCCCGATAAGGAAATTGTAAGCCATGGTTCCCGTGCCCAAATGAACAAAAAAAAATCAGAAGGGCAGGTGATCCAGCATGACATCATCACCCAGGAACTGATAGACGTAGTACGGGAAACCGTAGGCTGAGCCTGCGGCACCGGACTGCATTCCATTCAGCGCCTGGAGACGAGCATAGATGGCTTGCGCCAAATTCTGGACGGCTGCCCTCAATCGTTGATACTGCAGCGACCCACGGTCTTCATAAACCGGGTCTACTATACGATTGGTAATCGGCAACGCGTCCAGCTTGCCTGGACCGTTCTGAGAAAAGTCCAGGAACACGTCAAAAATCTGCGTGAAGATTTCCCGCTTGTCGTTGAAGTGAATGGGCAACCCATGCGTTTCCAACAGGAACTGCCGCCACAGATCCGCGGTTTCGAGGATGACGTGTTTGCTGTAGTTTACGGGTGGGTTGCTCATAACTTCGCTTACAGTTTAGGAATGTGCTCCGTCCTGAGATGGCGCAGAACCAAGTCCTTGCCAAGCCAGTCGTGGAACTGGTAGTACAGGTAGCCGTTCTGGTAGGCCCGCAAGGCACGCAGCTTCGCGAGGACGTCTTCGCCGAAGCGATTCACGAGATTCGCCAGACGCTTGTACGATTGCTCGCACTCGGTACCCAGCTGATTCATGAAGAGCTCCGCACAGGCGAAGCTCAATTCGTCACGTGCCTGACGCTCGTAGTGGATCGACTCCATCACCATCGTGGCAATCATGTCCATGACCGTGTGGGGAAACTTATCCACCAGCATGACAGGCGACCCGGCCACCAAGGATTCCAACTCGCGCGCTTTCCACAACAACGTGGCCAGCTCAGAGTCGGTATCGACCACCAAAAAGGTTGAAGGAGGTTGGCTGTTGACCGAACTCCTCAAAATCGGCTTTGGCAAACCGGACAAGATGGTCACTAATGACCTCCGCGAAATGATAGGGAAAGTAGCCGTCGGGCGGCAAGTAGGCACGGTATTCATGATGCAGACGATCGCGCATAGCCAAACCCATTTTCATGATGGCTTCAAACATGTCACGATGCGGGCCGCGCGGAATGTCCGCTTCTTCGATCCGAAACTCTTGGTAACCGACATCGTAAGCCAACACGATGGCGACTTCCCTGAGTTCGTCCTCTGCACAATCATACACGCTAATTGCTGCGAACACGCTGTTCAGGACTTCTGCTAAATCCACAGGTGGTCGGAACGGCTGCAGCGCCACGTGAAGAAAACCCGCGATCTCCCACCTAAAGTCGATCAACATGTTCTCACTGACCACGGCGCCCCCTCAGATGTCCGTTGAGGGTTTCCAAACCAATCACCAGATCGTAACCGATCCACCGAGTGCGTCGGTCGTCGATGTGATAGGCCAACGGTTTGAAGAGGTCCAGCATCATCAGTTGGACAGCCTCTTCGATTAACTTCGAGACCATCTCCAACTCCGCGACCCGGTTCAGATACTCGCCCAGATCGAACTGCCTTTTTGCATCGCCCCCGTGCTCTTCGTACAACTGCAAGTCCCGCCGACTTGTGTAGTTATCGAAGCGCCGAAGGACATAGTCCACGAGGTCACTGTGTGGATGCCGCAGATGCTGATGTAGCTCAAGCTCCGGTGTCGGTTCCTTGTACGACGTGAGCAACACCGCATCCTTGATGACTGACCGCACTCCACCCGGAATAAACAGGTGAAAGAGGTTGTCGTACGTCTGACACTCAGTGACCAGATCACACGTCGGCAAAATGAAAACGGATGACATGATCGGTTCCTTGTTTGTTACAGCCTGTAGGTTTCTTCTGCAAACTCCGTCACCACTACATCCCACGGTCCCATCATGTTGGCGTACACCTCTGCGGATGTATCGCCTAAGGTCAGGTGCGGCAGGTGTGAGCTTACGTAGTCGACAATCATGTCGAACGCACGGTTGCACACGTAGTGGGCGGTCTGATGGTTCATGCCTGCGTTCTGAAGGATCGCTTTGGCTTGGACCAGATACTCCGAAGGCGACTCTTCGCACGTATTGAGAAACACGTCACGAATAATCGCTTCCATGAAAGGCTGACAGTCGTAAGCCCTCCAACCCGGATCGATGACCTTCTCCGGTTCGCGCGGATTGCGCTTGCGTGCTTGGTAAAGCGCTACCTCGCGTTGCACGAAGAGCGCGACATCCAGCAGCGAAATTACGGTACGACGTCTCATCAACCTAACCCCGATCCGACGTTAATCCTCAAAGTCGCGACCGTGCTCCATCATCCACGAGTAGATGCGATAGTCGATGGTCTTCTCGACCCGCACCATCGTGTTGTCTACCTTCATGAAGTGCATGATCCAGCGATCTTGTCCCAAGAACTCTGTCAACTGATGCACCATCTCGCTCAACTGCAGCATGATGGCCTCACAGATCTCCTGTGACAGATAAAAAAGCTGCTTGTCCTGCTC
>Ga0153918_1000496_pt1 | contig 18528 bp, 32 predicted proteins | sample TSFL002MetaG_FD_104687 | JGI IMG/M metagenome (GOLD analysis project Ga0153918, IMG submission 104687) | Attine ant fungus gardens microbial communities from Florida, USA - TSFL002 MetaG | ecosystem: Host-associated > Fungi > Mycelium > Unclassified | place: USA: Florida, Paynes Creek Historic... | reverse complement strand
CAAAGACCACCTCGTCAATCAAATGCCTCGGCAGCGGCAGCGGGTGCGCCTCAAGCCAGTCAGTGATTTCACGCGCAGACAGACGTAGCGGCAGGATTGCAACAGCGCCGACCAGATACCGCCGCCCGCGCGCGACGTTGCGGAAGGTATTCAGCAGGCTGCCGGTGATCACGTCCAGGGTCGGCTCCTCAGGCACGGCGATGCGAAGCTTCTGGTAAATCAGGCTTCTCTTTTGCGTGCCCTGGCCCCACTCGGCTTCCCATTCGAAGCGGGCGATGGCTTTCCCTTGATTTCTTCGAGCTCCTGGCGGTTCTCTGCAGCAATAGCACCTGCGCGACGCAGGACGAAGTAGAAGAACTCGGTATTACCGCTGAGCATTTCAGCCCCGATGGTCTCGCTGTAGGCCAGAGGCTGGCCGTTCTCATCTTCGGCGCCCTGCCAGTCTTGGACGATGAACGAGGCCAGGAGCTGGCAGTGGTTGTCGTGCTCGGACTTCTCGCCATCGATCACGCCAACCGCGCCCTCGCTGAACTGAGCGTCGTTGCGCGCGAGTCGGCGGCGCATGCGCTCCAGGGCGATCTGGTATTGCTGATTGTCCAACGGCATCAGCAGGACCTTCGTGTCCTTGTCAAAATCTTCCCAGCGCGCCTCAGCGCTTTTGCTGGTGTCGGTCTTCTTCAACTTGAGAGCCATAGATCATCCTCACGCCACGCCATAAAAATGGCCGCCCCGGCCGGCGTTAGTGCCAGAGCGACCGAAAAGGATCAGGAAACGGTGATGGTTGCGGTGTCGGTCTTGGTGCCGTCGGCAACACTGGTGGCGGTGATGGTTGCGGAGCCGGCGCTGATGGCAGTTACCAGGCCGCCGCTGCTCACCGTGGCAACGCCCGGCGCGCTGGAAGACCAGGTCACGTTCTGCAGCGCGCCCGATGGAGTGACGGTCTTGGTCATCTGCTGGGTGTCGCCGACGTCCAAGGTGGCGGTGGCCGGCGAGACATCGACAGCGGTCACTGCAACCATGGGCACGCGGGTGACAGTCGGAGCGACCTTTGCCACGGTGTAGTTCAGCGTGACCTCGATCAGATCGCGCTTACCGCCGTTCGGCAGGTCGCCATCCACCTCGATGGCTGGGAAGTCGAAGATGTACTGGTTGCCCAGGCTGTCCTCGATCGGGAACGACAGCGCGATCGGCAGGCGCGTGAATGTGTTCTTCCAGATCTGCCAGGCCCGGTTCGACCAGGCCATGGTGATGGTGCCGGTGATCGCCGCCTCTGTGGCGATCTGCGCGCCCGGGCCGAGCTTACTGGTGCCGATGCAACGCTGCGCCTGCAGGCTGTTGTCCAGGTTGACGGTAAGCGCCGAGACGCACGCCACGCCTTCTAACGACTGACCGTCCACGGTCAGGGTGCCCACGTTGATGTTCGACATGAACGGCGTGGTGGTCGGCGCATTGACCGGCGTGACGCTGTTGGTGTCGCCGTCGGCGTAGTCCAGGCCCGCCATGGTGAAGGTGGTGGTGATCTTGCCGTCGGACGGGATGTCGAGGGCGAAGGTCGACACATGCATGCCCTTGAACAGGGTATACACGTTCACGTCGTTGAAGTTCTTGGCGATGGTGAAGGTGCGACGGGTATCGCCCACGGTCAGAACATTGCCGGTCCAGGTGCCGTAGAAGGCTGCCTCGAGCAGCTTGTCGAACGAGCCGAAGGACAGCTCGCCCACCAGGTCGCCTTGAATGTCGGCGCTGGTGGCCACCGATCCCTGGCTGATGCGGGATTCGGTGATTTCATCACTGACCTGGGTGTTCACGGTTGGCGACAGGGTGTTGCTGGTCAGGCGCAGGGTATCCCAGTTGCCTGTGGTCGGGGTGATGCCGGGGGTGACCTCGGGGATGAGGTAACTGGTAACGCGGGCGCCAGACGACATGGGGTGATCTCCAATCAATAGGCGAAAAAAAACCGCCATGCGGCGGGCTTTATGGGGGTTAACTCGGCATGGATCAGGAGGAGTGCTTACCGAAATCCTTGAGAACCGCTTCGTAGCCGGCGCGAGCGCCTTTCATTGCAGCCTCCTTGACGGCCTCCATAAGCTCGATCTTTTCCTTCAGAGGGTCAGCCAGTTGGGAATCAGCGATGCAGATGTTCAGCTCCTGAAGCACCTGATCAACTCCCAATCCCACCCCAGCAGCAACGTACCGGCCGCTTTCATCGCGACTTAGATGTATTGCCCAGCGCGCCGAATCGACGATCCCTTGACCTGCCATGCCCTGGTGGCATTGCTCATTGCCTTCTGCCCTGCTCCGCAAGGTGATCAAACCGCTGGACAAATCCAGCTCTACCACAGGGCGCCCGGCCTCATCCGTAGCCTTGGAGCTGAGTTTCACGCTCATAGCTGAATCACGAATCATGGCCTCGTTGATGTAGGTGACGCCGTCTACGACGACGAAGGGCTTTTGCGCATCGTTCTGCTTGTGCATGCTTCCTCTCAGCCGGCGCGGAACCGGACGTTCACGTTAATCTGGTGGTAGCTCTCGAAGTCGCCTACCACCTGCTGGGATGCCTCAAAGCACTCAATATGGCCGCTCTGCCAGGACTGGAAGTGCTCAGACAGGGCGTCGGCCAGCTTGTTGATGGCTGACAGCCCGGTTGATCGGCGGCAGAAGCACTGGATCACAACCTGACCAGGCCGGCGGTAATGCGGCTTTTCTGCCATGCCGGCGAACCCGGCTGTGGCGTACTGGATCTCGAAGGCGCACCAGAGGCCGGTTGCGGGAGGCTTGAACACCCCACCATTCGGATATTCGGCGTTCGGGTACTCAATCCGGCCCTGCTCTATTCCCGTGAACGAAGCCATCCGGGCCGTGAGCGTCTTGCGGACTGTCTCGAAGGGTACGGTCATATCAACTTCTCGGTTACGGCGATGAAGGAAATCCCGTACACGCCTTTGGGTGCCATGCGGCTGTATCCGTCAGGCGTGATCTTGACGCTTGGGCCGCTCGGATAGCCGCCGAACTCGATGATCTCGCCGTACACGCTGTTGTTCTGCACGAAGACCGTGCTGAAAGGTTTCAAATCGGTCAGGGCGGCACGGGCGGCGCTTCGGGTCTCGGTGCCGAGGATGTCCAGCTTGGTGTTGACACTGTAGTCCTCGGCGCCTATCGACACGATGTTATTGGCCATGTAGTTGCCGCTGTCGATCGGCGCGCGGACTGTGATCTCCTCGACCAGCTCAATGACGATGCTGCGCTGCATCTCCACCAGGTCTTCTTCGATCTGGTCGGCGAACAGCACAGGCGACAGCGACCAGCCGGCCATCACGACCTCCTGAGTTGCAGGCGGTATGTGGCCGATGCTGGATCAGCCCGGGCCGTCTTGACTTCGCAGGTGAGCTGCTGCGCACGGTCCATAAGGTCAGGCGCTGTTACCTTGTGACCAACATCGGGCACATCGGATATTTCATTGGCAAGAACCGTCAGGCGTAGATCGCCGACCAGGATGTTGATGTTGTCGATCCGCCGATCTTCGTAGCGAGACAGCACGCCACGGCCCGTGTAAGTCACTGGCCGCGCCGTGCTGACCTCCTCGACCGGATCCCAGTCGCCAGGCCCCATGTATTCGCAAGTGAAGTCCACTACCGCATCAGCCAGGTCTGTATCGAAAGCCTCGGCCAGGTCGGCTTGCAGCTCGTCGCGAAGTCCCATATCAGCCCCTCACGATCTTGGTCTGGCCACTGCTATTCAGGTAGTGCGCCAGCAGCGCCAGGGCGAATGACTCGCCTGCGCTAATGGTGCGGGAGGTTTCCGAGTAGGTTTTGCTGCTAGACACGCCGTCAGCGTTGACCGACTTGGCCAGCACACCGGTTTCCTTCCTGCCGTAGATGTTGCCAGCCGCAGCCTCTCGGGCGATCTCGGCACCGGCCTGGATGACGTCGTCCGGTACCGGGTCGAACTCAGGCAGGCCGAGATTGGTAAGCCAGGTGTTGGCCATCAGCACCGCCCGAGCCTTCTGGTCGTCGGGCGCCCAGGTCGGCCCAAGCAGGGCGTCTACCTGCTCGACGGTGATGTAGATGGTCATTACGCGGCCTCGTCCAGCAGCTTCTGGAGGTCGTCCAGGCTGGCGTCAGGGCTGAATTGCACCCCCTTTTCGTTCAGGGCGGCCTGCAGCTTTGCCTTCAGTTCGGCTTCTTCGGCAGCCTTCTTGTCGGCTGCAGACTTGCCAGCCTTCGAGCCTTTGGTCTCCTTCAGCGGCTCCGGGTGCTCATAGCCATCGGGCGCGAAACGCGCATCGATGATTTTGTAGCCCTTCTGACGCAGTTCGGCCTTTCGCTCAGGGCTGACCGGGTGTTTCTCGTAAATCACTTTCTCGCTCATGGCGATCTCCTGGGAAGGCGCCCCGGAGGGCGCGGTACCGGTTACTTGGTAGCGTCACCGATGGTCAGCACGCCGGCCGAGGCCTTGATGCTGTTCGCCACCAGGTCCCAGTTGGTGCCGGTGGACAGTTCGGCGTTGGTCGGCGACTTGCCGCCGTTGGCGGTGTCCCAGGTATAGCCCTTGAGGCCCAGGCCGAAGGTGTAGTCGGCCTGCATGGTGGTCTCGATACGCTCCTTGCCGTTGGAGGTCTCGATGTTGGTGATCAGGTCGGAACCATCCATCACCACCGCGGCGCCGTCAGCCAGACTGAGCACCTTCTGCTTGTTCGGAGTGCCGGCCTCGTACAGAGCCGGGGCGTCGGTGATGATCACGGCCTTGCCGAGGATGTCGACCACCTGCACGCCGGAGAACTGGAACAGGCGCTCGGCGTTGGCGAGGTTCTGGCCGACCAGCTTGTGGTACATGGCGCCAGTCATGACCTGGGCCACCAGCCGCTGGGAAGCGTCGCCGAACAGCGCGTGGGCGTTGTTGATCGCGACGTAGGTCACGCCAGCAGTGGCCGAAACGTCGTTGGTGGCGCTCGGCTGGTTGCCGATGGCGCCGGCCAGGGCCGAGATGGCGGTGTTCAGCTGGTCCGCCATGATGGCTTCGGACAGGTTGCGGCTGATCACTTCCAGCGCTTCTTCCGGGTTCTTCTGGATCCAGGACAACTGGGAAGGCTCCCACAGGATCGGGCCGAAGCCGCCGGCAATCTTCACCGAGTCGTACTGCTTTTGGGCCAGCGGGGTGGACGCCTGGGCGCCGTTGGCAGCGTAGCGGTCGACACGACGCTGGGCGCCGTGCAGACCTGCCCAGAACGATTCCTGCAGGAAGTCGCCGTCGATGCCCTGAGTAGTCAGGCGGATGGCACCGGCCGAGGATGCGTTGAACTTCTCGACATCCTGAGCCAGGGTCTCGATGGTGGTGCGCTTGAGGTATTCGTTGAACACCTTCATGTTCGAAAGGGCCATTGGGCCTCCTTATTCGCTTGCGGTCAGGCCCTTGATGGCTTCCAGGCGTTCAGCCTTGGTGCCACCGAAGTTGCCCTTCGTGGTTTTGTGCTGTCCACCGCCGTTCGGCGCGCCGCCGCCATTGGCGCCGGAGCTCTTCAGGATGTGGTCGCGATGGGGGTACTGCGAGACGAGGGTTTCGAGTGCTTCGTTGAAGTCGGCCAGTTCACCCGGGCGAGCGCGGCTGAAGATCTTCTGGCCCTGGGCGTCGTACGCGACGACCTTGCCTTCCTCGATCTTGAAGTTGCTGCCGAAGGCGGCCTGGACCATGTCAGCGGGAACAGCCATCTTCTCGGCGATGAACTGGGAGCGCGCGAAGCTGCCGCCGATCTTTTCGGCATACAGCTGCTGCTCGAAGGTCTGTGCCTTGCCGTTGGCTTCGTCCAGCTGAGTCTGGAAGGCCTTGCTGATTTCGCCCTTCACCTTCTCGATCTCGCCGGCATCCACCAGCTTCTTGGCGTCGAGATTGGCGACAGTTTCCAGGGCCTTACGCGCAGCGGCAGCATCCTCGATGCCCTCGAAAGCCTTGGCCACCCTCTCGAATCCATCGGCACGCTCACGATGCGACTTGGCCTCGGCGTTCAGTCGGGTGATGGTGTTACGGGTGCCCACTGCGTCGAAGGCGACTTCTTTGCCGTCGTCTTCCACGTAGACTGGTTTCCCGTCTTCGATCACTGCGTACTGCTTACCATCCACTTCAACAGTCTTGAGTTTCATTTCGTCTCTCTGGGCCATCCGGCCTGTTGGTGAGCCATCCGGCCCCAGGTCGCCCCGTCCATCCGAACCGCAGGCATGAAAAAGCCCCGCACTAGGCGAGGCTTTGCGATTGCGCGCCACGAAATGGCGCTTTGGTGTTTTGTGGCGCGGGTTACAACAGTCGATCCCGAAGCTCATCGAGCGTCAGGGACTTGCCCTTGTCGTTGTAGAAATCCTGAAGCTTCAGCTTGTCCTTTCGTAGCAGCTTCCCCCGTTCCTGGCCGAGGATCTCGTCCTGGCGAGCGGCAGGCTGGCGTGTAAGCCATTCCCCGAAGGTCGTCTGCTGCGGCGACTGACCATCCATAAGCGCCATGGCCTCTGCGTCGGTGATGCCGAGCTCTTTCGCGCTCTTGAGCACCGGACACTTGGACGACCTACAGCAGAAGTGCAGCCTGCCAGGGCCGGCAAGCCAAGGGATCTTGTGCCCGATCGGCTTGTACGTGCCCAGCGTGTAGGGCAGCCGGTCGCGGACGCGGCACATGACCGTTGTCCGGTTGTCCAGGATGCTGACCCACTCCACGTGGCTGATTAGGACGGCGTTTGCCTCGAATGCCTTGTCGCTGGCCGCTGCTGCCGCGCTCGATACTGCCGACCGTACCACCGACTCAACATCGCGGCGCGACTTCTGCAGAACGCCGTCGGCATACCTCTCCGCCCGCGTCCCCATGATCGTGCGGACGATCTCGGCAGTGGGCTTGCCATCCACGATCCCGGACCGCACAGCATCACGGATCGATGCGGCCCGCCCCGCTTCCACCCCGGCCAACCATTCGCTGATCAGTCTGCCCTGGAAAGGCATCGTCCTAGCGGCTGCCCGCACCTGGGCGAAATCGGCCGTCTTGACCGTAAATTGATCCTGCACCAGAGCGGGAAGCACAGTCTGAAGCGCGCGGTGTACGAACGACAGCTCGTACCGAATCAGGTCATCGGTCGACTGGGTCAGGGCCTGCCGGACTCGGGCGAACGCAGCCCGGTTGATTCCCAATACGCCGGCCAAGGCCAGCGCCACGGACGCTTCTGACAGGTCCTGCCCGAGGCCGTCGATTTCCTCAATCAGCGCGGCCCGCAACTGCGGGTCCTGGCTGTTCAGGATCTTGATGATTTCGACGACCTGGGCATTGCTCAAGCGCGTAAGGTCGACCTCATGCCCGATCAACTCATCCAGCAGCTTCTCGTTGGCGGTCTTCATCACAGCGTACCGAGGGCCGGGCCCTGGGCCTCAATCTTCGCCAGTTCCTCTTCCCAGTCGTATTCATCGCTGATCACGCCGCGTCGCTGCATCTCAGTGAACAGCGTCTCCTTACTGATCATGCCGGCATTGGCCATGGACACCAGCGTCGGCAGTGAAACCTCAGGCATGTAGTCCACGTCGAAGTTGCCGCGCATCTCGACCGTGCCGCCATCGCCAAGGCCGCGATAGTCGGCCATGAACTGGAGCAGTTGAGCCAGGCAATCAGCGAAGTGGTGCGCCATGCGTGCCAGCGGTGACAGTTCCTGCGCCGCCTCCTCCTCCGCCTGGGTGGCGGTCTTGGTGGCCGTCTTGTCCGGCGTCAGCAGCTTGGCCCCGGCCATGCGCATCTCGTTGATCAAGTCCTGCAAAGCGGTGCGGCCCGCATCGACGGCTTGACCCGTGTGCTCGACGTACTTGAGGTCGCCGTCCTTGGGCAGATCGGTCAGCTGGCCGGTGCCAACCTTGAATTCTGGCGGGATCACCTTCCCCTGATTGTCGTACTGGGTCTGGATACCGATGCGCACCAGGATCGGGACGCGGATAACGTGCAGGATGTTGTCCTGGTCGCTCTGGCTCTGCCAGTGTTTGACGTTCAAGTGCGCCAGTTCGATCAGCGGCGGCTTGGCCGTCATGAAACCGGTGCGGCCGGTGTAGAAGGTGACCCACGGGATCGCGGTCAGGCTATTGGTGCCCTCGTCGTACAGCTCCCAGGTTCCGCCAGATGCAGCCTGCTTGCCCCGTACTGCCTTGGCAGATCTGCGATAGGTTCGCCAGGCGCCCGGCTCCAGCACTCGAATCTGCTCGACGCACTTGGCGCCGAATTCGCCATCCTCCTCCTCGACCACCTCGATGTAACGGATCATGGTCAGCACCCCGCCCTTGGAGCGCCAGCCCAGCACCTGCTCAGGCCTTACCATCACAACGTATGGGCGCACACCGGCTGCCTGCTCGTCGGCCTGGGTCTTCAGCTCTCCCGCTTGCGGGTGATCGACGAAGGCATGGCACAGGCCATGGCTCAGCCCCTCAGTGAAGAACCCGACCGCCCAGGAGTTGAGGTCATTGCCGGCGTGGTCAATGTCCTTGGTCATCTCGACAATGGCCTCGGGCACATCGTCGCCCACCTGCAGCGGCTCGGCGAACACTCGGGAGGTCATGTTGCCTACGGTCTCGGAGTACGCCGGCAGCAGGGTCGAGAGGCGCAGGCGCTCCTTGTAGGCCTCGTCGTCTTCGGCTGGGTACTGCGGGAGCAGTGCCTTGCCCGCGGCGCGCATCGCCATCGTTCCGCCCATGAGCGGCGAGATCACGGCCCAGTAGGCGCGCATCGCGTCGACAGCGGGCAGCGTGATGCTCGGGTTATCGCTCATCGTCACATTCTCAGGGATTGGGTCGTTGTCATTGGGCGCTCGATGGGGAACAAATAGGCGAGCGGGTAGCCAGCGGCGTCATTAAGGTGGTCCACGCCACTCGACTTATCCGGCATTCCGTTCTTGTCGTAGGCCTGCTGCTCAAGCCCGTCTGCCAAGTGCGGGCATCGGTTGACGTTGATCTTCAGGCGCCTCTCGCCTGCCCCGTTCAGGATCAGCGTATTGACGGCGTTCACCCTGTCAGGGATTGCCGGGTTCGAGCCGTGCACCTGAATGGAGAATCCAGCCTGCCGAAGAATGCTCAGGTCCGATTCACTGGCGTTCTTGCTGCTCGCGTTCTGCCCCGATGCGTCAGGGAATATCTGAATCGGGTGGCCTTTATCGGCGTATCGCCGCTTTATCAGATCGGCCATGTAGGGCGTATCACGCCCATCCGTGACCTCGGCCACCGCCACAGGCCATCCACTTCGCAGCACGTAAACAACCGCGCTCATCTTGAGACGGTTGAAGTCCATGCCGATCAGCAGCGGCTCGCGCTCCTGTTCGACGGTGTCGCTGTGGTTTAGCGACCGATCAAAATCAGGGTAAACGCTACCGCTGTTCAGGTTGGTGAACTTGCCTTCGATGTATGCGGTGATCAGCGCTGCCGGATAGCTGTCGCGAAGGCTCTGCACGTAGTCGTCGGGCAGAAATGGATTGGTGTACGTCGCGGCCTGAACCATTGCATACCCAGGCTTAGGAGCACGGCCCCAGGTGTCGTAGACGAACTGGAAACCTTCAGGCGTCGTGTATGCCGACACCCTGTTGAAAGGCTGCTCGACACCATCTGGGCGCTGCCGATTCCGAGCAATGATCTTTCGCCACGCCAACGAGGCCTGAGCCTTCTTCAGCGTGTCGATCTCATCGACATGCGCCCGGTACGACTCATACCCGATGATGCGAGCCGGGTTCTCCAGCGTCCTGAGGATGAAGTCACCGCAGTTCGGCGCGCTGGTGTAGATGATGTTTTCTTGCTTGTTGTACTTGTAGCGTATCCCGAGCTCGCTCAGCTTCTCCTCCATGCGAGGAGCAAGGATCAGTCGCACCAGATCATAGGTCGGCTCATAGAGCGCAATCAGCGCGTCCGATGAGGACAAGGCATCGCGCAGGGCGCAGTTGGCCAGGGTTTCTGTCTTTCCGGTGCCGAACCCGCCCACGAAGGCGGGATATTTGTCTTGAAGCTGGAAGAACCTAGCCTGAGGCTCGGTCATCTGGATTCGAAGCGTCCGACCGGCCACCTACCACCTCAATCTCGATTTTGGTTACAGGAGGCGCCGGCTCATGGCCCGCCTTCAGCGCAGCTAACTCGACGCGGCGCTTCTCGATTTCGATCCTCTTGAGTTCTGCATCGAGGTCGGCGTGGCCCGCTGGCACAAACATACCCAGGTGGCGTCCGATGTCGACCAGCGCACCCTTCTTGTCGTGAAGCTTGACCTTCAGGCCTTCTTTGCCCTGGGACACCTCAGCAATAGCGCCGGCCGTGTCGTCATCGATCTCCGTGGAGTCGATCAACGCCAAGCCGTGGTATGGAACCATGTCCTCGGCGCACTCCTCCTCGCCGTCGACCATGCGGACCATCGTCTCACCCCAACGAACAACCTTTCGGATGTCGCTGAAGCCGATCTTGGCCAGTTCGCGGAGCACCATGTCCTGGGTGATGGCCGTCCTTTCCGACCTCTCCCCCTGTCGCTGGGCGAGGTACTGGCGAACCTTGACATTTGTTAACAGGCGAGATGCTTGCTGGTCTGCCGTCTTGGGGCTGTATCCTGCGCGGATAGCGGCCTGCGTTGCATTCAGGTCGATTAGGTATTCGTCGACGAAGCGCTGCTGTTTTGCTGTCAGCGCCATAGACATACCCTTGAGACATCGGCACCACTCTAATGCGGTGTTCTTGCACCAAGCTAAAAATAGAGGCGCCCCATAAAGAAAAGGGCCGAACCATTTGAAGGTTCAGCCCCGTACGCTTCTGATCACAAATCGACTACTGATCAGCTCCTACCTACAACAAATCCTACTGCCGGAGCCGAGTACGGCTTCAGCACTGCCGCATCGAAAACCTGCTCAAACATCTTCGTCTTCTCAAACCACTGGCACTTAACGCCATCCTGTGGCCCTGTCGAGAAGCCACCGCTGTAATCCCCAATGTCAGCAACAGTCATCTTCGGGCCGCCACTGCGCATTACAACAACATCGCCTTTTTTGAATTCAGACATACACAGCACTCCATGGATTTAATTGATGTTGATGAGGACAGCTTTCCATCATTTCAATACCACAGTTGTGACAGGATGTTTCGCATCACGAAACGGCGACTGCTGTGAATGTGGCGCGACTATGGGGCTACCCGATTCAGGGCCTCATCAGCCTTGTCGGCGGCCTGGGTGGCGGTGGTCGCTGCCTTCGACGCCTTGGTCGCGGCGTTTTCGGCCTTCCGGGTCAGCTCATCCAGACGCTTGTCCCGCTCTGCCATCGCCGCATCGTAGGCGCTGCGGATATCGTCGACCTGGTGGGCCTGGGTGCTGGCCATGGCCCAGTATGCCGTCTGCCAGCCCAGCACAGCGCCGCCTGCGATCAGCACCACGGCAATGACCCAGACCTCAGCCCGGCGCCACCAGAGGCGAGCAATGAATTCCAATGCGCACCTTTCCATCATGAGGCACCTCCCAGCTTGCCGCGCAGGCGGGCGATCTCCTCGCTCTGGGCGGTTACTCGATCTGTGAGCTGTCCGACTTGGCTGGTCAGCGCTTCGATCTTTCCCTCAAGGCGGCCAACGGTGGCCATGAGGTCATTCCGCTCTTTGGCGAACTGGTCGGCGCGAGCCTCGGCCTGCTTGCGCGCCTCGCGCTCGGAGTCGAGCAGTTCATTCAGCCGGCGCACGGTGCCAATGTCAGCATTGTCCATGGCGCGGTCGGTGGCGTCCTTGGAAAGAAACTTGCGCAGCCACAAGAAGCCGCCCAGCAATACGGTGCCCGTTCCGCCCAGCCAGGTGGCTGTGCCTGGGCCGAGGTCGGTCGGGTCCACTGCTCCTCCTTCTACGTTAAAAGTGTTTTGTTATTGAAACAACTCAGCACACATGAATCCAATACGCAATAAAAAGCATCCATAATATTTACAATGAAACTATATAAAAACCACTTGCGATGCTATACCTGCAAGTTATCAACCTGCATGAGAGCCAGCGATGAAGACTATCGCCTCCTTCTGCGCAGCATCCATGCTGACTTATTCAAGTCTAGTGCTTGCAGAATATCCCGTACTGACCTCCACTAGCCAGCGCTGCTTAATTGAACTTCGCGAATCACCTGTATATGGGAATGGTGATCCATTGAGTTACCCTGGCCGAACGACCACAGCAGCTGTCGGCCAGCAGTGGATAGGGGATGAGGGAGCAAGGATCTGCGTTCGAATATCTCCCGACTGCAAAAATTTCAGCGGAGGTTTCTATTGTGTAAGCTCTTACAAAGATCTAAACCAAGGCAACCCAGTAAACGGAGAGTTCTAGGAGCACAATATGAACATGAATACTTGCAAATTAGCAATAGTGCTGAGCTTGGCACTACTTTCCGGAGTGGTCTTAGCCGTGGAAAAGTCCGAGGGAATATCTCTTAGTCAGAGACCAGCACCGCTGTTGCTAGCTACAGGCGATCGGCCTGAGGATGCTTTGCCGGGCGGCTCTTATGTAAAAAGTTGCAATAGTTGCAAGGTGCAAAGTGGCCACTGGTTGACGTGCATATGCGATGGTAACAAGACTTCAATTGACATCGACAAATGCCCGTCCGAAACATTCAGTAACGACCACGGCAATTTGCACTGTGGAGAGATCTAATTAAGGCCACTAAAAGGAGTTTAAATTGCCAACGTTATCAGAATAGCGCCATCAAAAAAGCCCAGATCGATTTCTGGGCTTCGGCGATCACTCCTCAACACACGCAGGAATGACAGGATGAGCAAATAATGTTGCATCGTTGCACGGGTGTCAAGCGGCATCTGCGATCAAAATGCCTTCGTCCTCCAGGATCTTGCTGGCAGCGGCCAGCGCCTCGGCCACCATCTCGTCCAGCACCTTCTCGATGCCCTTCTTCCAGCGCCAGTAGGTGGTGCGGTTGAGACCCTGCCCGTCCCAGGTGTTGATGTCGTAGAACTCGGCGGGCAGCACGATCATGTCGGTGGAGCGCTTCACGTACTGCTCACGGCGCGCCTGGCCGGTGTCCTCAGGCATCTCGCCACCCGCCAGGTGCTGGACCACTCCAGCGTGCAGCGAATCGAACTCTGCTCGCTCCCGGGCGTCCCGGCTGGCCACCTCGTGCCCAGACTGCGCCAGCACGCCTTTCACTGGCGGGATTGCCCAGGCGGTCACCGCCTTGTACCGGAACAGGTTCGGCGCCTGGGTGGCGATCAGCGGCACCAGCTTTCCGATGGCCTCGACCTTCTTGGCCTTGTGGGTCGAGAACCTGGCCGTCAGAGCATTCCAGTGCCGCGGGATCAGCTTGCTGTGCAGGCGGGCGTGCACCCAGCAGTCCACCAGCATCGCCGCATCCTTCCCGGCGATCTCCCCCTTCAGCTTCGATGCCTGGACCTTAGGCTCGAAGTCGCCGCCACCTACGCCGCTCATGGTCTCTGCCGCCAGGGCACGGACCACTGCTGCCAACACGCTCTGGTATTTCATCGTCCCTGCTCCTTCTTGCGGCGATTCGAGATGGCAATGCCACGAACAACTGCGTAGACGCCGAAGATGACCATGGCCAGAATCAGCAGCTGGCCGCTGTCGGTTGGTGTCCAGTTCATGCTGCAGTCCTCTTGAGGTCGCGGAGTTTCTGCCTGTACAGGGCCTTGATGGCCTGCAGGTCTTCGATGGTCAGGCGCAGGGCCTTATGAGGTCCCTCAAGCCAATCAACCTGATCGGCGCCGATGCGCTTCACCAGCCGGATTCGGTACTCGATCGCGTTACCCGACAGGTTCCGGTTGCACTTCACGCACTGGCGGTGGACGTTCAGCGGCTCGAAGCGCAGCTCCGGGCAGGCGCCCACCGACCGGTAGTGGCCGGCATCCCAGCGGCTGCCGGTGATGAGGTCGTGGTCGCTCGGCAGCGAGTCGCAGCTGATGCACGGCAGGCCGGCGTCACGCTCGCGGATGTAGGCGTTGAACGCGGTCTGGGCTTCGGCCATGTGTTCGCGGCGGGTCTTCAGCTTCTCCCGGCGCTCCTGCAGGTCCTGGCGGGCCTGCTTGGTGATGGCCTTGGCTGCGACCTTCTGCACCTTAGAATCCTTCGACATGGCTAACGCACAGGCGATGCTGCATACCTTCTGCGTGGACATGGCAGGCTTGAAGGGCTTACCGCAACCTGGCGCCTTGCACTTCTTCGGCTTCGGTGTTTTCAGGGTGGTCATTGGTACACGCTCCCAGGCTGGCCTGACTCATTACTGCCGGTGCACGCCAGGTTGTGATCACTCGCATGGGGGCAGCGCTTGCAGCCGCACACCGGGCATAGAATCATCTTTGTCGAGGAGAGCGGGACCCACCCGAACGGGCCTTCCATACCGATCTTGTGCTCCTGGATGCAGCGATGGCATTCGCATTTCTTGAGATCCATCAGTACTGCCCTCCCCACCGATCCGGCTCAGTCCAGCGCACGCCATGCTCGGCGCCGAAGGCGTGCATCACTTCGAACAGGTCGCTGAACCACTTCTGCGACTGCTTGCGGGTCGAGACGCCCAGGACGACGAAACCACCGTCGATACCCGGTACCGCGTCCTGCTTCTGCACCGCCGCGCTAAAAATATGCTTCCAATCCTCGTCGGTGAGCTTGCGGCCGTACCACTCCACCTGCTGGGAGACGTCGCGGAGCATGGCCCACATCTTCCGGTTGCAGATGTCCGGGCGCTTCTCGTCGCGGATGACGATCAGCTTCGGCTTGGTGAAGTCCTGGGCCTGTAGGCGGCCCAGCAGCGCGTTGACGTCGCCCATGCTTCGCATTAGGAACTCAGTCATGGCTCACCTCACAACGCGCCGCGCAGCTCTCGCCCTGGGCGTCACAGCAGACCTGGCAGCCGGACAGGGCCAGTAGCAGGATCAGGGTGATGGTGGTCTTCATGGCGCCACCGCCTTCGGCTGTAGCCGTTCCAGCCGCTCGCGCAGCTCGTTGATCTCGTCCTGGGCAGCGTCCATCACCTTCTGCGCCTCATGCACGTCGATCCAGTTGCCGCTGATGTCCTCGAACTTCTGGATTCGTGATCCAGAAGGGGCCAGCAGGAAGCTGAAGCGCGGTATGGCATTGAGGCGGTCCCAGAACTCGAATCCCTGGCGGGTCTTGATGTTTCTCATGGCTTCACCTCGACCTTCAGGCCCTGGGCCTCAATCGCTTGACGGCACTTCCGATAGGTCTGGTACTGAGCGCCGTGGCGAGCCTCTAGGTACCGGAACTCCTCCGAATCCCGATCTACGGGCTCATCGATGTAGGCTTCGGGCAAATCTGGCTCTTGCAGTTCCACCACCACGGCCTCGCGGCTGGCCTGCCAGAACACCCAGGCTTCACCCGTGGCGGCCCAGTAATAGGACTTTCCATCCGATGCCAGGCGAAACTCATCGTCTGACCAATCCAGAACCTCGCGGGCGAAGCTCTCGAACTGCTCGCGCATCTTGTTGGTGTCCATCAGTGCTTCTCCTCGAACCGGCAAACCAGGGCCCTGCCATCGACGTCAGCGCGAACCTGACGCGCCTGATCACGCTGGTAAAACGCCCCCATGGCAATCGCGCACATGATCCAGAATGCGACGAAGCAGATGATCGCCAACGGCTTCCAACCTTGGCAGGTGTCCATCACACCCCCTCCCCGGCCGGCTGCCCGGCGCGCTTGATGTTCAACTTGGCCAGCAGGTGTGCACGGCACGCGGCGGCGCTCGATGGGATTTGCTGGATCTCCAGCAAGCGGGCCTGCTTCTGGTTGGCGTACTCGTCGGCGAGCTGAGCGGCGCTCTTCTGGCTGTCATGGCCGATGCCGGCGGCGATGTCGCCAAGTGGCTCGCCGGCGACCAGCATGCGGATCGTGATGTCGTAGGCCCGCGCGAATACCTTCTCGGCCCGCTCCACCTCCATCGACCCAAGGTTCTGCGCTTCGCACTGCAGGGCCGCGTGGCGCACCGCTGCGTGCGACCAGGTGCGCGAACCGGCACGGCTGGGGTGGAAGTTCTCCAGCGCCTCTGCCAGGGCCCGAGCAAGCGGCGGGATGCCCATCTCTTCCGGGGTCGGCTGGCAAAGCTTGATGAACTTGCCGCTGCTCGGGGCAAAGTCGGTACCCAGCACCCGGCACTTCTGGATGCCGAAGCGGATCTGCTCCAGCGTGTTGATGCCCGCTGCGACGAAGGACTTGATCCAGCTGCGCTTGGCAGCCTTCAGGGCCTCGTCATCCGGCCAGGCCTGCTTCCACGCTGGGAAGATGGCCTGCAGCTCCTTGAACAGGGCGTTGACCACTTCGGTGGTGCCCGGGTCCAGCTGCTTTGCCGGGGCCTGCACCTCGGCGGGAAGGTTGCCGGCAGAGGCCATGATCTGCGTCACGCTGCGCAGTTTCGGTTGTGCACTCATAAGCCCCCCAGGTCATCAGCCCAGCTGGTGTCGTTGAAGTCGGGGCCGCTGGCTGGTCGGCGGGATGCAAACGGGGCGGCGCCTGCCGGCTGCGGCAGTTCGTCTTCCCAGCGTTTGCCGTTCAACCAGGTGGATGCGTGTGGGATGAACTGACCGCCGTCTTTGGTCCAGTCGGCGGACACGCTCCAGGCAGCCAGGGCCTTGGCCATCAGGTCGAACAGGTCAGCGGTGACCTTGATCTTCGCCCAGGCCTTCTTGGCGTCGGCCTTGCTCACCTTGCGGGGATAGATCTTCCAGAAGAGCTCAAAGTCGACCAGCTCGCTTTCGCGAGAGTCAGTCCTTACTCCCTTCAGTCCTTGCTTACCTTCAATACTTACTAGTGTCGGATTTGCCGGATACGGCTGAGCCGGAAGCGGTTCAACCGGATACGGCAAAGCCGGAAGCGGTGTTTCCGACACGAGGTAGTGGGTTTCGCCCAGCAAACCGGACTCGCCACGGTCCTGGCGGCGCTGGACGTAGCCGGCAGTGATCAGCTCTTGCAGCAGGCCGTACACGCCGTCACGACCGGTCGGCTTGGAGGACTTCGAAGTCTCGTTTCGAAGGTGCGTAACGGACACAGCCCAGTGGTCAGGCTTACCCAGCAGGAAGACCAGCAGGCCACGGGCAGCCCAGCTCAGGCGCCCGTCCTCGCTGATCGACTTGTTGAGCATGTAGAAATTGGCCTCTGGGCGAGGCGCGCGGATGATGCTCATGCCGAGACCCCCCATTGCAGGGCCAGGCAGATAACAATGAACCAGCCAGATGCGGCCATCGCACGGAAAACCATGGCATCGCGCTCGGCCTTGTGGGCGCGCAGAAGGTTGACGTTCGATTGTGCTCGCACTTCATCGAAGCGCTTTTGGATGTGTTCCAGGTCTTCCGGGCTCATGCTGCACCCCGCACGGCCTTGTCGTGGGTGTGCAGACCGTCCCAGTTCTTCTTCATGGGCAGCTCGCCGGCCAAGTACAGCTCGTACAGGCGAGCGGCGCCCTTGCGCAGCAGGATCGGCGTGTAGCTGATGAACGGGTCTTTCCCGTGCGGGGTGACTTCGTGCTGATGCTCTGTCATGTACTTGTCGCGGGCGTAGGCAGCCACGCGGTAGCGGGTACCGGACTTGCTCTCGTTGTAGAGCCAGTTGCGGCCCTCAAGGAAGTGGCCGACCTGCATCACGTTGACCCCATTGAGGCCCTTGCAGAACTGGACGTGGCTCATGCCTTCCTTGAACAGGTTCTCCAGGTGGTCGATCTTCTTGGCCTGGGCCTCGACCTGGACGGTGAGCAGGACGCGGGCTTTCTCCGACTCCAGCGCCATCTGGAGGATTTCCAGCTTGCTGAGGTCGGCGGGCTGGGCCGGGCCGGATTTAGCCAGGCGCCAGAACTCCTTCACCAAGCGCTTCTTGAACTCACGGACGATGGCCGTGTTACGCATGTAGGTCAGCAGGAGGGTCGCCTGCTGCTCGTTCATCAGCGCGATCTCGCGGGATTGCATGCCGCCAGCAGTCTCGAAGGGTTCGATTTGGAATCGCACCCCTCCGAATTCGCTGAAGTCGGCCTGGTACTTGCGAACCAAGGCAATCACGCTGGCGTGCTCATTACCGGTTTCGTGAGCGATGGTCCCGGTGGTGGTCACCGCCTCTCCGTCGACGATGGCGACGATTTGATTGCGTGCCACGAAATCGAACTTCGCGTTTTGTGGCGCGAGATTCGAGGGGGCTTGTATACTGGATTCCTGCAGATGCATAATTCACCTCAAGAGTTTTATGTGAAGCAGAGAGCCGGGCCGCAATCCCGGCTTTTTTGTGCCTGTAAGAAGCCCGAAAGAGGGCCTCTGTCTTTTCACAATCAGGGAACATCGAGGCCCTTTTTGTGCCCTACCAGCCCCAACACGGGGGCTTTGTGTCTTGCTTGTCGCAGTTGCTCCTGGATGGCTAGGGATCGACTCATTTCCAGGTATTCGTCGGTCGATCTCTCCAGGCTCCAGCCGAGGTCGGCAGCCAGCTGTCGAACCTCAGCCTTCACCTCGATTGGCAGCAATTCGAAGGTGTTTTCAGGCATAGGCCCTCCATAGGGGCTTCAGGCCGTCTTATCCTGCTCGCCAGCGCCGT
>Ga0153918_1000495_pt1 | contig 18529 bp, 20 predicted proteins | sample TSFL002MetaG_FD_104687 | JGI IMG/M metagenome (GOLD analysis project Ga0153918, IMG submission 104687) | Attine ant fungus gardens microbial communities from Florida, USA - TSFL002 MetaG | ecosystem: Host-associated > Fungi > Mycelium > Unclassified | place: USA: Florida, Paynes Creek Historic... | reverse complement strand
GTCGAGGCGGGCCAAGGTCTCGCCGATCGGCCCGCTGACCATGGCCCGGCCTTGCTCGAGCAGCACCAGGTGGTCGGCCAGGCGCGCCACTTCGTCCTGGGCATGACTGACGTAAACCAGCGGGATGTCCAGCTCGTCGTGCAGGCGTTCCAGGTACGGCAGGATCTCTCGCTTGCGTGGCCCGTCGAGTGCGGCCAGCGGTTCGTCCATCAACAGCAATCGCGGGCTGCTGAGCAGGGCGCGGGCTATGCCGACCCGTTGCGCCTCGCCACCTGACAAGGTGGCCGGCTTGCGTTCGAGCAGGTGGCCAATGCCCAGCAACTCGCGGGCCTGTTCCAGGCTGACCCTGCGCTCGGCAGGGGCGATGCGCCGCCAGCCAAATTCCAGGTTGCCGCGCACCGACAGGTGCGGGAACAGGCTGGCCTCCTGGAACACATAGCCCACCGGGCGCAGGTGTGCAGCCAAAAAGTGGTTGCGGCTGCTGTCTTCCCATACCTCGCCGTTGACCTCGATGTAGGCACTGGCTGCCCGCTCGAGCCCGGCCAGGCAGCGCAGGCATGATGTTTTGCCTGAGCCCGAGTGGCCGAACAGCGCGCTGATGCCGCGACCGGGCAGGTTCAGGTCGACGTCCAGGGTGAAGTCGTCACGCGCCAGCTTCAGCCGCGCCACAATCGATCCGCTCATTTCAGCTCCAGCCAGCCTTGCTACGGCGCCCGGTGTAGAGCAGGAGCAGTACCAGGAACGAGAATACCAGCATGGCACCGGCCAGCCAGTGGGCTTGCGAATATTCCATGGCTTCGACGTGATCGAATATCTGCACCGAAACCACGCGGGTCTTGTCAGGGATATTGCCACCAATCATCAGCACCACGCCGAACTCGCCCACGGTATGGGCAAAGCCGAGGATGCTGGCGGTGATGAAGCCGGGACGGGCCAGCGGCAGCACCACATGGACGAAGGTGTCCCAAGGGCTGGCGCGCAGGGTCGCGGCCACTTCCAGCGGGCGCTGGCCGATGGCGCCGAAGGCATTTTGCAGCGGCTGCACCACGAAAGGCATGGAGTATACCGTCGAGCCGATCACCAGGCCGCTGAAGCTGAACACCACGGTACCCAGGCCCAATGCCTGGGTAGCCTGGCCGAGCCAGCCATGCGGGCCGAGGGCGATCAGCAAGTAGAAGCCGATGACCGTTGGCGGCAGCACCAGAGGGAGCGCCACCACCGCGCCCACCGGCCCGCGCAGCCACGAGCGCGTGCGCGCCAGCCACCAGGCGATGGGCGTCCCAACGATCAGCAGGATCAGCGTGGTCAGGCTGGCCAGTTTGAGGGTCAGCCAGACCGCGCCGAAGTCACTGGCGTCCAACGGCATCAGATTTCGTAACCGTAGGACTTGATCACCGCAGCGGCTTTCGGGCCTTGCAGGTAGTCGACCAGGGCTTTGGCAGCCGGGTTGTCCTTGCCTTTGTTGAGGATGACTGCGTCCTGCCGGATCGGCTCGTGCAGGTTGGCCGGGACGATCCAGGCCGAGCCGCTTTCGACCTTGCCGTCCTTGTAGATCTGCGACAGGGCGACGAAGCCCAGTTCGGCGTTGCCGGTGGAGACGAACTGGTAGGCCTGGGTGATGTTCTGGCCTTCGACGATCTTGGCCTTGGTGGCCTCGGTCAACTTCAGCTTGTCCAGCACCTGAGTGGCAGCCAGGCCGTAAGGGGCGGCTTTCGGGTTGGCGATGGACAGGTGCTGGAACTGGTTGTTCTTCAGTACCTGACCCTTGTCATCCACGTAGCCCGGCTTGGCCGACCACAGCGCCAGGGTGCCGGTGGCGTAGGTGAAGCGCGAGCCGGGGACGATTTCCTTTTCCGCTTCCAGCTTCTTCGGGGTGCTGTCGTCGGCGGCGAGGAACACTTCGAATGGCGCGCCGTTCTTGATCTGCGCGTAGAACTGCCCGGTGGCGCCATAAGCGGCGACCAGTTTGTGGCCGGTGTCTTTCTCGAAGTCCTTCGCGATGGCCTGGATCGGCGCGGTGAAGTTCGCCGCGACAGCTACCTGCACCTCATCGGCCCAGGCGCTGTTGAGGGTGACCAGGCTGGCCAGGCTGGTGGCGGCCAAGTGGGACAGGCGGATACGCATGAAGACAGTTCCTTGGGGTGGTTATCGTTATGGTGTGAACTATATAGCGATAGGCCATTTGACGGGAAGGGGCTGGAGAAAGGGTTATAGCCTGGGAGAATTTTGGCTGTCAGTGCCGGCCTGTTCGCGGGCATGCCCGCGAAGAAGCAGGCATTGATTCAAGATCCTAGGGCTTGATCTGCGCCAAGGCCTTGTCAGCAATATGCCGGGTCAGTTGCTCGGCCGGCATGTGCTTGCCCAGGCGCAGCGCCTGCCCTGACCACAGGTTGCTGAAATCGCTGTTGCCTTGCGCATCGGTAATCGCCCGCAGCGGCATCAATGCACCACCGGCCAGCGGGAAGCGTGGCGCCAGTTCGCTCATCGGCCCCAGCTCTCGCATGATGCGGTTGTTGATGCCACGTGCCGGGCGCCCGGTGAACAGGTTGGTCAGCGCGGTGTCGCTGGCCGCTGCGGTGTCCAGTGCGCGGCGGTGGGCGGGGGAGACCTTGGCCTCCGGGCAGAACAGGTAGGCGGTGCCGATCTGCACCGCGCTGGCGCCCAAGGCCAGGGCTGCCACCAGGCCACGGTGGTCGCCAATGCCGCCGGCAGCGATCACCGGCAGGCGCACGGCATCGGCAATCTGCGGCACCAGGGCGAAGGTGCCGATCTGGCTGGTGATAGCGTCGCTGAGGAACATGCCGCGATGGCCGCCGGCTTCATAGCCCATGGCGATGATCGCATCGCAGCCATTGGCTTCGAGCCACTGCGCTTCTTCCACCGTGGTGGCGCTGGAGAGCACCTTGGCGCCCGTGGCCTTGACCCGCTGCAGCAGTGCCGAGTGCGGCAAGCCGAAGTGGAAACTCACCACTTCCGGGCGCAGTTGCTCGACCAGCATGCAGCTCTGTTCATCGAAGGGGGCGCGATTGGAAACAGGCGTAGGCGCATCGAAGTCGGCACCGACTTCGCTGTAATACGCTTTCAGGGCCTGTTTCCAGCGGGCGTCGCGCTCGGGGTCGGGCGCTGGCGGCTGGTGGCAGAAGAAGTTCAGGTTCAGCGGCTGCCCAGGGCAGGCCGTGCGGAAGGCCTGGATCTCGCTACGCACCTGCTCGCCCGTGAGCATGGCGCAGGGCAGTGCACCCAGGCCACCAGCCCGGGCCACGGCAATGGCCATGGCCGAACCTGTGGCACCGGCCATTGGCGCTTGAAGAATGGGCAACTCGATGCCCAGCAGATCGAGGATACGACGGTCGGGCCAGTTGCTCATGCGCTTCTCCTTGTCGCCGCTGCCTTACAGTGCCTTGCTCACCTGGATGTCGCTGATCTTTTCGGCGTCTTCGCCGTGGATCTTGCGCAGGGCTTGCATGGCCTGTTCGTGCGAGGCGTCGGCCATTACCGCGAAGTCCCAGCGGCGCTGGCCGTCGAGCTTGTACTTGATGACGTATTTGATGTTCTGGGTCATGGTGGGCCTTATCCGAGTTTCGACGACGAGCGGCGGATGATCTTGATCTTGTGGGTCAGGGTCGGCTTGCGCGTGACCGAGATGGGCCGGGTGGTCACCGTATCGATGGTGATGTTCCAGAAACCGGTGCTGGGCACGGTGATCCTGGCCGGGAAGCGATCGAAGTGGCCACCATGGTAGGTGTGCCGGCCGCCGTTCTTGAAGCTGCGGAAGTTGGCATCATTCATCAGGCGGATGTTGCAGCGCTGGGAGCACTCGATGACGACGATGTCGTCCTCGTTCAGGTGCTCGCGCTGGTGTACGAATTTCATGGGGTGCTCCGCAAGGATTGGTTCTGCAAAGGCGAACGATACCACGATGTCGGCTCGCGCTGCCGCGCCTGATGGCAGCTGGCGGATAAAACGGCCAAAGCGGGGAGCAAAACCGCCTTGCTGTTGTCCTACGCTCTCTTCTCATTCGAGGTGCGGCAAATGAAGTGGATGGTGGCGGCGTTGTTCCTGGCGCTGGGAGGGTGTGTCAGTGTGTCGGAACTTGAGCAATCCCATGAAACCATGGATGTGATGTCCGGCAAGACGCCGCGCGAATATGCCGATTGCATCAAGGCGCACCTGGCCAAGAGCCGCGACCCGCTGGTCGAGGAGCAGCGCGACGACGGCCTGCGTCTGATCGTGCCGCAAAAGCTTACGGCAGGTTCCGGGCCGGCAGCGTTGCTCGACATCCATAAGCGGGGCAGCGGCAGCAGCATCAAACTGCATGAGCGTCTGAACAACTTCCCGCTGCGCCCGGGTGATGTACGCGAGGCCACGACCGAGTGCATCTCGGGGAATTGATCTGGCTCAACGGATCGGCGCTTAGCAGGCCATTTGCCAGCCGGTGATCGACTGGGGCGTTGTTGCGAATTCCCTGACAGGGCTAGTATCCATTTGCTTATGTTTTTTAAGCCTAAGCTTATAACAAAAGAAATGGAGATTCGTGATGACACCGTTGAGTCGCGTCGTGATCGGCAGCCTGCTGATCCTGGCCTGGCCCGCGGCGCATGCCGCCGATGGCCAGAAAGTCTTTACCCAGGGCGGGGCCAACCCCGCCGCCATGGCCTGCCTGGGCTGCCATGGCCCGGACGGCAAGGGCATGGCCGCCGCAGGGTTCCCCCGCCTGGCTGGCCTGCCGGCCGGTTACCTGAGCAAACAGCTGCACGACTGGCGCAGTGGCAGCCGCCAGCAGCCGGTCATGGCGCCGTTGGCCAAGGCCCTGAGCATCGACGAGATCGAGGCCGTCAGCCATTACCTGGCCGCGCTGCCGAGTGATCCTGCCCCGGACTGGCGTCGCCAGCAGATCGCGACCAACCCCACCGAACGCCTGGCCCTCTACGGCGACTGGAGCCGGCAGATACCCGGCTGCGTGCAGTGCCATGGCCCAGGCGGCAGCGGGGTCGGCGAGCACTTCCCGCCGCTGGCCGGGCAGCCTGTGGCGTACCTGATGGCGCAGCTCAACGGCTGGCGCGACGGCAGCCGTAGCAATGACCCCAATCAGCTGATGGCAGGCGTGGCCAAGGCCATGACCGACGCCGAGGTCAAGGCGATTGCCGAGTACTTCGCCCATCCCGCCAGCCCGGAGGTCAAGCCATGAAACCCTTTATGCCAACGTTACTGCTGCTGGCCACGGGTGCTGCCTTTGCCAATCAAGCGCCGATCACCATGGAAGACCAGTCGCAACTGAAAGTCCCCGGTGGCCAGGCCGCGCCACAATTCGCCCCGCCCGCCGAAAGCGAGTTGCCGGACAATGCCTTTGGCAAAATGGTCCGCGAGGGCCACGCACTGTTTGTCGATACCCGCCGGTTGATGCCCGAGGCGGTGGGCAATGGCATGAACTGCAGTAATTGCCACCTCGACCAGGGCCGCCTCGCGCATTCCGCGCCGCTGTGGGGCGCTTATCCGATGTACCCGGCCTACCGCAAGAAGAACGACAAGGTGAACACCTTCGCCGAGCGCATCCAGGGTTGCTTCCAGTTCAGCATGAACGGCAAGCCGCCGGCCGCCGACAGCCCGCAGATGACGGCGCTGGCCGTCTATTCATACTGGCTATCGACCCAGGCGCCCACCGGCGTGGAAATCGCCGGTCGCGGTTACCCCGAGGTGCCGCAGCCAAAAGGTGGCTATGACTTCAAGCGTGGCCAGCAGGTCTACCGCGAGCAGTGCGCCATCTGCCACGGTGACAACGGTGAAGGGCAGAAGGTCGCCGGTGACTATGTGATGCCGCCGCTGTGGGGCAAGGACTCGTACAATTGGGGCGCCGGCATGCACCGGATCAATACCGCGGCATCACTCATCAAGTACAACATGCCACTGGGCAAGCCGGGCAGCCTGAGCGATCAGCAGGCTTGGGATGTGGCCGCCTGGGTCAACCGCCACGAGCGGCCCCAGGACCCTCGCCTGGTGGAGGGTTCCATCGAAAAGACACGGCTGAAGTTCCATGCCAACGACGGCGTCAACCTGTACGGCCAGCAGGTCGACGGGGTGCTGATCGGGCAGGGCACGGGCAGCTGAGCACGCGTCGTGCCGGCCCTTTCGCGGCTGCCCCGAAGGGGCCGGATGACGGGATTTTCACGAACTTTTTGGAACTATCTACACTGGGTTATCTCTATCATGGCAACGGTCGTCGCAGGCAGGGCATTGTAAGCTGCATGCCGCCTGATTAGACTGCGCCGAATTCCACAGGCTTCGCCTATGTTTAAGGATGTTTATGATCAAGAAATGCTTGTTCCCGGCAGCCGGCTACGGCACCCGCTTCCTGCCAGCTACCAAAGCCATGCCCAAGGAAATGCTGCCGGTGGTCAACAAGCCACTGATCCAGTATGGCGTTGAAGAAGCATTGGATGCTGGCCTGAACGAGATTTCCATCGTCACCGGCCGCGGCAAGCGCGCACTGGAAGACCACTTCGACATCAGCTACGAGCTGGAAAACCAGATCAAGGGCACCGACAAGGAAAAGTACCTGGTCGGTATCCGTCGCCTGCTCGACGAGTGCTCGTTCTCCTACACCCGCCAGACCGAAATGAAAGGCCTGGGCCACGCCATCCTGACCGGCCGCCCGCTGATCGGTGACGAACCGTTCGCCGTGGTCCTGGCCGACGACCTGTGCGTCAACCTCGAAGGCGAAGGCGTGCTCGCGCAGATGGTCGCGCTGTACAAGAAGTACCGCTGCTCGATCGTTGCCATCCAGGAAGTCGATCCGCAGGAAACCAACAAGTACGGCGTCATCGCCGGTGAAGAAATCAAGGACGGCATTTTCCGCGTCGACTCCATGGTCGAGAAGCCGAAGCCGGAAGACGCCCCGTCCAACCTGGCGATCATCGGTCGCTACATCCTGACCCCGGACATCTTCGAGAAAATCGAACAGACCGAGCCAGGCAAAGGTGGCGAGATCCAGATCACCGACGCGCTGATGAAACAGGCCGCCGAAGGCAACGTGATTGCCTACAAGTTCAAGGGCAAGCGTTTCGACTGCGGTGGCGCCGAAGGCTACATCGAGGCGACCAACTTCTGCTTCGAGAACTTCTACAAGGCCGGCAAGGCGTACTGATACGCCAATGCGGGTTCAAGGAGCCACCCTTCGGGGTGGCTTTTTTGTGCGCGCAAGGTAACGGCGTTATGCTGGGCGCCTGCCTAGGAGAGTGAATACATGGCCTACGATTTTGATCTGTTCGTGATTGGCGCCGGTTCCGGCGGTGTGCGCGCGGCGCGCTTCGCTGCGGGCTTTGGTGCAAAAGTGGCAGTGGCCGAGAGCCGCTACCTCGGTGGCACCTGCGTCAACGTCGGCTGCGTGCCGAAGAAGCTGCTGGTATACGGGGCCCACGTCGCCGATGAACTGGAACAGGCCGCCGGCTTCGGCTGGACCCTGGAAGAAGGCCATTTCGACTGGGGCACGCTGATCGCCAACAAGAACCGCGAGATCGAGCGCCTCAACGGCATCTACCGCAACCTGCTGGTGAACAGCGGCGTGACCTTGCTGCAAGGCCATGCCCGCATCACCGGTGCCAACGAGGTGGAAGTGGACGGCCAGCGGTTCAGCGCCGAGCATATCCTGATTGCCACCGGCGGCTGGCCGCAGGTGCCGGACATTCCGGGCAAGGAACTGGCCATCACCTCCAACGAGGCGTTCTACCTCAAGGAGCTGCCGCGCCGCGTGCTGGTGGTCGGCGGTGGTTATATTGCCGTCGAGTTCGCCGGCATCTTCCAGGGCCTGGGCGCCGACACCACCTTGCTGTATCGCGGTGAACTGTTCCTGCGTGGCTTTGACGGCTCGGTGCGTACCCACCTCAAGGAAGAGCTGGAAAAACGCGGCATGAACCTGCAGTTCAACGCCGACATCCAGCGCATCGACAAACTTGAAGACGGCAGCCTGAAAGCCACCCTCAAGGATGGCCGCGAGCTGGTCGCCGATTGCGTGTTCTACGCCACCGGCCGCCGCCCGATGCTCGACAACCTGGGCCTGGAAAACACCGGCGTCGAACTGGATGCCCGCGGCTTCATCCGCGTCGACGAGCAGTACCAGACCACCGCACCTTCGATCCTCGCCATTGGCGATGTGATCGGCCGCGTGCAGCTCACCCCGGTGGCCCTGGCCGAAGGCATGGCCGTGGCCCGGCGCCTGTTCAAGCCAGAGCAGTACCGCAAGGTGGATTACCAGAACATCCCGACGGCGGTGTTCAGCCAGCCACCGATCGGCACGGTCGGCCTGACCGAGGAACAGGCACTGGCAGCCGGGCACAAGGTGCAGATCTTCGAGAGCCGCTTCCGCGCCATGAAGCTGACCCTCACCGACATCCAGGAAAAGACCCTGATGAAGCTGGTGGTAGACGCCGAGACCGACAAGGTGCTGGGCTGCCACATGGTCGGCCCGGACGCCGGCGAGATCATCCAGGGCCTGGGTATCGCCCTTAAGGCCGGTGCGACCAAGCAGTTGTTCGACGAGACCATTGGCGTGCACCCGACTGCCGCCGAAGAGTTCGTCACCATGCGCACTGTCACCCGCTGACGCGACGGGCCTCGTCACCGTAATACCGGTGATGAGGCCCCCTCGAATACCGCGCAATCCTTTGCTCAGCCGATTCCCTTCTATTAATTATCTGCGGTTATAGCCAAAACCAATCATAAGCATGAGCTTTGCCAATGAGCCTTTGTCGGGGCGAGCAGTTAGGATTCTCTCCATCAACTGATTCCAACCCCATGAAGGAGCGTCTCTCATGCCTATCATCAACAGCCAGGTCAAACCGTTCAACGCCACCGCCTACCACAAGGGCGAGTTCGTTCAGGTCAGCGAAGCCGACCTGAAAGGCAAGTGGTCCGTCGTGTTCTTCTACCCGGCCGACTTCACCTTCGTTTGCCCGACCGAGCTGGGTGACCTCGCCGACAACTACGCCGAGTTCCAGAAGCTGGGCGTGGAAATCTACGGCGTATCGACCGACACCCACTTCACCCACAAAGCCTGGCACGACACTTCGGAAACCATCGGCAAGATCCAGTACCCGCTGATCGGTGACCCGACCCACGTCATCTCGCGCAACTTCGACGTGCTGATCGAAGAAGCCGGCCTGGCCGATCGCGGTACCTTCGTGATCAACCCGGAAGGCCAGATCAAGATCGTCGAACTGAACGACGGTGGTGTTGGCCGCGACGCAGCCGAGCTGCTGCGCAAAGTCAAGGCTGCCCAGTACGTTGCCGCTCACCCAGGCGAAGTTTGCCCGGCCAAGTGGAAAGAAGGCGAAGCCACTCTGGCGCCGTCGCTGGACCTGGTCGGCAAGATCTAAGCCGATGTGCACGTCGCGGGCGGTAGCCAGCCGCCAAAGCTGAAACACCTACCGCCCCGTAAAAGCGCCCGGGCGACCTCGCCTGGGCGTTTTTGTATCCGAGTTTTGAAAAAAGGAATCGCCCGTATGTTGGACGCCACGCTTAAATCGCAACTGAAAACCTACCTGGAGCGGGTCACCCAGCCGATCGAGATCGTTGCCTCCCTCGACGACGGCGCGAAGTCCCGCGAACTGCACGACCTGCTGGTGGAAATCGCCGGCCTGTCGAACCTCATTACCTTCAGCGCGGACGGCAGCGATGCCCGTCGCCCTTCGTTCTCGCTGAACCGCCCGGGTGCCGACATTAGCCTGCGCTTTGCCGGCATCCCCATGGGCCACGAATTCACCTCCCTGGTGCTGGCGCTGCTGCAAGTCGGCGGCCACCCGTCCAAGGCCAGTGCTGAAGTGATCGAGCAGATCCAGGCGCTGGAAGGCGAATTCACCTTCGAAACCTACTTCTCGCTGTCGTGCCAGAACTGCCCGGACGTGGTCCAGGCGCTGAACCTGATGGCCGTGCTCAACCCCAATGTGCGCCACGTGGCCATCGACGGCGCGCTGTTCCAGGATGAAGTCGAGTCGCGCAAGATCATGGCGGTGCCGAGCATCTACCTGAACGGCGAACTGTTCGGTCAGGGCCGTATGGGCCTGGAAGAAATCCTCGGCAAGCTCGACACCAACGCCGGTGCCCGCCAGGCCGAGAAGATCAACGCCAAGGACGCCTTCGACGTGCTGGTGGTCGGCGGTGGCCCTGCGGGCGCCGCAGCGGCCATCTATGCCGCCCGTAAAGGCATCCGCACCGGTGTCGCTGCCGAGCGTTTCGGCGGCCAGGTGCTCGATACCCTGGCCATCGAAAACTTCATTTCGGTGCAGGAAACCGAAGGGCCGAAGCTGGCCACGGCGCTGGAAGAGCACGTCAAGCAGTACGACGTCGACATCATGAACCTGCAGCGCGGCGAAGCGTTGATCCCGGCCACTGATGGCGGCCTGCACGAAGTGCGCCTGGCCGGCGGTGCCTCGCTCAAGGCCAAGACGGTGATCCTCGCCACCGGCGCCCGCTGGCGCGAAATGAACGTGCCGGGCGAGCAGGAATACCGCGCCCGCGGCGTGGCCTACTGCCCGCACTGCGACGGCCCGCTGTTCAAGGGCAAGCGCGTGGCGGTGATCGGCGGCGGCAACTCGGGTGTGGAGGCGGCCATCGACCTGGCCGGTATCGTCGCCCAGGTGACGCTGATCGAGTTCGACAGCCAGCTGCGTGCGGATGCTGTGCTGCAGCGCAAGCTGCACAGCCTGCCGAACGTCAAGGTGATCACCAGTGCGCTGACCACCGAAGTGGTTGGCAATGGCGAAAAAGTGACGGGTCTGCGTTACAAGGACCGCAACAGCGATGAGCTGCATGACCTGGCGCTGGAAGGCATCTTCGTGCAGATCGGCCTGCTGCCGAACACGGATTGGCTCAAAGGCACGGTCGAGCTGTCGCCACGTGGCGAGATCATCGTCGACGCCAAGGGCCAGACCAGCGTGCCGGGTGTGTTTGCCGCAGGTGACGTGACCACCGTGCCGTACAAGCAGATCGTCATCGCGGTGGGTGAGGGCGCCAAGGCCTCGCTGGCTGCGTTCGATCACCTGATCCGCACCTCGGCACCGGCGTAAGCCTGTCCGGCCCCTTCGCGGCTGAAGCCGCTCCTACAGGTACAGCACAGGCCCCAAGGGCGGTGCTATCCCTGTAGGAGCGGCTTTAGCCGCGAAAGGGCCGGCACAAGCAAAGCATTGCCTGAGGGTGTCTATGCTTACCGCAGACCCCTTCAGGAGCTCCACCATGACCCTGATCAGCCGCGAACCCTGGTGGCTCGTTCCGCCCAAGCCCGGGCAGAAAGAGCAGGACCTGCACTGGGGCTACCTGGAAATCTACGCAGACGGCCGCACCGTGTTCGTCGACCAGCGCCCCAGTGACCGGGAACTGGCCGAACGCAAGAGCTGCCGCAACTTCCCCGACCCTGAACCCTAGGCGGCTCAGCCTTCCAGCTCGGCCAGTCGTGCTTCCAGCGCCGCGATCCGTGCTTCCAGGGCTTCAATACGCTCTTCCGACACGCTGCTGCCACTGCTGCGAGCGCCACCACCGTCTTGCTGGCGCGCTGCCAGAATCGCTTCGATTTCTGCCGGGTCACCCAGAGCATGGGTATAGCGGTCTTCCCGCTGCCCGGCCTGGCGTGGCAGGTGCAAGGCCAGGTCGCGTGAAATCAGGCGCTCCAGTTGGTGCTGGATCTGCTCGGTGTCGTCGAAGTCGTGCAGGCGGTTGCTGCGGGTGAGCAGTTCGTTGAGGGTCTGCGGCCCCCGCAGGAACATCAGGCCCATCAGCACCAGTTGCGCCGGTACCAGTTCCAGGGCCTTGTCCAGCCGATGTTCCCAGCGGTCGGCGCGGCTGCCCATCTGCAGGCGGGCCATGCCCTGGCCCTCGAGGGCGCGCAGGGCCTGGCCGACCTGGCCCTGGGTCAGGTTCATGACCGGTTCCCGGCTGGTTTTCTGGTTGCAGGCCAGGACCAGGGCGTTAAGGGTCAGCGGGTAGCTTTCCGGGCTGGTGGCCTGCTTCTCGATGAGCGCGCCGAGAATGCGGATCTCGATGCTGCTGAGGCGACCTTCGCCGGCGGTTGGGTGTTCTGACATGGCCCTGTCTCATGGCTGGGAAAAGGCCACTAGCGTAGGTAATGCCGCGGGGTAAGGCAATCGGGGCCGCAAAGGCGGCCCCGGCAATCTCAAGCGTTACGCCGCTCTTCGGCCTGGCACGCCGCAGCAGTAAACAGTACATCAGTCGATGAATTCAGCGCCGTCTCCGCCGAATCCTGCAGCACGCCAATGATGAAGCCCACCGCCACCACCTGCATGGCAATCTCGCTGGGGATGCCGAACAGGCTGCACGCCAGCGGAATCAGCAGCAGCGAACCCCCGGCGACCCCAGAAGCACCGCAGGCACACACCGCCGCCACCACGCTCAGCAGCACGGCAGTGGGCAGGTCGACAGGAATGCCGAGGGTGTGCACGGCCGCCAGGGTCAGCACGGTGATGGTGATTGCCGCGCCTGCCATGTTGATGGTCGCCCCCAGCGGGATCGAAACCGAATAGGTGTCCTCATGCAGCCCCAGGCGCTCCGACAGCGCCAGGTTGACCGGGATGTTGGCTGCCGAACTGCGGGTGAAGAACGCTGTAATGCCGCTTTCGCGCAGGCACAGCAGGGTCAGTGGGTAAGGGTTGCGGCGGATTTTCCAGAACACGATCAGCGGGTTCATCACCAGCGCCACGAACAGCATGCAACCGATCAGCACACCCAGCAGGTGCAGGTAGCCGAGCAGGGCGCCGAGGCCAGACTGGGCCAGGGTCGAGCTGACCAGCCCGAAGATACCCAGCGGGGCGAAGCGGATCACCACGCGCACGATCAAGGTCACCCCATTGGACAGGTCTTCGACCACGGTGCGGGTGGTGTCGCCAGCGTGGCGCAGGGCCACGCCCAGGCCGATGGCCCAGGTCAGCACGCCGATGAAGTTGGCGTTGAGCAAGGCGTTGACCGGGTTGTCGACCGCGCTCAGCAGCAGGTTCTGCAGCACCTCGCTGATACCGCCCGGCGCGCTCAGGGCCGCCTCGCTGGTACTCAGCGCCAGTTGCGACGGGAACAGCATGCTGGCGACCACGGCCACCACCGCAGCCGCGAAGGTGCCCAGCAGGTACAACCAGAGGATCGGGCGGATATGGGTTTCCTGGCCGTGGCGGTGGTTGGCGATCGACGCCATGACCAGAATGAACACCAGCACCGGTGCGACAGCCTTCAGGGCGCTGACGAACACTTTGCCGAGAAAGCCCAGGTCACGGGCGACGGCGGGTGCCAGCAGGGCCAGGGCGATGCCGGCGATGAGGCCGATGACGATTTGGGTCACCAGGCTGGTGCGGTTTACAAGGCGGAGAACAGGCGTCATGTGCAGCGGAGTCTCGAAATCTTCAAAGGGCGCGACTCTAGCACAATCGGGCCCGGCCCTTTCGCGAGCCGCCACTACCAGTGGAACAGTTCGCGCCGTGCCCCCTCGGTAATCGCCACGATCCCCGGATGCTTGACCTTGCGCTCCACCGAAATGGCATAGAACGACTCATGCACCGCTTCGGTCTGACCAATCAGTGCGACGCCATACTGCCGGCACACCTCCTCGGCAATCACGCTCGGCGCCACGAATATCCCGCTGCCCGACTGGCCGAATGCCTGCATCAGCGCGCTGTCATCGAACTCGCCAACGATCCTGGGCTGCACCTGCTGCTCGCCCAGCCAGCGCAACAGGCGGCTGCGCACCACGGTTTCCGGCCCGGGAATCAGCAGCGGCGCATCCTGCAGGCAGGCGGGGAAGGGGCCTGCATGCTGGCTGGCCAGGGCCGGGGTGGCGAAGAAGCTCAGGCCGCATTCGCCGAGCTTCTGGCTATAACCCTTGATATCCAGGTGGCTGGGCATCGGGCTGTCGGAAATCACCAGGTCCAGGCGCTGGATCGCCAGGTCTGCCAGTAGCCGTTCGAGCTTGTCTTCGCGGCAATTGATGCGCAGCACTTCGTCCAGCTCCATGGTCGGGGCCAGCAGCCGGTAGACGATCGACTTCGGTACCACGTCGGCCACCCCCACGCGAAACAGGATCTGCTCCTGCGGGCCGGCCCTGAGCATGGCCTCCAGTTCGCCGCCGATCTGGAACATCTGCTCGGCATAGACCAGTGCCTGACGGCCGGTCTCGGTCAGCTCCAGTTGTCGACCAACCCGCTGGAACAGCTCCAGCCCGTAGGTCTGCTCGAACAGGCTGATCTGCCCGCTGATGGTCTGCGGCGTCAGGTTCAGCTGCTCGCTGGCGCGGGCGATGCTGCCAGTCTTGGCCACGGCCCAGAAGTAATGCAGCTGTCGATAGTTGAGCACGCGCGCGGGTCCCGATTCGAAAAAACCGAAGTATACACACTGGAAATACGAATTTTCCTGAACTATTGGCGTCTTTAGAATGCGACCCCATCAGGCGCTTCGCGCCGCCGGGATTTTTCAAGCGAGGACACCATGCTGCATCTCAAATCCATTGGCACCCCGCTGGTGCTGGCCCTGGCGCTGTTCAGCCTGGCTGGTTGCGACCAGGCCGAGAAGTCTGCCCAGCAGCTGCTCGACCAAGCGGCGAAGTCGGCCAAGCAGGCCATCGACGACACCAACAAGGCCGCCCAGCAGGCGTTGAGCGATGCCATCGGTCACCAGGGTGAGAAGCCCAAGGACGCCGAGAAGAAAGCCCACACCCAAGAAATCTGACCCCAACAGCCGCATCAGGATTTGAACAATGGAATACTTGCTGGAACTCGCCGCTAGCCCCACCGCCTGGGTCGCCCTGGCTACGTTGGTGGCCATGGAAGTGGTACTGGGTATCGACAACCTGATCTTCATCTCGATCCTGACCAACAAACTGCCTGTGGAATACCGTTCCAAGGCACGCCGTATCGGTATCAGCATGGCGTTGGTCATGCGCCTGGCCCTGCTCAGCACCGTGGCCTGGATCGTGCAGTTGACCGACCCGGTGTTCGAAGTGTTCGGTAATGCCTTCTCGTGGAAGGACGTGATCCTGATCGCTGGCGGCCTGTTCCTGCTGTGGAAGGCCACCAAGGAGATCCACGAGAACGTCGACCCGCACGGTGCCAAGGAAGAGGCCAAGGTGTCTTCCACGGTCACCCTGGGCTTTGCTGCGGCGATCTTCCAGATCCTGTTGCTGGACATCGTCTTCTCGGTCGACAGCATCATCACTGCCGTGGGCATGACCGAGCACCTGCCGATCATGATCATTGCCGTGATCACCGCCGTCATCGTCATGATGGTGGCCGCCGACCCGCTGGCCAACTTCATCAACGACAACCCGACGGTGGTCATGCTGGCGCTGGGCTTCCTGATCATGATCGGCATGACGCTGATCGCCGAAGGATTTGGCGCCCATGTACCGAAAGGCTATGTGTACGCGGCAATGGCCTTCTCGACGGTGATCGAGATCCTCAACATCCTGGCTCGCCGAGCGCGGCTCAAGCGTGAAGCCGCTGAAGGCTGATAAAAGACAACGGGGCGCCTGGCGCCCCGTTTGCATTCAGGTGAAGTAGCCTCAGTGCGCCCTGGCATGCCGCCGCGCCCTGCGCACAGGCTGCGCCTTGGCCGGTGCCTGCGGTGGCAGGTGGTGATGCGGGGAATGACGCCGCACGATGCGCAGAACACCCCACAGCATGGCGGCCGCGACGCTCAGCCACATACCCACCAGCATGAGGATTGCCATGGTCAGGCTCATGTGTGCCTCCTTCTCTTGGGCCAACCTGCGGTTTGCCCTCCAGACACAGCTTTAGTCTAGCTGCCCGGCCGTGACGTTCCATTGATCAAAGGTCGATGGCTCAGGCCGATTGGTTGCGTTTTCTTGTCGGACTATACCCGCGCAACGCGGCGCCCTATGATCGGTGGCCAGAGCCGGGCGCTGCCTGCCTGGCACCGGAACAAGCGAGTGTCCATGGAGCAACATTCCTGCAAGCGCTGGGCGACCGTCCCGCGTCGACTGTTGGCCGCCTGCCTGGTGGCCGCGACCCTGGGCGGCTGCGCCAGTGCACCGCCCGCCAGCCTCAAGGGCATGCCGCAGCGGGTCGAGATCAGCAGCGTGCCGTTCTACCGCGGCAATGCCAACCACAGTGGGTCGATGGCCTTGGCCGCGCTGCTCTCCCAGCAAGGCGCGCCGATCACCCCGGGGCTGTTGGACAAACCGCTGAACCTGCCCAAGGGGGCCGATGCGCTGCAAACCAGCATCCCGCGGGTGGCCCGCGAGTACGGCATGCTGGTGTACCCGCTGGACAAGCAGCTGGATGCCCTGCTGACCCAGGTGGCCGCTGGCAATCCGGTATTGCTGCGTTACCGAGAAGGTTCGGCGTGGTGGAGCGAACCGCGTTACGCGGTGCTGATCGGCTATGACAGCTTCAAGAAGCGTGTATTGCTGCGCTCGGGGATGCATCGGCGCCAGTTGATGGCGTTCGATGATTTTGCCTCGGCGTGGGCGAAGGAGGGGAGTTGGGCGGTGCTGGTGCAGCCACCGCGCCAGCTGCCGGCCCAGGTGGACCGCCAGCGTTGGCTGCAGGCTGCCGATGAACTGGCCCGGGCGGGCCAGGAAGTGGCGGCAAAACAGGCTGTGCGCAGCCTGGGTAAATAGTTACCTGCGCCGGCCTCATCGCGGGTAAACCCGCTCCTACAGGTACTGCAATGGTTTCGAACCTTGTACGGTCTTTGTAGGAGCGGGTTTACCCGCGATGAGGCCAGGCCTGCTTACCTCATCAGAAGCCCAGACGGTCGCGCAGGCTGTAGTACCAGGCACCCATGGCGCTGAACGGCACACGCAGCATCTGGCCACCCGGGAACGGGTAGTGCGGCAGGCCGGCGAAGGCGTCGAAACGTTCGGCCTGGCCGCGCAGGGCCTCGGCCAGTACCTTGCCCGCCAGGTGGGTGTAAGTCACGCCGTGGCCCGAGCAACCCTGCGAGTAGTAGATGTTGTCGCCGATACGGCCGACCTGAGGCAGGCGCGACAGGGTCAGCAGGAAGTTGCCGGTCCAGGCGTAGTCGATCTTGACGTTCTTCAGCTGTGGGAAGGCCTTGAGCATCTTCGGACGAATGATCGCTTCGATGTTGGCCGGGTCGCGTGCACCGTACACCACGCCACCGCCGAAGATCAGGCGCTTGTCGCTGGTCAGGCGGTAGTAGTCGAGCAGGTAGTTGCAGTCTTCCACGCAGTAGTCCTGCGGCAGCAGGGTGCGGGCCAGTTCTTCGCCCAGCGGCTCGGTGGTGATCACCTGGGTGCCGCACGGCATCGACTTGGCGGCCAGTTCCGGTACCAGGTTGCCCAGGTAGGCGTTGCCGGCAACGATGATGAACTTGGCGCGGACCTTGCCTTGCGGGGTATGCACAACCGGATTGGCGCCACGCTCGATACGGATGGCCGGGGTCTGCTCGTAAATGATGCCGCCCAGCGACTCGACTGCGGCGGCTTCGCCCAGGGCCAGGTTCAGCGGGTGGATGTGACCGCCGCTCATGTCCAGCATGCCGCCGACATAGTTGTCGCAGGCAACCACTTCACGGATGCGCTTCTTGTCCATCAGCTCCAGTTGGGTATGGCCGAAGCGTTCCCACAGGCGTTTTTGCGACTCCAGGTGACCCATCTGCTTGGCGGTCAGCGCGGCGAACACGCCGCCGTCCTTCAGGTCGCACTGAATGTTGTACTTGGCCACGCGCTCACGAATGATGCGGCCGCCTTCGAAGGCCATCTTGCCGAGCAGCTGTGCTTCTTTAGGGCCGACAGTGCGTTCGATGACGTCGATGTCGCGGCTGTAGCTGTTGACGATCTGACCACCGTTGCGGCCCGATGCGCCGAAGCCGACCTTGGCTGCTTCGACGATGCTCACCTTGAAGCCGTTTTCCAGCAGGAACAGCGCGCTGGACAGGCCGGTGTAGCCGGCACCGATGATGCAGATATCGGTTTCCACCTCACCCTGCAGCGCCGGACGTGGCGGCACCGGGTTGGCCGAGGCGGCGTAGTAGGACTGGGGGTAGGGGGTGTTAGCCATGCTGCAGGAACCTCGTGTTTTATATTTTTAACGAATGTACCGATGCTATCAATAATAATAAACACCCGCTAGTCGTCTGTTGAAATTCCTTTACGGGCCTGCGGCTCGCGGTTCTCTATAAACAGTTTAAGATTCAGTGAGTTAGCGCGAAAAAAAGTGTTGACAGGGTTTCTGGATTGCGTAGAATGCGCACCACACGACAGGCACATAGCTCAGTTGGTTAGAGCACCACCTTGACATGGTGGGGGTCGTTGGTTCGAGTCCAATTGTGCCTACCAAACAAAGTCCCGCGCTGCGGGCAGCGAGAAGGGCGACCCGCAGGGGTCGCCCTTTTTGCATTATGGGCCATTTGGCGTGGCGATTGTCAGCGCCTGCGGCGTTCTGAAAGTTTTTGATTTTTTTGAAAAAAACGCTTTACAGTTGCGCAATCGATCACTAATATGCGCACCACACGACAGGCACATAGCTCAGTTGGTTAGAGCACCACCTTGACATGGTGGGGG
>Ga0153918_1000494_pt1 | contig 18534 bp, 15 predicted proteins | sample TSFL002MetaG_FD_104687 | JGI IMG/M metagenome (GOLD analysis project Ga0153918, IMG submission 104687) | Attine ant fungus gardens microbial communities from Florida, USA - TSFL002 MetaG | ecosystem: Host-associated > Fungi > Mycelium > Unclassified | place: USA: Florida, Paynes Creek Historic... | reverse complement strand
CACGGTTATTTCCTCAGTGCATCACAAGGTGTTTTTTTTCAGGGCTGACGGCAGTGAGTGGAGCCGTACCCTTTAACGCTTCTTTCGCTGGTTCATTGCAGGCCTTGCCATCAAGAACCTGGTTCATCCGGTCGCTATCAAGCGCACCGACCCACTTCGCGATGGCCATCGTTCCGACCGCGTTGCCGATGGTGTTGGTGATAGCGCGGGCCTCGGACATGAAACGATCGACGCCTAGCAGCAGCACCATGCCGGCTACCGGAATGTTGTCCATGGTGGCCAAGGTCGCAGCGAGCGTGATGAAGCCTGAGCCGGTAACCCCTGCCGAACCCTTGGAGGTGAGCAGCAGCACGCCGAGTACGATCAGTTGATCCATCAGGGACAATGGTGTGTTGGTGGCTTGGGCGATGAAGATCGCGGCCATGGTGTAGTAGATGCACTGGCCGTCAGGATTGAAGGTGAGGCCGGAGGGGATAACCAGGCCGACGACTGGCTTGGACACGCCGACCTTTTCCAGCTTGTTCATCATTTGAGGCACTACCGACTCGGATGAGCTGGTGCCGAGCACGGTGAACAGTTCTTCGCGCAGGTACTTGAGAAACTTCCACAAGCTGAAGCCCGACATCCGCGCGATGCTGCCCAGGATGACCACCACGAACAGGAAGCAAGTCAGGTACATGGTCGCCATCAATTTGCCTAGCGACGCGATTGAGCCCAATCCGTACTTGCCTACGGTGAACGCCATTGCGCCGCAAGCTGCCAACGGCGCGACGCGCATGACCAGGCCAACGATGTAGAACATGCCGTGTGAGAATGCCTCCAGCACGTCAACGACCGGTTTGCCGCGTTCGCCCAGATTGGCCAGGGCAATGCCCAGCAATGAAGAGAAAAGCAGGATCTGCAGGATCTCATTCTTGCCAAAGGCGTCGACTACGCTGCCCGGAATCAGATGGAGCAGGAAGTCGGTGACACCGCCCGTACCAGTAGCTGCGGCTGAGGTGTAAGTGGAAATTGCCTGGGTGTCCAGGGTGGCTGGGTCGACGTTCATCCCTTGTCCGGGTTGCACCAGATTGACAACGATCAGGCCCAGAACGAGAGCAAAAGTTGACAGGACCTCGAAGTAGATCAGGGCGCGCACACCGACCCGACCCAACTCTTTCATGTTTTCCATCTTGGCGATGCCCAGCACCACCGTCGCGAAGATGATGGGCGCGAACACCATCTTGATCAGCTTGATGAACGCATCACCCAGCGGCTTCATGTCCACGCCGAGCTGCGGCCAGAACACGCCTAACAGGATGCCGATCGAAACCCCGATCAGCACCTGCACGTACAACTTACCTACCCATCGCTTGGCCATTGCCGTCTCCGAATTATTGTTGTGAGTCGGATTTATGTGGCGACTGGGCTACGCAGCGGGAGGAAAACCTCCTCACAGGCTGGCAGCTTAATAGCCCAGTTTTTTTGTGGTTAATCACGCAGGGCCTAAGGTAATGGTTTTTTAGAAACGGTGTAATACAATGAAATTAAACTCATTATTTACCCAGAGTTAATTATGAACCCTGTGTCTGAGCTTGCTTTCTTCAGTCAGCTGGTCGGGGCGGGCAGCCTGGCGGCCACCGCTCGCGAGCTGAACCTCACCCCACCTGCCGTGACGAAGCGTCTTGCGCAACTGGAAAAGCGTCTTGGGGTGCGCTTGCTGAATCGGACGACACGCAGCATCAGCCTCACGGCGGAAGGTGAGACCTATCTGGTCAATGCCAAGCGGATCCTTGAGGAGATTGAGGAGATGGAGCGGCAGGTCTCAAGCAGCCGTGCCGAACCGAAGGGTTTGCTGCGTGTGAATGCGCCTCTTGGCTTTGGGCGTACTCATGTAGGGCCGGCAATTTCATCCTTTGCCAAGCGTTACCCTGAGGTGGAGGTCCAGCTGCACCTGAGCGACCGTCCTATCCATCTTCCTGATGACGCGATCGATGTGGCTATTCGTTTCGGTGAACTACCGGACTCCAGACTGATTGCTCGAAAGATTGCCAGCAACCGTCGACGTCTCTGCGCCACACCGGGCTATCTCGACACCTTCGGCAGACCGGAGTCTCCACGTGATCTCATGAAGCACAACTGCATAGTGTTGCGGCAAAACGATGCAGCATTTGCCACTTGGCGATTGAGTCGGGGTAAGCAAGTCGAGTCCATAAAGGTTCATGGTGGCTTGAGTACCAATGACGGTGAGGTCGCCTTGAGCTGGGCCTTGGAGGGGCATGGGATACTGATGCGTGCGGAGTGGAATCTAGCCGATCATTTACGATCCGGAAGGCTTGAAGAGGTGCTGGCGGATTATGAAACACCTCCGGCGGACATCTATGCCGTTTACTTGGAGCGCCTGAATTTATCTGCGAAAGTGTCATTTTTCATTGAACACCTCAGAGATTTTTTCAAGAGTAAGGCAGATCAGCAGGCAAATGGTCTTGCTGCCTGGGCGCGTTAATACTGTAGAGCACCTGTCGTTTTAGAGCATCGACTGCTTCTGGCCAGAAAGCCGCTCTCGGCGAACGTATTCTTTGGGTCGAAAGCGGTTATCATCGACCGGCTGCTATCGACCCAAAGCAGACGCTGAGCTGACATTTGCCACAAGCTGTCACTAACAAGCGAATTGATGACTCACTCGCCTCAAGAAACATGTCCTGGCGATGCGCGCAGATTATCTTTGCGTCAGAGGGGTCGACAGGCTGGCATTGCAGGCCGGAAAATGCTGCACATCCTTGTGATTCGATCATCGTTCGTCCAGTGTCGGTGGCATCGACTCATAGACCGGTAGCATTTGGCACCATCAGGTGTAATGGCAATTACTCGCGCTGAAGGATGCACTGGAGTTCTGGGCAGCATTACCTGAGAGGTCGGCAGGTGATTGGCCCATGCACCTCAACCTGAAAGGTCAAAGAGATGTCTGATTTTGCCGAGCTGATTGGCCATTGGTATGGCGCAGATGAACTTGAGTCAATTGACGCGATAGCGCGTCTGGTTCCGGCACTTGAGTTCGTTGCCATGACCGCGGCCCAGCAGGAGCATGCGCTTCCAGGCTGCCTGGCTTGTGAGGTGTGGAATACAAGGATGCGTCATGTGCAGGACGCGCTCCAGGACGTCGGCAATGCCTTGCCTGATTCGATTGCGGTGCCATTGAACAGCGTATGGGCGCTCTATTCATCGATGGCAGACACCGACCTGCCTTGCCATGATCGATCGATCTTTCAACGGGGCCATTGGCAGCCGATGCGCGAGGTTGCCGCGCTGGCTTTGAGTGCGATGGGGCCTGGGGAAGTCAAGGCGTTATTGGCAGAGTTCTCCCGCTGAGGCGTTTGCAGTGCGGTCATTCGCTACATGCCAATGGCTCAGATAAGTAACAGGCGAATACTAGGGCCTACAGCGGCGGATAAGCCACCAGTGAGTGTCTTCATTTTGGGCGGTTAACTGCCTTCACGAATGGCTGATCTGGAGCGAACGCTGTTCACGGATGGCTGCTATCGACCCGAAGCTGCCATTGAGTCCTGCACCCTCCTTGTAGGGGCGGGCTTGTCCCGCGAACACGGGCGTAGCCCGTGCCAGACGACGCCTTTTGAAGGACTGGCCAATTCGCGGGGCAAGCCCGCTCCTACAAAGTCCTGCGGCATCGTCTGCACATTGAACAGTAGATGTGGCCCGCCAGTGAGGTGATGTCACCCCGCACGTAGGCATTGTCGGTAAATGCCCAGTGGAGTCAGTCGCGGCTGACCGCATTCGACTCATCGCTCATTCTGGAGTGGATATACCGGCATGAAGCAGTGCCGCAATAATAAACGGAGACTTTTTCTCCAGATACTCAGCCATCCCACCTGTCTGCCAGAAAGCGATCTGGCCAAGTAGGGTTGTAGGGAGTGATCTTGCTGGTCAGTGCCATTTCCGTTCCTTGGCGGCTATCATCTAGTGCTCTGAATGGTCCCGCAAAAAATGTGCATTCGCCAGTGATTGCCAAAAAAACCTCGGCAGTGCGGCGATTCAGCAGGTCGAATCAGAATCGTGTCCTCCGCCCTCAAACCTATTGATTCAAAGCCCACTTTGCTGCTTTCAGGAAGAACCCTAGATGCTTACCTTTGAAATTCTGCCACTGCAAGCCATAGGCCCTGTACGCCTTGGTGCTACGCGGATGGAAACGAGGGAGGTAATGGCCACCATTGGATTCCCGCTGGAACAAGGCCGTGGCGATCTTGATTATTTCTGTAGTGCGGCCATACAAGTCTCGTACGATGCCGATGGGAAAGTACTTTTCATAGGTGTGGGGTGGAGTGCCGCTTTCACCGTGATATTCAAAGGCATCAATGTGTTCAACCTGCCTGCTGCCGAGCTGTTCTTGCTGATGGCGGACGCAGATGGACCTGGCCTGCATGAGTTCAACCGCTATGAGTATTGCTTCCCCAACCAGATTCTTACGCTTTGGGATGCGGACGAACAGTATGACCGAGAGGGCGGGGAGAAGCGCCCGATATGGAATCAGGTGGGAATCGGCAGTGGTGCTTATCTGGCTGCCATTGCAGCCATCGAAGCCAAGGCATGAAATCTGGAGGGGCGCATTGGGGCGTTAGCCGTCAGGCGCAACGGCGGCCATGGGTCGATAGCGGTCAGACGCGACCGTCCGCTTGCGACCCAAAGCAGACGTTCACCATGACATCGTTAGCGCTCGTTGTGCCAGAGCTAAAACCTTACCGTTTAAATCAACTTTGGCAGAAACGGATACGATTCCCAAATGGGTCGTAGACCTCCATGACCTTCCCCCAGCCCTGCTCAACGATGCCTGGTCGGCCATAGCCATAGCGTTTGGTGAGCAATTCATCTCTAAAATTCTCGATGTTCAGCATCGGCACAAACAGGGTGGTTCCAGGGCTCGCATCGCCGTGGTGTTCGGAAAGGTGAATTTGCAAACCGTCCCTGTTAAGGCCCAAGTACAAAGGAAGGTCTTCGTCGAAGCGGTGTTCAAACTCGACCCTGAAGCCGAGGAAGTCGAGATAGAATTCTCGCGCCTTGGCTTCATCGAACATCCGCAGGATAGGGATAGTCTTTTCGAGCTTGATGGCCGTGCTGGCCGGTTCACGGGGAAGCACTGCTGAGGCCGTGTTCCAGTCCTTGTAACCCAACTGCTGCGCCACAATCTCCAGCGAAGTGGAATGAGAAATCTCGTAGTCACAGCCCATCAGTGAGGTGCGCAAGCGCTTAGCCATACGCTTAGCGTTTTCAATCGTCGACATTATTCCTCCTGGAGTCGAAGCATCCTGGTGCTCGCGTTGCCAATCCCCGACTATCAAGAGAGTGACGTAAACCGATATGAGAAATGCTTTCACCTTTCCGTAACGGAGCGAGCGGCAGGCAGCATCAGCCCGCACCCAATGCTACACAGCCCGTTGAGCCGTCGGAAGTCAGTTCAGTGCAATGATGCCAAGCGAGACGGCTGGACGCTTTACCAGTGACTGCTTTGGGTCGAAAGCTGTCAGTCGCGACCGGCTAGTTTCGACCCATGGCGGACGATGCATGCCTTGGGTTTTGTGCGGTGTTTGGATGTGTTCGCCGTGAAATTTTCAGCGCCTAAGAGATCGAGCGCCGCCCGCGCGGCGCATCGCGGATGAATCCGCTCCTACATTTTGTTGCAACGTGGCCATGCCTGTGAGGCCATGGTTGTCAGCCTTGTTGGCATGACGGGATTTTTAGGCGGGCATTGATGCCGCCTCACATGACTTCAGACATGCACCAAGGCGGGCAACCATGGCCTGTCAGGTTCGGCACGTTGCAACAAATGTAGGAGCGGATTTATCCGCGGTGCGCCGCGCGGGCGGCGCTCGATCTCATGCACACTAAAGATCTTCAGGCAAACACATCAGCCACCACGCAGGTGCCAAACTACGACCGTCCGCTTCGGGTCGATCGCAGCCACTCGCGACCGGCCATTCTCGACAACGAACGCGGCCCTCGCTCAATGCCCTTGTGGTCAGGCTATGCGGTCGAGGTGCGTCCATGGACAGGCAGGTGCGCAACCGTCAGTCCATTGGCAATTGCACTGGCTTCAAGCTTCACACGCTCTGCCTCGAGAAACGCATAAGCAGCTTGCAGGGTTGTGATCTTCGCTTGAATGTCGGCCATCTTGTTGGCCACCAACGCCGCGCCTTGTGCGCAATCGATGGTATTTCCCCGCTTGGCCTGCAGGATGTCCCTGATCTCGGCGAGTGAAAAACCTCCGCCTTGGGCAGTTTGAATGAAGGCCAGGTCAGCCACGGTCTGATCGCTATAGCTGCGGTAATTGTTGGCCAGTCGATGGGCCACGATGAGCCCGAGCTGCTCGTAATAGCGTAATGCATGGCGACCGATGCCACTGCGGCGCTCCAGCTCTCCAATGTTCACCGTAAAAACTCCTTGACTGTAGAGCACGCTCTACACCTTAGCCTGCGCCGATCATCCAAACAAGGAGTCAGACATGGGCGTGGAATGCTTCGTCACAGGCGGCAGCGGGTTTGTCGGTCAACATTTGCTGGCCCGCCTCACTGCCACCGGGCACAGGGCCTGGGTGCTCATGCGCAGCCCCGAAAACGTCGAGCGTCTCAGGCAACAGGTAAGCCGCCTGGGGGGTGATGCCGCGTCTATCCATGCCGTCGAGGGCGATATCAGCAGGGAGGGGCTTGGGCTCAGTGAAGCAGACCGGCAACGCGTGTCTTCGGCGGCGGTGGCCTTCCACCTGGCGGCGCAATTTACCTGGGGGCTGACGATGGAGCGCGCTCGCGAAGTCAATGTGCAAGGGGCACTGCGGGTGGCAAGGCTTGCGGCCAGCCAGCACATGCGACTGGTGATGGTGGGCGGCTTCATGCTGCAGAACCTTACCTACCTTGCCAAGGTCGGGGTGGATATTGTGTGCCCTGAAAACACCCATTGGCCTGCTGTCTACAGCCGTGTGGGTGGCTACGAAGGCAGCAAGCTCGAGTCGCACTTTGCCGTGATCCGCTACCTGCAGGAAGCAGACGCGGATTATACGATCGTTCATCCCGCCACGGTGTGCGGCCACAGCGAGACGGGGCACATCCTCGAAGGACAACCGCTGGCCGAACTCATTCGCAATCTTGCCCAGGGCCGCTTCAAGGCTGTCCCTGGTACAGACCGGCACTGGTTGCCGGTCGTCAGCGTCGATTACCTGGCGACGATGATAACCTGCGTGGCGTTCGACCCCTCGATGGCCAACCGGCAGGTCCTGGCGCTCGACGAGGGCTCAGCGAACCTGCAGGGGATGCTCGAGCAACTGGCAAAGACACTGGGTGTGAAGGCGCCTCGGCGCCATGTCGCGATCAGGTTGATCAAGTGGCTATTGACGATCCCCGGCCTGGCGGCCCGATTCGCGATCAGCGCCGAGTCGTTGAACTTCATCCAGACGCAGCGCTTTGACATGAACCGCAGCAGGCAACTGGAGCGCAAGTATCGGTTGACCCATCCCGATCTGGCACGAACGCTGGAAAAGACGGCGCGCTACGTCACGAATCATTTGTCCCACTGATCCAACCAGACACACGGAAGGTCACCATGCAATCTCACTTCGGCAAAGGCGTCCTCTTTGCACTCTGCGCAGCTGCACTGAACGCAACCATCGGCGTACTTAGCAAGGTGTTGATGAACAGTGGCTTCAGCTCCAGCAGCATCGCCTTGATAAAGACCCTGCTCGGCGGGTTGCTGCTATCAGGCTTGCTGGTGTTCCTCAAGCGGCCCCTGCACAAGGCCAGGTGGCGCCCTGCCGCCGTCTGCGCCTTTCTCGGCATTTTCATGCTGTTCCACTTTGAAACGTTGGCCTACAGCCATTACGCCGCCGCCGGGGTCGTGGTGATCCTGATGGCCAGCGCGTCCATTGCTTCGATATTACTGGGGCGGATAGTCCTCAAGGACCCGATCAACGCCAACGTGATGGCAGGCGCAGGGCTGACGATAGCCGGCATTGCCGTCATTTTCGGCGCCGATATTCAGCAAGGCTTTACCCTGCAAGGTGCCGCGCTCGCGTCGATCGGAGGCTGCGCTTATGGCGCATTTTCGGTTGCCATGAAGCGCATGGGCGTATCCGGGGGCCTGCATTTCACCCGGCAACTCCTGATGTTCGGCAGCCTTTACCTGCTGCTGCCCGCGGCGAGCGATGGGTTCACCCTGGGCACGTTATCGCCGGTAGCCCTGATGGCCTTGCTCGCGCTGGCTACGCTGCCGACCATCCTCGGCTTTTTCTGCACCACCAAGGCCATCGAGTACCTGAAACCGTCACAAGTCCAGGCACTGGAACTCACCGAGCCGCTGTTCGCCGCGCTGCTGGCACTCGTGGTGCTCGATGAAGTGCCACGAGACACGTTGTACCTGGGCGGCGGCCTGATCCTGCTTGGCCTGTGCTTCTCCAACAACCTGATTCGCTCAGGCAGGAAAGCGCCGCACCCGTCCGGCGCGTGAGTCGTTTTCACAACAGCGGATTGATCCCTTGAGGCAGGGCTTTCTTTGGCATTAACCCTACCAGTAGTCGGATATTCGTGGGGGTTCCAGCGAGACGGCTAGCCTCCAATCTAGCGTCAGGGATAACGCTGAACATTCGGTCCATGAAGGGCCCGTACGCCTCGTCGTCCCGACGCTTTATCTGCTGAGGAGACGATAATGAAAATAACCTTGAAACGCTTGGCATGCATGGGAGCGAGCTTCACCAGCGCGCTCGCCATGGCCGATGCGGCCAGCCCGCCGGTACTGTCACCTGCAATTCCGTTCGACGTCAGCGCCAATCCCCCCTTCACCCTGGACAATCTGCAACACGATTTTGACGTGCTGTCATGGCAGACCTTCGTCGCGCTGAACTGGCCCGCCAACCCCGACGGCAGCGCCAATACCTCGGCTCAGATCGGCGCGCCGGGGCAGACGGTCTGGGAATCGTGGAAGGAGAGCTACGAGATCTTCCTGCCCCAGGGGCAGAAGCCGGTGGCCTGGGGCCAGAAGGCGCCATTGCCAGCCGCCTGCCAAGGCAAGGGCGACCTGCCCGTGCTGCAGCAGATGGGCAAGGTCGCCGGGGTGCTCGACGAATTCATACAGCCCTTCAAGACCGGCCCACTGGTGGACCAGAACGGTGCCTACACGCGCAATGCGATCATGGTCAACCAGCCGATGTTCGACGACATCGTCAACAATGGCCTGTACAGCAAGGAAGGCCAGCAGGCGTTCATGAGCAAGGCCGACAACCGCATCGCCTTCGCCTGCGGTTCGCAAAAGGCGCAACAGGTCGGCGCGATCATGGTCAAGTCGGCCTGGAAAGTGCTCGATGGCACTGACAACCCGGGCGACTTCCATGCCGTCGACGCGCTGGTCTACACCCCCGGCAACGCCGACCCGGACAAGGGCGCGGTGATCCCCGAGTCGTGCAGTGCGCAGAAGGTCGGGCTGGTCGGCCTGCACATCGTCCACAAGACCAGTGCTGCGCCGCAGTGGGTGTGGTCGAGCTTCGAGCATGTGCGCAACGTGCCGGAGAAGACCACACCGGTCAACGAGCGCACAGGCCCCTATCTGTTCTACGATGCCAAGGCGAGCGACCGTCCGGTGAACGAGCCGCCTGTACCACCGTGGGACCCGTCGAAGAAGGCCACGCCCTCGCAGATCGTGCGGGAAATTCCGCTCACCGCCGCAACCCGCCAGCTCAACCTTCAGTGGCAGGGCGCGCTCAAGGGCACCGTGTGGGCGAACTACCAGCTGATCAGCACCCAGTGGCCGACCGACCCGGCCGATGACTGCCAGGTCCCCTCGCCCACCAACCCGCTGGGCACGCCTGCGCCCAACTTCCTGGCCAATGCCACGCTGGAAACCTACAACCAGGGCACGACCCCGCAGGCGTCGTCCAGCTGCATGGAATGCCACAACAACGCGACCACCCGCGTGACCCAGTCGCCGCGCACCAGCTTCGCCGATTTCACCTTCCTGCTTGAACGTGCCCAATCCACTGGCGCCAAGGAGTGATGCCATGAGCGATCCGAACCTGCAGAACTTCATCGACCTTTCTGCCACGCTCACCGGCCTGTCGGCCGACCGGCTGGCGCCTGCCGTCGACCCGATCAATCTGCCGCCGGTGTTCTTCGCCACCGCCCAGCAAGGCATGGGCACCGCAGCGTTCAGCAACCTGCTGGAGCTGTACGTCAGCATCAAGGGCCAGCCCCCTGAGCAGATCGCCAGCGCCGTGCTCGGCAACGCCGACCCGCAGATTGCCCAGGGCGCTCGCTCGATCATGAAACTCTGGCTGCTCGGTAGCTGGTACCAGCCCTATGACCAGGGCAACGCCCACGCCGGTGATACCCGCGTGGTCTCCGACCAGGCCTACAAGGAAAGCTGGGCGTGGAAGATCGCTCAGTCCCACCCCATGGGCTACAGCCAGTACCACTTCGGCTACTGGGCCGAGCAGCCTGCAACCCTCAAGCAATACACCGGTGTCGACGCCAAGGAAGGGCAGTAGCCATGAGCACTCTGAACACCCAGAACATCGAAACCGCCGATGTGATCGTCGTGGGCGCCGGCATGGCCGGCAGCGTCATGGCCTACCAGTTGGGCCTGGCCGGCTTGAAAGTGCTGGTGCTCGAGTCGGGCCCGGCGATCCCGCCGAACCGCAGTGAGTACCTGGAGCGGTTCTACACCGCCGTGCTCAAGGCGCCCGAGGCGCCATACCCACCCGAGCAGACCGAGCAGGCCCCGGCCACGCAGTTCGCCCCGCGCGCGACCATCCAGGACTTGATCACCGCCGGCAGCAGCGACCCGGACAAAGCGCAGAAGAGCTACCTGGTACAGAAAGGACCGCAACTGTTCGCCAGCACCTACGAGCGCGTAGGCGGCGGCACCATGTGGCACTGGATGGGCACCGCCCTGCGCCTGCTGCCCAACGACTTCCGCATGCGCACCCTTTACAACGTCGGGGTCGACTGGCCGATCAGCTACGACGACCTGCAGGCCGCCTACTGTCGCGCCGAGCAGGAGATGGGGGTGTCCGCCGATGTCGCCTCGCAGGCTTATCTGGGCGTGACCTTCCCCCAAGGTTATGAGTACAGCATGCACGGTATCCCGCCGTCGCTGGTCGACCAGCACCTGGGCAGGAACGTCACGGGCACGTCGTATCAGAGCCCGGAGAGGGCGCCCGACGGCAAGCCGTACCCGGCTGTCACCCTCAATGTCCGGCAGACCCCGGCCGGGCGCAATTCGCAGAGCGACAACGGCCGCCGGGTGTGCGCCGGCAATACCAGCTGCACGCCGATCTGCCCGATCCAGGCCAAGTACGACGCCACCGTGACCATGGCCAAGGCGCTAGATACCGGTAACGTGCGCATCCTTTACCAGGCCGTGGCAAGCCAGGTGCAGGTCGATGCCAATGGGGTCACGGGGATCGACTTCATCCAGTACCAGAACAACGGCACGCGCCAGAACGGCACGGCCCAGGGCAAGCGCTACGTGATTGCCGCCCACGCGATCGAAACACCCAAGCTGCTGCTCAACTCGATCGGCCCGCACAGCCCCAAAGGCGTTGCCAACAGCAGCGGCCAGGTCGGTCAGGCGCTGGCCGACCACCCGGTGTACCTGGCCTGGGGCCTGATGCCCGAAGGCAAGCCGCTGTTCCCGTTCCGCGGGCCATTGTCCACTTCGGGGATCGAGGACATGCGCGACGGCCCGTTCCGCAGCCAGCGTGCGGCCTGGCGTATCGAGATCGGCAACGAAGGTTGGAACTGGTCTGTGAACGACCCCTACGCCTCGGTCTGCGATTTCATCGACGGCACCAACGAAGGCGGCGCCAACCCCGGCCACCTGGCGTTGTCCGGCCAGGCACTGGTGCAGCAGCTCAACAGCGTGCTGACCCGCCAGTTCCGCCTGGGCTTTTTGGTCGAGCAGGTGGAGAAGGACCCTGACAATGCACTGTGCCGGGTAGAGAGGTCCGCAGAGTTCACCGATGGCCTGGGCCTGCCCAGGCCTCAGATCAGCTACGCATTGTCCGACTACACCAAGGAGGGCTTCAAGCAGGCGCGCCTGGCCGCCACGCACATCATCACCGAGTTGATGGGCGCCACCGAGCTGACCAACCTGAACCCTGATCCCAAGTCCGGTGCGCAAACCGTGTTCGAGTACGATGGCCAGCACTATGCGTTCTACGGCGCAGGCCACCTGATGGGCACCTACCGCATGGGCTCCGACCGCACCAGGTCGGTGGTGGACAAAGACCAGCGCAGCTGGGACCACCCCAACCTGTTCCTGGTCGGCGACGGCGTGTTCCCCACCACCGGCACCGCCAACCCGACCTTGACCATTACCGCGCTGACCTTCCAGGCCGCCGACGTGGTGGCCAGCGACCTGCTCAAGCGCACGCTGCAAGTACAGGCCAACCAGGCATGGCAAGGCACCGGCATGCAGGTCAATGGGCAGAGCTGGCAGCTGGCGGTCTGTACCGGTGGCCAGTGGACGGCCAACCCGGCCACCGGCATGGTTGGCGCGCAGGGCAACCCAGGGTTGATCGCCAAGCCGGGCTATACCCTGCCGGGGCAGAACGAAGGGGCCTTGATCGGGCGCATCGGAGACAACGGCGAACCGTTCCTGGTGGGCCAACAGGTGCAGTTGCCGCGTGGCCAACAGGGTGAGTTGCAGCTGTGCATCAACGACGACCTGACCGGGCGTTATGGGGCCGGCTTGAGCGATAACCTGGGCAGCCTGTCGGTGGAGGTTCGCTTCGGCACGGTGTAGGCGCTGTGATTGCAACCCCACTGTACTGTGCCGATGCCGCAGTGCCGTGGGGTTGCCGCCAGCCCAAGCCCAAGCTTGTCATTTGCCAATGCTTGGGCCAAGGTCGATACCACTGACATCTCTGCCGAAGGAGTCACCCATGTCAAAGCTCTATCCCGCCATCGATCCCGAGGGGCTGATCGAGTACTCGGTGGTCTACACCGACCGCTCGCTCAATCACATGTCGCAGGCCTTTCAAGGCGTGATGAGGAACATTTCCAGCACCCTGAAGCAGGTCTACAACGCACAGGCCGTTGCGGTGGTTCCGGGCAGCGGAACCTTCGGCATGGAGGCAGTGGCGCGGCAGTTTGCCACCCACCAGCAATGCCTGGTGATACGCAACGGCTGGTTCAGCTATCGCTGGAGCCAGATCCTTGAGATGGGCAACATCCCGGCGGCCACCACGGTGCTCAAGGCCCGACCGGTGGAAACGGGTCGCCAGGCGGCCTATGCCCCTCCCCCTCTGGACGAAGTGCTGGCGGCCATTGCGGCGCACAAGCCGCAGGTGGTCTTCGCCCCCCATGTCGAAACCTCATCCGGGATGATCCTGCCTGACGCGTACCTGCGGGCCGTCGGCGACGCCGTGCACGCGGTGGGGGGCCTGTTCGTGCTGGACTGCATCGCCTCAGGCACCTTGTGGGTCGATATGCACAAGTGCGCCGTGGACCTGCTGATCAGCGCCCCCCAGAAAGGCTGGAGCGCCTCACCTTGCTGTGCCCTGGTAATGTTCAGCGCCCTGGCCCTTGAACGCATCGCGCAGACGCAGAGCAGCAGCTTTGCCTGCGACCTGAAAAAATGGCTGCAGATCATGCAGGCCTACGAACAGGGCGGGCATGCCTACCATGCGACCATGCCCAGCGATTCACTGGCGCGCTTCAACGATGTGATGAACGAGATGCACGCGTATGGTTTCGACAAGCTCCGCAGCGAACAACAAGCGTTGGGCGAGCGGGTGCGCGCCATGTTGACCGGCAAAGGCATCAAGAGCGTGGCAGCAGCCGGTTTTCAGGCCCCTGGGGTCGTGGTCAGCTACACCGATGATGCGGATATCAAGAGCGGCAAGAAATTCGCCGAGCGCGGCCTGCAGATAGCCGCCGGCGTGCCGTTGCAATGTGACGAGCCAGACGACTTCCAGACCTTCCGCATCGGCCTGTTCGGGCTGGAAAAACTGCACAACATCGAGCGCACCGTCGGCACCCTTGAGCAGGCACTGGACGAGGTGCTGAGCCGTGGCCTCCCGCTGCCAGGCTGAAGCGGACGATCCCCGCTCAGATCCGCCGCAACCAGCCGATGAACTGGGCAAACAGCTCCGACTGCGAGTTGATGTCCAACTTCAGGTAGAGGTTCTTGCGATGCATCCGCACGGTCTCGGGTGAAATCCCCAGCTCTTGGGCGGTGGATTTCACCGAGTGCCCCTGCAACACCATCTGCGCCACTTGCCGTTCGCGCTCGGTCAGCACGCCGCAACCAAAGCTGTCGAACGCGGCCTGCACGCTCTCTTTCGCTTCTGGCTGCTGTTCCAGCCCATGCCGGGCAAAGCGCATCAGCAGCTCGCGAACCATCGGCTCCACCGCCTGCAACAGGTGCAGTTGCGCCACGCCCAGGCGCGCACCGCTGCAGCCCTGGAACAGGCTCAGGGAGATCTTGCTGTCGTTGCCCAGGTCGACGATGAAATAGCTGTCCTCGCTGCAGCCGGTGCCCAGGTAGTAGGTCTTGTAGTAGTCGCTGTCGAAAAAGTTGTCCGGGGCGATGTCTTCCAGGTGATAGAAGCCCTGCGCCAAGCCCTTTTGCACCGCCAGGCAGAACGGGTCGAGCAGGTAGCCGGCGGCGAAATAGCGTTCCAGCACCGCCTCGTGGTAGCGCGCCGGGATGCCCTGCTGGTACAGCAGCTGCGGCGGCTGGCCCTTGCGTTCGAGGCTGATCAGCATCGACTCGGCGGCCACCAGCTGGCTGATGGCCGCCGCCAGCGAGGCCAGCGCGTGTGGGCCATCACTGTGGGCGAAGGCCTGCTGCAGGGCGCTGTGCCATTGCTGCAGGGCATGAAACGGCAGGTTTATTGTGGTGTTTTCGTGTGCTCGGCTCATGCCCCGCAGTCTACCGGCCGGGGCACACATGCGCATCTTTGCTTGAGGGTCGATCATTGGCCGTGGTACAGGCCCTGCTCGGTCAGCTCCTGCGCCGTCTCGACAATGCAACTGCGCAGGGTAGCGACGATTTCGTCCACCTGAGCATGGGTGATGATCAACGGCGGCGACATCACGTTCAGGTGCATGATCGGACGCACCAGCAGCCCCTTGGCCTGCGCCCGCATGTGGATGCGCTCGCCGATGTTCACCGCATCCGGGAACAGCGCCTTGGTCTGTTTGTTGGCAACGAACTCGACGCAGGCCATCAGCTTCATGCAGCGCACCTGGCCGACCAGCGGCAGTGCAGCAAGAGTCTGCAGGCGCTGCTCCAGGTAGCTGCCGACGTCGTTGACATGGGCCAGCAGGTTCTCCCGCTCGATGATCTCGATGTTCTTCAGCGCCGCCACGCAACACACCGGATGCCCGCTGTAGGTGAAGCCATGGGTGAAACAGCGGCCCTTGCCCGGCTCGGCGATCACCTTCCAGATGCGCTCGGAGAAGATGCATGCGCCCAGTGGCAGGTAGGCCGAGGTCAGGCCCTTGGCGGTGGTGATGATGTCCGGGGTCACGCCGAACAATGCTTCGGAGGCGAAGAAGGTGCCCAGGCGGCCGAACGAGGTGACCACTTCGTCGGCGACGAAGAGGATGTCGTAGGTCTGGCACACCTGCCACATGCGCTGGAAATAGCCCTTGGGCGGGATGATCACCCCGCCCGAGCCCATGATCGGCTCGGCGAAGAAGGCGGCGACGTTGTCTGCGCCCAGGGAGAGGATCTTGTCCTCGAACTCGGCCACCAGGAAGTCGAGGAACTCGGCCTCGTCCATGTCATCGCCCGCCCGGTAGAAGTTGGGGTTGGAGACGTGGTGGATCAGTTCGTGGGCATAGTCGAACTCCGGCACCCGGTCGGCGGCTTTGTTGCCGATCGACATGGTCAGGCAGGTCGAGCCGTGGTAGGCGTTGTAGCGGGCGATCACGTGCTTCTTGTGCGGCTTGCCGCGGCAGTTCTGGTAGTACTGGATCAGCCGGTAGGCGGTGTCCACGGCGGTAGAGCCGCCGGTGGTGAGGAACACGTGGTCGAGGTCGCCGGGCGCGAGGCTGGCGAGCTTCTGGCACAGTTCGATGGCTTTCGGGTTGGCCATGTCGGAGAACGGGTTGGAATAGGCCAGCTGGCGCACCTGGTCGGCGATGGCCAGGGCCATTTCCTCGCGGCCCAGGCCGATGTTGGTGCACCACATGCCACCGACGGCGTCGAGGAAGCGGTTGCCCTGGGTGTCGTGGATGTAGGCGCCATCACCGGCCTGGATGTTCAGCGCGCCCTGCTCGGCGTGCTCGTCAAACATGTGGTAACCGTGCATGTAGTGGGCTTTGTCGGCTTTCACCAGCTGGTCGTTGTTCGGGGTGGCGGCCAATGGGCGAGTCGGGGTAGCCATAAGCAATTCCTTGTCGGATCGGTACGGTTAAAGGGGGTCAGATGCCGGTCTTGACCGTGCTCCAGACCCGGGTGATGGCGCGCATGGCCTGCGGGTCCTGGGACTTCTGCGTGAACAGCCGCTCGCGGGTCTGCGGGTCGGGGTAGATCGCCGGGTCGTTGCGGATATCGGCCTGCACCAGCGGCGTGGCGGCCGCGTTGCTGTTGGCGTAGTGGATGAAGTTGGTCACCTCGGCCATGGTCTTGGGCTGAAGCAGGTATTCGAGGAAACGGTGGGCGTTGGCCACATGCGGGGCGTCATTGGGCAGGTAAAGGCTGTCGAACCAGATCAGCGAGCCTTCCTTGGGAATGAAGAACGCCAGCTTGATGTCCTTCTTCGCCTCCACCGCACGGGCCTGGGCGGTGGCGTAGTCGCCGGACCAGGTCAGGGCCATGCACACGTCACCGTTGGGCAGGCTGGTGAGGTAGTTCACCGAGTCGAACTTCCTGATGTAGGGGCGTATGCCCATGAGCACGTCCTGGGCGGCCTTGAGGTCGGCCGGCCTGGCGCTCTGCGGGTCTTTGCCGAGGTACTTGAGGGCCAGCGGGATGACTTCGCTGGGCGCGTCCATCACGGTGACGCCGCAGTCGGCGAAGCGCGAGACGACCTTGGGGTCGAACAGCATGGCCAGCGAGCCGATGGGCGCGTCGGGCATGCGCTGCCTGATCTTGTCGACGTTGTAGGTGATGCCGGAGCTGCCCCAGGTGTAAGGCGCCGAATAGACCATGCCGGGGTCGAAGGCTTGCAGGCTCTGCACCACGTGCGGGTCGAGGTTGGCCCAGCTCGGCAGCTTGGTCTTGTCCAGCGGCTGGAACACCCCGGCCTTGATCAGCGGTGGCACCAGCGAGCCATTGAGCATCACCAGGTCGTAGCCGGAGCGGCCGGTGAGGAGTTTGGTCTGGACCGTCTCGTAGCCATCGAAGGTGTCGTAGATGACCTTGATGCCTGTCTGCTTCTCGAAATCGGCGAGGGTGTTTTCGCCGATGTAGTCGGTCCAGTTGTACAACCTGAGCGTGTTGCTGGTGTCTGCCTCGGTGGCCAGGGCGGCCGTGGCGGTACAGCACATCAGCAGACTGGAAATCACCTTCAATGCCTTGCGCATAGCAACTCCATCGTGTGATCAGGATCGGCTCGGGCGAGCGGATGGAGCCACTATCCGGGGGATCGGGCGACGGGGCCATAACCCGAATGGGTGGGTTCGGACATGCATAGGCTTAATTTATATATGCATACGTTAAATCGATTTCATTTATGCACAGCGCACTGCAAGGATGCGTGGCACAGGGTGCGCATGGCTCGGCGCCCTTCTCGGTCCCTTTCTGGAGAAGCACGATGCGCCCTTTCTGGCTGGAACAAGCCCTGAACCATCAGCCCGACCAATCCTGCCCGCCCCTGCGGCAGGATATCCAGGCCGATGTCTGCATCGTCGGCGGCGGCTATACCGGCCTGTGGACCGCCATCATGCTCAAGGAACAGAACCCCGAACTCGACGTGGTCATCGTCGAGGCGGACATTTGCGGCGCGGGGGCCAGTGGCCGCAATGGCGGGTGTGCGCTTTCCTGGTCGGCGAAGTTCTTTACCCTGGAGCGGCTGTTCGGGCTCGAAGAGGCCGTGCGCCTGGTCAAGGCATCGGAGCAAAGCATCTACGCGATCGGCGACTTCTGCAGAAAGTACGCCGTGGATGCCGATTATCGTCTCGACGGCACGCTGTACACCTCCACCAGCCAGGCCCAGGTCGGCGCCACCGATGCGGTGGTCGCGGCGCTGGAGCGCCATGGCATCAACACATTCAGCAAACGCCCGCTCGCCGATGTGCAACGGATGGCGGGCTCGGCCCAACACCTGGAAGGCTGGTACTCGCCCGCAGCGGCCAGCGTGCAACCGGCCAAGCTGGTGCGTGGCCTGCGCCGTGTGGCACTGGGGCTAGGCGTGCGCATTCATGAAGGCACGCCCATGGTCGGCCTGGACGAAGGGCAGCCAGCCACGGTCATCACTCCTCACGGCAAAGTCACGTGCGGCAAGGTGGTGCTGGCGATCAACGCGTGGATGGCCCGCGCCTTTCCACAGTTCTCACGTTCGGTGGCCATTGTGTCGAGCGACATGATCATTACCGAGCCACGGCCAGACCT
>Ga0153918_1000493_pt1 | contig 18541 bp, 16 predicted proteins | sample TSFL002MetaG_FD_104687 | JGI IMG/M metagenome (GOLD analysis project Ga0153918, IMG submission 104687) | Attine ant fungus gardens microbial communities from Florida, USA - TSFL002 MetaG | ecosystem: Host-associated > Fungi > Mycelium > Unclassified | place: USA: Florida, Paynes Creek Historic... | reverse complement strand
GCAGCTTTAAAGAAAACGGTGAGGTAAATTGCCTGGGCCGAATAGATCACCAGGTAAAAATTCGCGGCTATCGTATCGAGCTGGCAGAGATTGAATATATCCTTTCGAAACAGAAAAATGTACGTTCGGCCGTGGTGCTGCCGCGTACAGATATGGGGCCGGACCTGCGCCTTGTAGCTTACCTGGTGCTGGAACCTAACGAGGATGACCTGGTACATCAAATGGAAAGCTGGCGCCAGGCTCTGGCCGACGCCTTGCCAGAATACATGGTAGCCGATGATTATGCGGTGATTGACGAAATCCCGCAAACACCAAATGGCAAGGTAGACCGCAAAGCACTGCCCGATCCGCGTCCGTTCATCGTCAGGAGACGGGAGGTTTATGTAGAACCACGCACTACCACAGAAAAACTGGTGGCCGATACCTGGGCCGAGTTTATGGGGCTGGAACAAGTAGGCATCTATGACGACTTCTTCGAACTGGGCGGTCGTTCTTTGGTAGCCGTAAAAATTATGGCGAAGTTGGAGCAGGAAACGGGCAAACGTTTGCCGCTGGCTACGTTATTTGAGTTTTCAACAGTGGAAAAACTGGCGCAGCGCTTACAGGTAGATGGCAAGTCCATCACTTGGGAATCGCTGGTAAATATCAAGCCTAAAGGCAATAAGATGCCTATTTATATTGTGCACGGTGCCGGCTTGAACGTATTACTGTTTAACGCGTTGGCCATGAACCTGGATGCCGATCAGCCGGTTTACGGTTTGCAGGCCAAAGGGTTAAACGGTATTGATAAGCCGCTGGATAACATGGAGGAGATTGCGGCCAATTACATTGCCGAAATTGTGGCTAAAAATCCGGATGGTCCGTACGCGCTGGCAGGTTACTCGTTGGGCGGAATTATTGCTTATGAGATGGCCCGCCAGATGATTGAAGCAGGCAGGGACGTACGTATGCTGGCCATGTTTGATACGCATATCACGCAAACCGAAAGATATGACTCAACCATTGTAAAATTGTTTAGACGTACCCGGCTAGTGATTATGCAGGTGCTTTATAGTTTTGTACTGCTTGCACAAGATCCTAAACGTGCTATAGAATACAAGGCATTACAATTAAAACGCCGTATCATCCGTTTATGGTGGCGTGTTAAAGGAGCAGACCAGAAGCAGGAAGGTTTCTTCGGCTATTCAAACGAGTTGGACGAGGAGAACAAGCGTGCCATGGATAACTACTTTGTGCAGCCGGTTAATGTGGCTATAGATTTGTTCCGTGCTAAAAAGAAAACTTTTTACATGGACGATTTCAAGTTCATGGGTTGGAAACCATACGCAAAAAAAGGCGTCCGTGTGCATGATATTCCAGGCGAGCACAACACCATCTTTGCTCCGCCAAATGATCAGGAATTTGCCGTAGTGTTGCAAAAGTGCCTGGACGAGGCCGCTGTAAAAAAAGACTAATTTTCTGCTGATGGCCCAAGGTACGGTTACCTGTAGCTTTATCAACCAACCTGTATGGAACACGTTTTCTGCCGGTTCGGGCTTAGCAGCAGGTATCCACCTGTGTCATGGTAAAATAGGCGATTTTGCCGAGGTACAGCAACAACTGCACCCGCTACTAAGTGAAGCTGAGAAACAGGCCGCAGCCAGGTTTTATCGCCCGGCAGATCGTGATAGGTACATTATTCAGCACGGGTTGTTAGTTTTACTACTTCGTTGGTACCTGGAAGATGCCGTGCTGCAACCATCTTATATTTATAATCCCAACAAAAAGCCATTTCTTTCCAGCCGGTTTGATTGCTATTTCAATCTCTCTAATGCCGGCGATGAGTTTCTGATAGCTATTGGTAACAGCGCTATTGGCATCGACATAGAAAAAGTGAACCCCAACTTCGGTTACGCCGATGTGGCATCTTATTACTTTGGTACGAAGGAACTGGAATACATTAACCAGGCTGCCAATCCAAGGCAGGCATTCTTTCTGCTATGGACGCGCAAAGAGTCATTGTTAAAAGCCTGCGGTTCGGGTATTGATGATCACCTGCCGCTTATTCCCGCGCTGGATGGTTTACATATGCTTCCCCCTCATTTTGAATCTGCTGATTGGGTTACCAGTAGTTTTATAGCAGATAGCGGATCCATGGTGAGTGTTACGCACCCATCGCCAGCACAGAAATTGAATTTGTGGCGATTAGATCCTGAAAGCATAGCCATCTAAATTGTACTCACTTATCCCGAACGGACAAGCGAAGCCTTTTGCGGTGATGCAAGAAGGAATCTTTTACGTGCGATATTCAAAGATTTCCTTTGATCGTATTGTTTATCTTACGGAATGGAGACCAGAAAATCAATGTTGCGTAATTTTCGCAAAGCGCTTCTTCAAATTCAGGAAGTATTTCTCCAAACTGTAATAAGAAACTGCCGCCAGTGCAATAGAAAGTGCAAAGCTCACCACATAGATCAACAGGTTTTCAACCGCTATATTCATGGCAGGCATGTGGTATTTAATAAACCATTGTACCATATGCACCGGGAATTTATGCAGCAAATAAATACCGTATGATACCTCGCCCACAAACATCAATTTTTTGTTGGAGAGCGTGTAGATGCTGGTTTCCATCTGGCACAGATTAACTATCAGCAATGCAGACAGGCCGGCAATCAATAAGTCGCCTTCAGCAAAATGATAGGTGATGTAGAAGTAAATCACGATCAGCAAGGCTATCGAAATCAATACCTGTACATACTTATTAAACATCAGGTTAAACAAGTGCTGGAAACGGAATTTAAAATCGTTGTATTTGGTATTGTAAAATAACACAGCCACCAGCGCACCCAGCATCATATTGTCAAAGCGCATGTAATAGGTAAGCATGGCCAGTGCACCCATCCAATCATTTGCATGTTGAAAATGGCGAACAATCTGTACCAGGGCCAGAAACACCACCATAAAGATGAATAGCGCATTAAAAATCTGCCGGGTGGTTTTAAACCTGAAGAAATGCGGGTGGAAAATATAAAACTGCTCTTCAGTACCGATAGACCATATCGGGTCAAAAATGGCCGGCAATAGTTGTAATGCAAAGGCCAGGTTGGGCAAAAAGAAAATAGAAAGCACAAATGGCTTGGTATCGGGCCAGTTTACCACCAGGCCAATCAGTACCAAAAAATAATACAGTGGCCAGATACGCAGGATACGGCGCATGTAAAAGTTAGGGAAACTGACTTTATTGAAATTACGCTTTTCTTCAAGCAGCAGGTAAGTAATCAGGAAACCACTCAGCGCGAAGAATATGGATACGCCCACACGACCAAAATTGCTGAGGGCCAGAAAATCTAACTGACGCAAACCGAAGGTCTTTTTATCGAGTTCAATGTGGGCAACCACCACCATGAGGGCGGCAATAGCCCTTACGCCATTGAGGTTTGGAAAATAAACTTTAGATTTTTTTACCGTGACACCTGCATCAGCCATTCTGTGTGATGTATGTTTAGTTCTGTATTTGTATTAAATTACCCACGTAAATATGCATAAATTATCTTATAGATTAATTATTGCCGTGAATATGTTGTGCCGTGTAACTGCGTCAAAATGGTAAGTAAAGTTATCACAAGCTCTGCAAATCATCATCAGGCCATAGTGTTCTGATATTACAGTTGGAGCGTCGGCACCAATCTCATAATCTTCACTAAAAAAATGCAGACTATGCGGCGAGGTAACAGTAACAAATAAGCCGGTCAGCATATCGGCATAAAGTTTTATAGGATGGTGGGGGATGATAGTGAGCGGCCACTCCCATTTAATGTCTTCTTCCGCACTTGCGCTAAAAGCCGTTCCGGCATCTGTTTTCTGGATGATGAGCCTTCCCTCATTAATAGCTAAACTCAGTTTAGTGGGACCGTGGCCAGCGTGTTTAATGCTGTTGGTGAGCAGTTCGGTCACTATCACCTTTATTTTAAAGATCAAACTCCTGCCAGCACCTGGAATATGTTGCTGCACAAATGCCGCCACCGCTTGCCAGGTAGGATGTACCTGGTCTGGCAGGTGTTGAAATATCAGCGTATGTTGTGCAGTGAGTTGCATACTACTTACGGTATTTAGTTAATGCTTCTTCTTTGTCCAGATAAATTTTGAATACCTTATCCAGCCTGATCAGCGCAAACAGATCGCTGATATCTTTATTGGGATTGAGCACAGCAATGTCCAGCTTCTTGGATACTGCATATTTAAGTGATGATACCAACGCCCCCAGAAAAGAACTATCTACGTAATTTACACCACCAAAATCAACCAATACGCTATTTCCGTAGCGGTCTAGGGCGGCTATCAGTTCATCTTTTAACTGTCCGGCGTGGCTCAGGTTGGCCTCCTGCACCAGTATGCGGGCAATGGGTACGTTTTGTTCTTGGGTTATTTCTAAAAGCTTGCTCATGCTTGTTTCTGTAAAAATATCAGGCTGCAATCGTCAACGTGTGCAGTGGTTTTTTCATGTATAAAATCGCTTTCTTTAAAGCGGGTAAAAGTATCGGGCGTGCCCAGGTATGGAACCACCGCGTTTTCAAAAAGCTGATAATCTGATCGCTTGCGGCCTTTCTCCTCCGTATCCGTCATACCGTCGGTAATCAGCATTAACTGATCGCCGGGGTTCAGTGTAATGATGTTCTCGTCAAAATCACCATCCTCGCGCAAGCCTAAAAGTAGGCCTCCGGAGGTAACGCGCCGGGTTTCATCATGCACTTTGTTATAATAAAGCAACGGTAAATCGCCCGCGCCAGTATAGCTTACGGTTGATTGTTCAAGATCCAGCATTAACAAAGACAAGGTTGATAGCACCTCGCTCACCAGTGGATCTTCATAAATTACCCGGTTTATCTTCTGCATAATGCTTTTGGTAGACACATCGCCATCAAAAATACATAACCTTACAGCCGCCCGGATGTAACTCAGAAAGCCGAACGAAAAAAACCAGGCGCCCCACTTTTTACCCATCACATCGCCCAGCACAATAATGGTGAAGCGTTCATCAATCACAATAAAATCAATGAAATCTCCTCCGGGATAATCCTGAAAAGGCTTATGCCAGAAGTTAATATCATAACCCGCAATTTGCGGTGTTTGCTGCGGGATAGAGTTAAGGTGCAGGGCCACTGCTGCCTTGCTCAATTCGCTGATAGAGCGTTGATGCTGCTCGCGGATGGTGCCCAGTACGTTGCTGATCTTGGACACGATGACCGGCAGTGGCACATCTTTAATAATATAATCAATGGCGTCCATGTTCATGCCCTCAATCATCAACTCAGTATTGTTCTTTGAGGTGAGGAACATGAAAGGGATATTTTTATACTCGGTATCAGCTATCAGCTGCTGCCGAAACTCAAAGCCGTTAACATCGGGCATCTCATAATCGGAGAGAATAATGTCTGGAGTTTCCTTTTTTAACAATAAAATAGCCTCTGCGGCCGAAGTGGCTTTATAGCAGGTAAACCCTTCTTTGACCAATGCCCTGCCCATCATTTCCAGTACGAGCGGATTGTCATCTACCAACAAAATTTTGTAGGAATGGGCCATGTGGGTGTGTTCAGGATTTATTTTTTTTGATCAGGGCGTTGATAAGCAAATATACACCGCAGAAGATAATTAGCAATGATATCACATCCATCACTGTAATACCATCGTTGGGATTAAAATAATAAAGCGTGTAAATTTCAAAGTAGCCGGGCGTGGGTATCACAATCATGCCGATGCCTAACACCATCATGGTAAGAGCAATAACAACCTGCATAGATTTTTTTATCCGTTCGCCATACAGGTATTTCTGTGAGTCGCGGCTATCTAACTGGTGTTGCGATAGCAGCAGTTCCAGGTCATCCAGCATGTCCAGCCGGCTCTGGTTGGTGTCAAGTTTTTCAAAGGCTTCTATCTTTTCAGAAAAAGCAGTTTCGTCCAGCGCGGCAATTATTTTTTGCTTAATGGCTAAGGCTTGCTCCTGCCCGGGTGGGTTTTGATGCAGCAATGCCACCAATTCATCAACCTTTGTTTCTATCAAAACGGCCTCGTCCATTGTTTCTTTTTTCGTAGTTTAGTGCAGGTATTAATGATCTCCGCTTAATTAATAAGCAAATTTGTAAAAACCGGATCGTCTTTTGCATGAAAAAAGTTTCCATTGTTACTGTCAACTTCAATCAGGCCGGTGTTACATTGGAGTTATTGCAGTCTATACAGCAAACCAATACTTATACTGATATAGAGATTATTGTGGTTGATAATGGCAGCCGGGAAAATCCCGGACAAGCCATTGCACGGCAATATCCCCACGTAAAATTTATACGCTCTGAGCATAATTTAGGTTTTGCCGGCGGTAATAATTTAGGTATAAATGCCGCCACCGGCGATTACTTTTTCCTTGTTAACAATGATACGGAATTTACTTCCGGGTTAATACAAAAACTGGTTGACGTGCTGGATATGCATCCTGAAGTGGGTGCTGTATCGCCGCGCATCAACTATTTTAACGATAAAACGCTGATACAATACGCCGGTTTTACTCGTGTAAACTTTTATACCTGCCGCAACTATGCCGTTGGTAAATTTAAGCGTGATGAGGGGCAGTTTGATGAGGTATGTGGCCCAACAGCCTACGCTCATGGCGCGGCCATGATGGTAAAGCGTGACGCTACAGCCAAAGCCGGATTGATGTTTGAAAACTATTTCCTTTATTTTGAAGAAATTGACTGGTGCGAGCGCATCCTGCGGGCAGGTTTTCAGATCTGGATGCGCGGCGATGCCGTGATCTACCATAAAGAATCGGTATCGGTAGGGAAGAAGAGCGTGATTAAGGAATACTTTATGAACAGGAACCGGATACTGTTTACCCGCCGTAACGCTCCTTTGCCGGCTAAGCTGGTATTTTATATTTATTTTATGCTGATGGTGGTTCCGCGCAATATCATCAGCTACATTAAGGCGGGCGACAAACAATTCATCAGCGTATTGTTTAAGGCAATAGGATGGAACCTGACCCACCGCCGCAACAGTGCCGATTTAGGTATTACATTAAAAACTGCATGAAAATAACATTCTGGATTAGCTTGTTCATGGCCTTTTATACTTACCTGGGCTATGGTATTTTGTTATACGTCATTATAAAAATAAAGCGTGCGGTTAAGGGCAGAAAGCCTGTACCGGTAGTAAATGCCGATACCTTACCCGAATGCACGCTGGTGGTGGCCGCTTATAATGAAGCCGGCATCATTCGCGAAAAAATAGAGAATAGCCTGGCGCTGGATTATCCTGTCGGCAAATACAAGTTGCTCTTTGTAACCGATGGATCGAGCGATAACACGCCCGATATAATTGCCGAATATCCGCAGATCACATTGCTGCATAAGCCTGGCCGTTCAGGTAAAATTGCGGCCGTGCACCGCGCTATGGAATTTGTGGATACCGAGATTGTGATTTTTACCGATGCCAACACCATGCTTAATAAAGAGTCGCTGGTGAACATTTGCCGCCATTATGCTGATGCTACCGTGGGCGCCGTAGCAGGTGAAAAACGCGTAAAGATTAAAGAAACCGATGATGCTAGTGCCGCAGGCGAAGGTTTCTACTGGAAGTATGAATCGACCCTGAAAAAATGGGACTCGGAGTTGTACTCGGTAGTAGGTGCCGCCGGTGAGCTATTTAGCGTGCGCCGCAGTTTGTACAAACCTGTACAACCCAATGCCCTGCTGGACGATTTTATGATCTCCATGCTGATTGCCGCCGATGGCTACCGAATTGTGTACGAGCCTGATGCTTATGCAACCGAATCCTCATCAGAAAACGTGTCTGAAGAACTGAAACGCAAAGTACGTATTGCCTCGGGCGGTATCCAGTCTATCATCTGGTTAAAGAAACTGCTTAATCCGTTTAAGTACCCGATGCTCTCGTTCCAATACGTTAGTCACCGCGTATTGCGTTGGACGGTGACGCCGTTTTTTATGATCCTGTCACTAATCACCAATATTGCTATAGTTGCCGGTCCGGGCGGCTGGGTCTACCAATTATTACTTGCAGGACAAGTTCTATTCTATCTGTTGGCTCTGCTGGGTATGATTATGGAGAAACGCCAGATACGCGTGAAAGCGCTATTTGTGCCTTATTATTTCTGCGTAATGAACTACGCTGTATTGGCGGGTATCATTCGCTACTTTACCACTACCCAGACAGGCGTTTGGGAGAAGGCGCAGCGGAAGGTGGGATAGGAGCGGCATGACGGCGGCCAGAGGCCGCCGTCATGCTAACAAACTATATCTTCCCAAACAACTCCGCCAGCTTCGCTTCCAGCTCAGCGCCGCGCAGATTTTTGGCAATTACTTTACCTTGAGGATCAATCAAAAAGTTTTGAGGGATAGAAGTTACCTGGTATTGTGCTGCCACTGCATTGTTCCAATATTGCAGGTCTGATACTTGGGTCCAGTTCAGACCATCGTTCTTGATGGCATTTTGCCAGGCGGTTTTGTCTCTATCCAGCGATACGCCCAGGATGGTGAAATTTTTGATTTTGTACTTGTTGTAGGCACGCACCACGTTCGGGTTTTCCTGGCGGCACGGGCCGCACCATGAAGCCCAGAAATCTACCAAAACGTATTTGCCTTTAAATGACGACAGTTTTACCGGCGCACCATTCACATCGTTCTGGGTGAAATCTGGCGCAGCCATGCCAATTACGGCGCCGCTCTTCATTTTCTCTAAAGCGGCTTTGATGCCGATGGCGGGTTCAGAGGCTTTTAGATCATCAGATAACGAAGCTAACATATCGCTCAGTTCCTGCGGATTGGCGTTGGGGTTTCTGGCTAGTGAGCCAACGGCCATCAAGCTTAAAAAACTATCGGGATTGGTTTTAATAAAATCCTTGAGCGTAGTCTCTGCCATATCCTGAAGGGCTTTGTAACGCGCCTGGATCTGGTTTTGAAAATCAGGCGTGTTGCGTTTTTCTGGCGGAGCGGCAGCCGCATCGGCACTGATCTGCGCTGCAGTTTTTTCTACCACGCTCATTTTAGTGCCGAGCACTTTGTTTTCGTCGTTGATTTTTGAGCCTGTGATCTGTGCGTTGGCAATCTTATCGGCCGAATTAAGGTTAATTATACCTTTCTCCACAAAAAACACCAGGTGATCTGCAGAGGTATCCAGTTTGGCAATGCCTACGCCGGCTTTGTCAATCACTACGGTGGCTTGTGCCGGATAGATCACATCGCCTGTAATACTGAACTGGCCTTTATGGATCACGGCCGAATCCAACAGACGGTTTGCCCCCAACTGGTATAATAAATAAGCACGGGCGGGCGAGTCTATTGCGCCAACGGTGCCTTTAACGGTAAATGTGCTTTTTTGTGTTTGTGCAGCGGCCAGCAATGGGCAAAGCGCTGCAAGGAGGAATAGAAACTTCTTCATCATGTTATTGCATTAATAACGCTTAGGGAAGCGTTAAATTATCAGTATAGTTTTTGATAAGTACGCCACCAAAGATCAGGCATTTCGCCAGCTACGGCCATCTGGTAATCATCGTAACGGCAAGGCACTAAATGGAAGCGCTCATTTTGTGAGCCGCCTGTAGGGTAGGGCACCTGCATCCACCAGCGGTCGCTCTTTTTGCTTTTCACAAACACCAGTTCATGATCGTCATGCGTCAGGCTGGTTTTGTAAATGAGATATTGCGATTTTGGGTTGAGCGGGAAATCTTTTTTACGATTATAATAGCCATCAATAAAGTACCAGATCATCTCGGCCAGCAGCATAGCGGTTTGGCCATTGCTGTCATACGCCGGGTTAAACTCGTAAAAACCGATGGAAGTTAGTTTATCATTAAAGCCTGCGTAACGGCACATTTGGCAGGCCTCTTCGCCATAAAAACCGTTTGGCGTGCCATTGGCATTGCCCGCCGCGTCTGACGAGCGAATGGCACTCATGTCAAAGCTCAGCACATTAGCATTGCGTATTACCGGCTCGGTAACGGCAATCTGGTTACTCAGTTCGCCCAGGCGGTGGGCATCAAAATAGAGTTTGTCCATTACCCGCAAGCTATCCTGATTTACAAAGTAGGTCTGGTAACCTAGGTTGCTGAAATTGAACAGGTAGTTAGGCTCGTGCAGGAAAATCTTATTCAAATAGGCCGCTGATGTGGTTTCGATGCTCTCGGTTGGTGGTTCATCGTCCAGGTCAAAGCGCGAGTCAATCACCACCAGGTCAACCTTTTGTTCCAGCTCCTCATAGGCCATATACTGGGCATAGGTTAAGTCTTGCCCGCCGCCAATGATCACAGGGGTGATATCTTTTTTAATTAATTCTGACACTACATACTTCACTGCAAAATAGGTATCAGCCACGGTAGCGCCGGGACGAATATTGCCCAGGTCTACAATACGGGTATTATAGGCACCTTCGTGCAGTTGGTACAGTTTCTCGCGCAAGTGATCGGGCGCCAGTCCGCAACCCTGGTTGTTTACCGCGTTGCGATCATCCAGTACGCCAATGATGGCCAGATCAATTCTGTCATCGCTCTCCAAATCAGGGAAATCAACCGAAAAATGCTCAATACGGCTCCCCAATTGACTGGCAAACCAGCCGTTCTTAGGAACGATGTTTTTGAGACCGATGGGCGCGAAGAAATCTGCTAATGACATACCCTGCAAATGTATTATTTATTATGAATGTGCAGATATGCGGATGTGCAAATGTGTGGGTACCTAAATATAAGTAGCAAGGTATACAATTCTTAACATTACTTCATTTCTCGCAGTGGGGTGGTGGATTTGAGAGAAATTTGCAGATCTGCACATATACATGTCTGCACATCTATATATTTGCACATCGCATATTTGCACATTAAACATGATTCTCATTACCGGCGCAACAGGTTTTTTGGGGGCTGAACTGGCCCGGCAGCTTGCACAGCAAGTGGGCAACATCCGTTGTACCAAGCGAAGCGGATCTGTTATACCCGAAATTTTGAAGCCTTATGCCGATAAAATTGAGTGGGTTGATGCTGATATTACCGATGCTTTTGCGCTGGAAGATGCCCTGCAAGGTGTTACGCATGTTTATCACTGCGCGGCCTGGGTATCGTTGAAACGAGCCAATCGCGAGCCGATGATCCGCAATAATATAGAAGGTACTGCCAACGTAGTAAACCTTTGCACCGAAATGGGCATCAGGCTACTGCATGTAAGTTCTGTAGCGGCAGTAGGTGAAGCTAAGCCCGGCGAACTCATTACCGAAAATCATCACCTGGAAGAAACGGCTGCCAACGATGGTTACGCCATTTCTAAACTGGAAAGTGAGATGGAAGTATGGCGCGGCATTGCCGAGGGGTTGGATGCAGTAATTGTAAACCCCTCCATTATCATCGGTCCGGATGCGGGTGTTGGCGGTAGCGGCGCGCTGTTTGAAACCGTACGTAAGGGCCTGAAGTTTTATACCTCAGGCAGCATTGGTTTTGTGGATGTGTATGATGTAGCTGCCTGTATGATCCTGCTCATGAACTCTGGCATCAGCAGCCAGCGTTTTATTGTTAGTGCAGAGAATCGTACTTATCAAAATATAACCGGCGAAATTGCCGGTAGCTTCGGCATTAAAAAGCCCGCAAGATGGGCCCGCCCATGGATGATGGAATTCTCCTGGCGATTAGCCGAGTTTGTTTCCGTTTTTACCCGCAAATCACCATTCATTGATAAGGTCTCGGCTCAAACTGCCAGCAAAGAACAAAACTTTGATAACAGTAAACTGCTTAAAGCAACCGGCTATCAATTTAAACCTATAAGCCAATCAATTAAAGAAATTGCGGCGCGTTTGCAGCGTTAGGCTCTACTTCTGCTGCCAGGCCTTCTACCCAGTTATTAAATAAGCGGGTTTCAATCTCCACCGCTATATTGGCGTGTTTTTGCCAATCGGGCGAAAAATGCTGTAACTGGTTAATCATCTCTTCCAGGTGACCTTCTTCTTCCAGGATGATAGATTTTACGTTCACTTTACTCTTGGCTGCGTCTAGCACGTCCTGGTAAACCGGGTAAAGTTCATCGGCGCGTACTTCAATAGCGTAGGTTACCAGCAGGTAAGCCGCAAAACGCAATTCGGCGCCGCTCAGATTTAATTCTGCTTTGAGGTAACGCGATACCAGCACATCCAACAGGTTGAGGTAATATTTACTATTGCTGGGGGTAAGCAAGTACTCTCCCGCATAAGTAGGGCAGTTACCACCAGGGATTTTCTCAATCTGCTTTTTTAGATAAAAAGCATGACGATGCTCTTCGGCAGCATGTTTCAGGATGATGTAGGTAACGGTTACCGGGTCCTCGCAAGCTGATATTTTGCGTGCGCCAGTGTTCTCCATCAGCGACAGCGTGTTCAGCCAGCGTGCGTGCAGATCCTGGTTAGCTACAATTTTATGGAGTATAGATGGTAAGTTGTTTTGCATAATTGTTTTGTTTTTGGCGCTCTTCTAATCGATGTTATTTAGAACGAAGCGGAGCGCAGAGAGAAATTTTATACAATTGCTATCTCGTGGTTTTGCAATCGTCTAAGATTTCTCCCCTCGGCCGAAATGACATGGGGGGAGAGTCTTTTCGAACTAGATCTCCCCTAACGCCTTTTCAATTTCGGCGTAAATATAGGCCAGTTGATCATCAGTTATGCAATAAGGCGGTAAAATATAGATCACATTACCCAATGGACGCAATACAATGCCGCGATTAAGGAAGTGATGATACAGTTTATCGCGCAAATTGCTGAAGTAGGAGGTGTTTTCCCCGGTTTCCCATTCCAATGCTACAATAGTGCCGGTTTGACGCACGGTTTTTACTTTTGGATGTGCTGCAACACGCTGTGCAAATGTGCTGTGTGCTTGTACAATGCGGGCGATGTTTATTTCTGTCTGTTCATCCAAGAACAGATTCATACTGGCTAGCGATGCCGCGCAGGCCACCGGGTTTGCTGTGTAAGAGTGCCCGTGGAAAAGGGTTTTCATCTTGTCGTTAGACAGAAAGGCGTCATAAATCTTTTGAGTACAGGTGGTCAACCCAAAGGCCATGGTTCCCCCGGTAAGGCCTTTAGAAAAGCACATGATATCAGGCTCGGTCTGCACGTGGTTACAGGCAAAACGCCTGCCGGTGCGACCGAAGCCGGTGAAAACCTCATCGTCAATCATCAGCACACCCTCGGCACGGCAATGGGCCATCAGTTGTTCCAGGTATTCGGCCTCATACATAATCATCCCTGCCGAGCCTTGCACCAATGGTTCAAAAATAAAACAGGCCAGTTGAGATTTGAGATTTGAGATCTGAGATTTGAGGTTTTGGATGTTTTCCTCAGTAGGCAGATCGATAAACTCCACCTCAAATAGCAAACTGTCAAAAGCAGCGGTAAATGCACTGCGACCGCTCACCGCCATGGCACCGAAAGTATCGCCATGGTAAGCGTTCTTAAATGCCAGTATTTTGGTGCGCGGCTGGCCCTGGTTGTGCCAATATTGCAGGCACATTTTTATAGCGACTTCAACCGCGGTAGAGCCATTATCTGAGTAGAATGCTTTTGCTTGATTGGATGGCAGGATGGCTAATAATCGCTCGGCCAGTTCTACAGCGGGTTTGTGAGTGAAGCCGGCAAAGATGACGTGTTCCAGTTCTTTCAACTGTTCAGCCACCTTTTGGGCAATATGCGGATGCGCATGCCCGTGGATGTTGGTCCACCAGGAGGATACGGCGTCGATATAGCTTTTGCCGTCTTCGTCAAACAACAATGCTCCCTCGCCGCGTACAATAGATACGGGCGGCTGGGCGGTTTGCATTTGGGTATATGGGTGCCAGATAACTTTAAGGTCGCGTTCGGCTAATGTCATGATGAACTAGTTTAACAAATTGTAAGGATTTACAGGATTTTAATAGTAAAATGTATGCTTCAAAGATTGTTGAATTGATAAGTACCCTGAAAATCTTAAAAATTCGTTTAACGGCGAAGCCTTCTTTAGTACCGATTAAAAACAGATTACTTACGAAAAATCCTGATTCAATATTTTCACCACATGTCTATCCGTAGGGAAAGTGACATCTTCTTCCTTCAATTTGCTCACCTTAACCCAGCGGAAGGCCTGCAGCAGGTCGCCCTCGGCATCAAAATCATATTCGGTGGTTTTAACGGCGAACGTAATAGGCGAGAGGCTTTTAACCAGGTAATACACGCTGATAATCTGCGAATCATTGAAGGCGGATTTGACGTAGAAATCTGTAGTATAGAAATGGCTCAATACTTCTACTTCCAGATTGCACTCTTCCATAAACTCGCGTTTCAGGCCGTCAATCAGTCCTTCGCCGTGTTCTAAGCCGCCGCCGGGAAATTTGATGAAGCGGTGGCCATATTCCTGCTCGTCGCTTAGTAGTATTTCCTGTTGGTCGTTGATAAGCAAGCCGTAAACGCGTACGTTGAAATTATACATGTTTTAAAATCTAGTAGACGATGGCAAATGTAGGGGAGAGAGATGAAAGGTGAAAGGATAAAGATGAAAGGTTTTAGAAATGGGTGGCATTTTTTTTAACCACAGGTAATACTGAGTTTGCGCAGAACGCACACAAGTTTATTGCAGCAGGTCTCTATGTCCTCTGTGGTTAATTAATCTGTATTTAATATCCGTCATGCAAATCCTGGTTCAAGACTCAAAAAATCCTTTATCCTTTCGCCTGTATAGTCTATATTTGCGGCCAGTTTAAAAAAATTGGATATGAGCGCATTAAGTAACCGTATACAGAACCTTTCGGAGTCGGCCACTATTAAAATGGCTAAACTAGGCCGTGAACTGGCCGCCAAAGGTGTCGACGTGATCAGTTTAAGTTTCGGGGAGCCCGATTTTCATACCCCCGAGTATGTGAAAGACGCCGCTAAAAAGGCGATGGATGATAACTTTACCTATTACACTCCTGTTGCGGGTTACCCTGCACTGCGCCAAGCCATTTCTGATAAGCTGAAACGTGAAAATAACCTGGATTATGATCCAAGCCAGATTGTGGTAGCTACCGGTGCTAAACAAGCCATTACCAACTGTGTATTGTGTTTGGTTAACCCGGGCGAGGAAGTGATTATCCCTACACCTTACTGGGTATCATATTCTGAAGTAGTGAAATTGGCCGAAGGTAAAAGTGTTTACATTGACACCACGGTAGAAACCAGCTTCAAAATTACGCCAGAGCAACTGGAAGCCGCTATTACACCTAACACTAAGCTGTTCATGTTCTCGTCGCCATGTAATCCTACCGGCAGCGTTTACAGCAAAGAAGAGCTGGAAGGCCTGGCTAAAGTATTTGAAAAACACCCGCACGTATATATTATGAGCGATGAGATTTATGAGCACATCAACTTTGTAGGTGGCCATGAGTCTATTGCTCAGTTTGAGTCGATCAAAGATCGCGTTGTAGTGATCAACGGTTTCTCTAAAGGTTATGCCATGACTGGCTGGCGTATTGGCTACACCGCCTCTACCAAAGAGTTGGCTTCGGCGTTTGATAAGCTGCAGGGTCAGGTTACATCAGCAACTTGTTCTATCACCCAGCGTGCCGGTACTGCCGCTTACGAGGGTGGTTTGGAAACTGTATACAAAATGCGCGACGAGTTTAAAAAACGTCGTGATATTGTTTACGCGTTGCTGAGCGAGATTCCGGGCCTAAAAGTGAACCTGCCAGAAGGCGCGTTTTATTTCTTCCCTGATGTTACTGCTTTCTTTGGTAAAAGCTTCAACGGTCGCACCATCAACAACTCTGATGATCTGAGCCTGTACCTGCTGGAAGAAGGCCATGTTGCTACCGTAGGCGGCGATTCATTTGGCGATCCTAAATCTATGCGCTTGTCATATGCTGCTGCTGAAGATAAGCTGCGTGAGGCTTGCCGCAGAATTAAAGAAGCGCTGGGCAAACTTTCTTAGTCCGAAAGGTATTAAAGACCGGAAGTTGGAAAGAACAGAAGGTTTTATTTAATATTTGAATAGCGATGGGTTTGACACCCATCGCTATTTTTTTATCTGTAGAACCACATATTTGTGGTTCTTTTGGTATGCGGCATTGGTATTTGATCTTGCATGACGGAGCCACAAATATGTGGCTCTACTAGAAGATGTGCGCCGTATCTTGCTGAGAAACAAAACAACAACGCACAAAAAAAGCGACGAGTCTTCCTCGTCGCTTCTCATTTTTTTCTTTCTGACTTTCGGTCTTTCTGACTAGCTTACCCTAAATATGATTTCAGGATCTTGCTGCGCGAAGTATGTCTCAGGCGTTGCAGGGCTTTGTCTTTAATTTGACGTACACGCTCGCGGGTAAGATTGAATTTTTCGCCAATCTCTTCCAGTGATAGCGGGTGGTTGGTACCCAGGCCGAAGAACAGCACGATGATTTCGCGCTCGCGCTCGGTAAGGGTAGAGAGCGAACGTTTGATCTCTTCTGACAATGATTCATTGATCAGGATAGAGTCAGTATTCGGCTCTTTGTTTTCCAGCACGTCAAGCAGGGTGTTTTCTTCGCCCTGAACAAACGGAGCATCCATAGATACGTGGCGGCCAGAGTTGCTCAGCGTATCGCTGATCTTGTCTACCGTTGTTTCCAGAATGTCTGCCAGTTCTTCTGGTGACGGCTCGCGCTCGTACTCCTGCTCCAGTTTAGAAAAAGCTTTGCTGATTTTGCTCAGTGAACCTACCTGGTTAAGCGGCAAACGCACAATACGCGATTGCTCTGCAATAGCCTGCAGGATTGACTGGCGGATCCACCATACGGCGTATGAAATGAATTTAAAACCTTTGGTTTCGTCAAAGCGCTTGGCTGCTTTTATAAGGCCTAAATTGCCCTCGTTAATCAGGTCGCCCAGTGTAAGGCCCTGGTTTTGATATTGTTTAGCTACCGATACCACAAACCTTAAGTTGGTTTTGGTTAAGCGCTCTAATGCCGCCTGGTCGCCCTCGCGGATTTTTTGAGCTAAAATTACTTCTTCTTCGGCGGTAATCAGGTCAACCTTACCAATCTCGTGCAGATACTTGTCAAGTGATTGTGACTCACGGTTGGTAATGGATTGGGTTATTTTGAGTTGTCTCATCTATTAATACTACCTCGATTCTTTTGATTTAGAATAGAACGTGCAAAGGTACGATTTTGTTACGAAAAATAACAACTCGTTTTGATTATGTCAACAAAATGACTAAATAAAAACCCACTGAAAAGTAGGAAGATACCCGTGCACGCCGAACCCGGTTTTTTGCAGCCGTAAAAATAGCAATTATTTCTGTGTGCATGCCGGTTTTTCTAAAATAAGACCGTATTGTCTTTTAAAGGTTTCGGTACACTAAGATAATTTAAAGTCAGTAATATTCTTGTATCGCTTCGGTTACAGGTTTTAAATTAAACTTTTGTTTTGATAGTCAAAATAAATTTATTGTAAATCGATAAATAAATTTTGTTTTTCAATTAAATATATTTTTATTTGTGCCATACTTGAAACCAATTATATCGCCTTAGCCTAATATCAGATCATGAATGAGTCAATCGAGTAATTCAAAAAATGCTTTATTCCGTCGATGTTGGCGATAAACTTTCTAAACCTTAAAACAAAAATCATGACCGAGTCAATTACACAAATTAAACAGCGCTATCCAACCATTATGTTGGTTCTTCTATTATCGGTAGTGTCTTTTATATGGTTTTCTTACGATAGCCTTTCTTCTGGCATCACCCTAAAAGTTGTAAGTACCGGCCAGGGTGTAATAGAGAGGCACACCGATCTACAGGTGCGTGGGCATTTTGTTTCGGGGAGAGAAGGAGAGTTATACTGGAAACCAAGAAGCCTGACCGAAGCAATGATTCTAAGATGCATAGTCCCTGGTTACGGTTTAGATTTGTTTGATATTGTCGCTTTGGCGATAACAATGCTCGGTATAGTCTACACCTTTATGGATTCAAAAGACGGTACTGTGTTTAGCAGGAAAATGGCTACCGGATTTAAATCTGTTATTCTTGTTTTAGTATGCGCAGGCATATTAAGTAATGTAGGGAGACATATTTTAGCTAACCATTATCTGCCCATTATTACAAACGGGCAATTTCGTGTTAACTATGACTATCATATAAATTTTTATTATCCCATAGTACTGGGGCTGGTGATGAGCTTAACCAATATCCCCAAGAGCGGCCTGGAACTGCAAAAAGAGCAGGAGCTAACCATTTGAGCCTATATACCAATTAACAATTTATCTAAACCTTACATATTATTATGACACCATCAATTGAACAAAGGAGGAAAAAGTTTTTGTGGATGACATCGGCTTATTTCACGGTGCTACTATTAATTTTCTTCACAAGATCTTATCAGTATCTGTCTTCAGGGATGATGCTGGAAGTAACCGCTCATGCCCGGGATATAGGCGAATATAAAAAGTATCAGCTACCCGGTCACGGTTATTTTACTTACGGGATGACGGGTACACTGCATTGGCAACCCAAAACAATAATCCAGGCCATAGTGCTAACCTGTATAAATGATGAAGGTG
>Ga0153918_1000488_pt1 | contig 18668 bp, 18 predicted proteins | sample TSFL002MetaG_FD_104687 | JGI IMG/M metagenome (GOLD analysis project Ga0153918, IMG submission 104687) | Attine ant fungus gardens microbial communities from Florida, USA - TSFL002 MetaG | ecosystem: Host-associated > Fungi > Mycelium > Unclassified | place: USA: Florida, Paynes Creek Historic... | reverse complement strand
TGCAGATAAATTACTGAAGATCTTTGCTACTTATAAAACAGCACGTAAAATATATGTAATGCCCAAAGTGATGAGCTGCTACCGCAATCATGTTGGTGGCGTATGGAGCATGGTGGAAACGGACGCTAGAAAAGAAATGGTGATCAGCGATTTTAACCAGATCATCAGGCGCTTTAGTTACCGGGGGCGTGAGAAAAGAAGATTATTACTGTTATATCTAAAAAGAGATATTTTATTTGAACTGCGGCAACTTAGAATACGCAAGGCATTTAATACGCTTAAATACCTTATTTAACCCCTAAATTAATTTTAATCCGAAGCTTTATGAAATACCGGAGTTTAACTGTCAAAAGCAGAGAAGAATGGGATTACTACGTCAATAAATCATTATTACACGATGTGTTTCATTCATGGACCTATCAGTCTTTAAATAATGAAGGAGAATCATTACTTTTTGTTTATGAGGAAGGCAGCATTTTTATTGCTTTGCCTGTTGTAAAAAGGAAGGTTGATGGCACTGATTTTTATGATATGACATCAGTGTATGGTTATTGCGGGCCAATATCCAACGTCAATATGGCTGAAATATCGGAAAAGACGCTGACCAGCTTTGCTACTGCATTTAAGTGTTTTATGACCGAAGAGCATGCCGTTTGTATATTTTCAAGGCTCCATCCATTTATCAACCAATGTTACTTGTTAGAAAACATTGGCGGCGTGGTTGAAAATGGAGCAACGATATATATGGATCTATCATCATCCGTTGAAGATCAACGCAGGGAATATGAGAAAAGACTATCCCGCCAGGTGAGGCAACTGCGCAAAAAAGAATATCTGATTAAAGAGACGAGTGATACAGGCGAGATCAGGGCTTTTGTTGATATCTATCACAAAAATATGGATCGTTTACATGCAACGCCCCAATATTACTTTGATGAGGCATACTTTACTACCATATTAAGCATGGAAGGCTTTGACAGCAAACTGCTGTTGGTCTATGATGGCGCAGTGCTCATCTGTGGAGCGCTGGTGTTACTGTCTGATACCATTATCAGAAATCATCTTTCTGCCACATCACCGGATTATTTGAATGAGTCGCCAAGTAAATTGTTGACAGATGAGATAAGCGTGATGGGAAGACGGCTAGGGAAAAAGATTTTTCACCTGGGTGGAGGGGTAGGCGGTAAAGAAGACTCGCTATTTGAGTTTAAAAAACGTTTCTCAAACCTGCAGGTGAAAGATCACATATGGCGCTATATCAATGATCGCAAAGCTTACGATGCTATTGTTGCTAAAGCCGGATTTGATCTGGATATGCAATCAAATTATTTCCCGCTTTACAGACAACCAAAGGAAAAATCAACCCAAGTGTTTCACATAACAAATTAATGACATGGAAAATAAATTTAAATATGCTGAAGCTGATTTGGATGTGTTTGATCGTGTTATTAAAACACATGGTTGGATTATTTATGAAGATGCAGTTAACCCCAGTCTTTTACAAGAAATAACCGATTCACTAACAGACTCATATCGGTTAAGACGCGAGATCCAGATAGCGAACGGCATAGCCGAAAATATGGAAGGAACATTACACCATCTGGTAGAACGGGACACATTTACCCTCCATTTTCTTGATGAAAAATATTGCGATGCCCAGATAAGGCATTTCCTGGGGGGTAACTATATTATCAACTCGTTAGGTGCCGTTATCAATACAAAAGATGGCGGCAGATATGTTCAGAATATCCATCGCGACCTCAGAAGCTTTACGGGTGATTTTAAACTGATGATTCAGTTCATGGTCGTACTTGACGATTTTACGCCAGAAAACGGCGCAACCTGGTTTTTATCGGGCTCGCACACCAGCGAAGAAAAGCCGGGTGAAGAATATTTTTACAAAAATGCGGACCGTGCCGTGGCAAAAAAAGGCAGTATGATTTTCTTTGACGCCAACCTATGGCATGCCGCTGGTAAAAATTATACTAATCAACCCAGACGGGCGCTAACCGGGGCGTTTACCCGCCCGTTTTTCAAGCCGCAATTAGATTATCCAAGAGCACTTGGTTATACTTTTGGTGAGGGACTGAATGCATATTTAAGACAAGTTTTAGGATACAATGCCAGAATTCCTGAAAACCTGCAAGAATATTATCAGCCGGTTGAAAAAAGAATGTATCAGCCCGGGCAAGGTTAATGCGGTAAATTATCATTATTTTCTCTTTCAATTACTCTATATAGGCCTTCGTCCCCGCAGCATCGCAGGGGCGGAGGCTTTTTTTGTTTTTAGAAAGGTTTTGCAAAGCGTTTAATTTATTATTCTGATCAATTGAAAATTACTTCCATCTTATCTACACTTTGTTCCAGGCCAATCTGGGCAAAGTTGCTGATGGTGCCAAAATCTGCATATTCAGTAACGGTCATCTCGGTTTGGTTAGGCCCAAGCTCGCGGAAGGTTACTATCGTTTTGATCTCTGATGGAAAATCAGCAGGCATGCCTACTTTGACAGGGTCGGTTTTCTGGCCGTGTTCATCTGCCAGGCTTTGTATAAACTCTATGGTTTTTAGCGGATCGATCTTTGCGTAATCCCAGATGGAGTACCATTCGCGACCGCCCATCTCTTGGGGCGCCTTCATGCTCACCAGTGATTTGCCACCTACACGAAAATCTATCCGGGCCATTGGCGATATAAAGTGCTGTGGTCCCCACCAGCGTTTTATCAATTCCGGCTCAACCCAAACCTGCCAAACCATGGCTACCGGGGCATTGAATACTTTAGTAACCTGAACTTGCTTTGCCATGGTTCTTATCTCCTAATCTTTTTATTACTAAGCATTTTTTAAGGCTTCAATGTCAAACTTCTTCATCTGCATAAATGCCTGTACAACGCGCGGGCCTTTTTCAGGGTCAGACATTAACTCGCCTAGCATGGATGGAACTACCTGCCATGATAGCCCGAATTTATCTTTACACCAGCCGCATTGGCTCTCCTGGCCCCCGTCTGAGGTAAGCAGATTCCAATAATGGTCAATTTCCTGTTGATCTTTACAAGGGATAACAAATGAAACAGCTTCATTGAATTTAAAGTGAGGGCCACCATTTAAACCCATAAATAGGCCGCCGTTAAGTTTAAAGTTTACCACCATTCCATTGTCGTTGATGATTTTTGAATTTGGGAAGATGGTACAGTAAAAATCTGCTGCTGCCCTGGCCTGACCGTCAAACCATAAGCAAGGATACATTTGGTTGTTCATCTATGTTTGTTGTATGTGATTAATGGATTATTTGTCTGTTTTTGGCGATGCCTGCATTTCCTTAAGCAAGTCATCGATAGCATCGAGCCGTGTTTCCCATAGTTTGCGGTAAGGTTCCAGCCATGCGGCAACTTCTTTCAATTTGTTGGCGTTGAAATGATAAAAGATTTCCCTGCCAGATTGTGTTTGATTCAGCAGTTCGCATTCAGTTAAGATCTGGATGTGTTTGGAGATGGTTTGTCTTGATGAGTTAAAGTTTTCGGCAATGGCGCCGGGCGTCATGGCCTGGGCAACAACCAGCGCCAGTATGGCCCGGCGGGTTGGATCGGCAATGGCTTGAAATACATCTCTACGTGTCTCCATTATATTTGCAGTTAAGTGACTGCAAATATAATGCAGTTATTTGGCTGCGCAAGTATTTTTGGAGAAATTTATTTTTAGGCTCGGTAGATTAATCTATACAGAGATTGCCGCGTGCCTCGCAATAACGTTATGGATTAAACTTATATCAGCAAGTCAATTAATACAAAAAGCCCCATTTCCACAGAAATGAGGGCTTTGCTTTTGGTATCTAATTGCAGTCTACTGTCGTTTTACGCTGTCACAACAGTATGTTTTTTCACATAATCCGGGTCAATATCTACACCCAATCCCGGGCCTTGTGGTATTTTAACTACGCCGTTCTCGCTTTTTAATGAGGAGTCTTTACACTCAAACGGCAGGTTCTTGCTCAGGTCTTTAAACTCATGGTATTTGCCGGCGTTAGGAATGGCCGAGATGAAATGGGCCAGGTATACATATCCAAAACCATCGCCGGTGGTGTGTGGCGTGCAAAGGGCACCCATTTCTTGTGCCATGCGGGCCACGCGCATAGAGCGGATCATGCCGCCAAAGTAAAACTGGTCTTGTTGTACTATTTTAAGCGTTTTGGTGCCCAACAGCCAGCGGAAGTTGCGCAGACTTGGCTCCTGCTCGCCGCCCGCAATCGGGATATTGAGTGCCTCGGCCACCTGGCGGGTTTCCTGATACCAGTCAAACGGTACAGGTTCCTCATAAAAGGCATACTTATACTCTTCCATAATTTTACCAATTCGAATGGCTTCTTTCACATCATAAGAGCCATTGGCGTCGGCAGAGATCACCATATCATCACCAAAAGTTTTGCGCACCAGCGGGATCAATTGCTCTGAACGTTTAGGGGGATATTCGGTATGGCTCATCCTGCCGCCCAGCTTAAATTTAATGGCCTTGGCTTGCGATTGTGCCAGCTGTGCCTGCAGGTGCCTGATGGTTTCTTCGGCCGTAATGTCTCGCTCGCTATTGGCCTGATAAACATGTATTTCCTTGTGGTGGATATCACCAATCAGCTGACCGATGGATTTACCCGCAATACGTCCCATCATATCCAGCAGGGCAAACTCCAGGGTAGCTACCGGATCCCAAAAAGCAACGCTTTGCAGTTTGTAATTGCTATCGTACACATAAACTTCTTCCAGCAGGGCTTCCAGATTGCGGGCGTCTTTACCGATAAAGAATTTTTGCAGACGATTAACAAAAATAGGGTACAGGTAACGCATTTGCAGGCTATTACCTACAGACATGCCAACGGCTCCATCTTTTGAGCGTACACGGCATAAAAAGGTATCCTTGTAACGCAGCAACTCTATATTGTCAATAATTACCGGGTCTTTAAAAAGCTCCCTCTTTAACACAGGGCGTTTGGCGGCTGCGTCAAGGCGGGCGTATTCGGCCTCGGTGGCATCATTGTTTTTGCCGAAAGATGTTAATGGCAATGCGGCGGCCATACTGCCCAAAGCGGCAGTAGCCAGAAAATTACGTCTGTTGGTATGCATATCGGTAAGTTGGGGTGGGCCAGGCGCCCTGTTCATAATTGTTTCACCTAATATAGTTAACCTTATAAACGAATCGCACGGTTGTTAAGTAACGATTTGAATAGATTTCAATATTTCAACCGTGTTGATTGAACACTTAACATCGCCCTTTGTTAAATTTACCACACAACTGATTTATATAATATTCCCTATGAGAAAATTCCGAATGGCATTGTTTGCCGTAGTTGCCTTGCTGGCATTTAGTTTAAAAAGTAACGCGCAGGCCCCTTTGTTAAGCGGCATCAGCGATGAGTCTGAATATTACAAATTTGCCAGCCTGGTGCGTGCATCAAACATTGGTGCAGATTTGGCCAAGGCGGTAACTTATACCGTTTTTGCACCGGATAACACCACTTTTCGCGAAATGCCGACAAGCAAATTGGATAGCCTGAATGCAGATCCAGCTGCTATGGCTAATTTCCTGAAAGGACACATTGTAAAAGGCAAATTAACCATGATGGCGCTTGCCGCCAAGTTAACCGCAGGTAAAGGTAAAACCACATTGGTTTCCCTTTCTGGCCAGGTACTTAAAATTCAGAAAGTAAGCGGCAACAAAATATTGCTTACCGATGCAGCCGGCAACCAGATCCACTTCCTAGCATTTGATATTAAAGACCCGCATGGCGTGGTGCATGGTATAGACCATTGCATAGGCGTGAAGTAATTGTCGTTATTAAAAGAGAAGGCCTGCTATCAACATAGCAGGCCTTCTCTTTTTTAATAACCAATGTCAGTAACACCATCAGAAAACTAATCTCTGATTAACCGATCACTGATAACTAGCTCTTTATCTCCCCTTTTTTACCGCCGGAAATTTCATCTTATAATCCACACTTACCATTCCGCGCGAAATTTCGCTTAGTTTCTTTTCAATCAGGCGTTTGCGCAGTGGGTTCAGCTTGTCGGTAAACAGCTTGCCTTCAATATGATCATATTCGTGCTGAATTACACGGGCAGCTAAGCCTTTAAAAGTTTCTTCGTGGTGTTTCCACTCCTCGTCATAGTAGGAGATGCGTACTACCGGCTGGCGGTAAACATCCTCGCGAATGTCTGGTATGCTCAGGCAGCCTTCGTTAAAGGCCCATTCTTCACCGGTTTCTTCTTCAATGCAGGCATTGATAAAAACTTTTTTAAAATCTTTCAGTTCTGGCTCATCATCATCAAATGGCGATGCATCAATTACAAACATGCGGATAGAGTGACCCACCTGCGGCGCAGCCAGTCCCACACCCCGGGCGTTGTACATGGTTTCAAACATGTCTTCAGCAAACTGTTTAATGTTGGGGTATTCTTGCGGACTAATATCGCGTGCCTTCTTACGCAGCACAGGGTCGCCATAGGCGATGATCGGTAATTTCATAATACAAATTTACAGCCTTTTTAGATTGATTACAAACAGGGGAGGCTCTCGGTTTTCGGTTTGATCCATCAAGTCATCCCAAACCTGTTTCTGGCCCCCCACACGCAAAGCCGCTATGCAAATTAGCCATCTATCATATGGGGTGCTGAAACAAGTTCAGCATGACCTGCGGGTTATATTGTGTGAGTTTTAGTCTCCCCTTCGGGGAGATTTAGAGGGGTTACTCCTCGTCCGGCTCAAAAGTCAAAACCGATAATGCTTCCGGCTGCAAAATCTCATTGCTAATTTCCAGCATTTCATCTGCGGTTACCGCATTCACTTTTTCAAACACTTCTTCCAGGGTATCAATCCGGTTAAAATCAAGTAGGCTTTTGGTCATTGAGAGGATGAGGCTCATGCGGTTTTCTTCGGCCAGGGCAATCTGGCCGATAAATTTTTGTTTGGCCTGATGTAGCTGCACGGTGCCCAGTTTTTTGTCGCGCAGGCGTTTCAGCTCGCGGTGCACCAGTTTCATGGCTTTGGCGGCCTTCTCCTCATCAGTACCAAAGTAGATGCTGAAAATGCCGGTATCAGTAAGTGAGGTGTAGCTTGACTCGATAGTGTAGGCGATACCATGTTTCTCGCGAATCTCCAGATTCAACCTGCTGCTCATACCCATGCCGCCCAGATAATTATTCAGCAGCAATAGTCCGTAACGATAGGGGTGAGCCGATGAATAAGCCTGTCCGCCCAGTACGCAGTGCGTTTGGGTGATCGGCTTGCTCACGCTGATATCTTCAGCTTTAACCGCCTTAGGCACAATGCGATGTTTGGCCGGATGATGGGCCGGAACGGTGGCAAAATATTTTTCGAATAGCTTGATCAGCTTTTTAAAATCATAATCGCCGGATACACCGAAGATCATCTCGGCGGTGTTATAATTACTGTGGATAAAGTGATCGATATCGGCCTTACTCAGACTTTTTACGCTTTCTGTCGCGCCCAAAATGTTGTTGCCGAGAGTGTGACCCTTAAAAATCAGTCCCTCAAAATCATCCATAATGGCTTCTTCGGGCTGATCGAGGTAAGAGGCTATTTCGTCCAGAATCACGCCGCGTTCTTTCTCCAGTTCTGCCTGCGGAAAGGTGGAGTTGAACACCAGATCTTCAAACAGATCAAGTGCACGTTCCAGATGTTGCTTTAGTAACGATGCGTGCAGGCAGGTATACTCTTTGGTGGTATAGGCGTTCAAATCGGCGCCAACCAGCTCCAGGTGATTCAGGATCTGAGCCGTGTTGCGGCGCTGAGTGGCTTTAAACAGCAAGTGTTCTATAAAATGGGCCAGCCCATCTTTACCTTTGGCTTCATCACGTGCGCCGGCATTTACCATAAAGCAGCAATGGGTAATATGCGATGGCGTGTGCTTAAACAATAGTCTGATGCCGTTGGGCAAGGTATGTACCTGGTGATCGATCATATAAGGGTATAAAGATAAGCTTATCTGCAGGATAATATTTTATCGGTTTAAACGATTAATATATAAATTAGTAGGATGAAAATTAAAGTTGCCGACCTTGAATTTGAAAAGCTGATTACTGCCGAGACCATCCAGAAACGCATTGCCGAACTGGCCCAGCATATCAGCGAGGATTATAAAGACCGCAACCCGATTTTCCTTGGCATTCTGAACGGCAGCTTCCTCTTTATTGCCGATCTGATCAAACATATCAACTGGCCCTGCGAAATTACATTCACCAAACTGGCCTCATACTACGGCGGCACGGCCAGCAGCGGAAAAATCCGTGAGGATATTGACTTGACTGTAGACCTGAAAGACCGCCATGTAATTATAGTTGAAGATATTGTTGATACCGGCAACACGCTATCTTACCTGGTAGAGAAGCTGTACCTGCGCCAGCCAGCCTCCATCACCGTATGTTCGTTATTGTTAAAACCTGAGGCTATTGTGGTGCCGGTAGAAGAGTTACACTATGTGGGTTTCAATATTCAAAACGAGTTTGTGCTGGGCTATGGGCTTGATTATAAAGAGCAAGGCCGTAATTTAAATGATATTTACCGGAAGGTATAGGTGCACTTTTCCGTTGGATTTGGTTGTGTCATGCTAAGCCTGTCTAAGCATTAATAGACCATTTTTGACACTCTAGCGCCTTTTGACAAGCTCATAGACGATGCCTTTCGCTCTTTTTCCAAGAGCAGTAGATGTCCCAAACAAAAACAGGATATGCTATCTTTATCCTGTATGATCCCATTACTTACCGCCGCCCAGATTAAGCAAGCCGACGCGCATACCATAGCGCACGAACCGATCTCGTCTGTAAATCTGATGGAACGGGCTTCTAAAGCTTTTGTGGGCTGGTTTGTCAATCGCTTTTCTGATAAAAAGCAGGGTATTAGCGTGTACTGCGGTACCGGTAACAATGGTGGTGATGGATTGGCTATTGCCCGTATATTGGCAGATCATGGTTACAAAGCAATTAAGGTTTTTGTGGCTCGTTTTAATGCCAAGGCCAGCGATGATTTTAATACCAACTTACAAAACCTACAACAGGGCGGTATCAGCTTTAAAGAAATTCATAAAGACGATGATTTGCCAGAGGATGATAGCCCGGTAGTGATTGATGCGCTGTTGGGTAGTGGCATTAACAAACCGCTGGAGGGCGATTATGAACAATTGGTTAAACACCTGAATGAATTGCAGCGCTACGTGGTATCGGTAGATGTGCCCACTGGGCTATTTACAGATGGCGAGATGCCGAAAGGAATGACCGCCCTACGCGCTGATCTGGTGATCACTTTTCAGCAGCCTAAGTTGAATTTTCTGCTCCCAGAATCGGGCTCGTATATCAATTGCTGGGAAGCCGTGAATATTGGTTTAGATGAAAATTTTATCCGTTCGCTTAACTCGCCCTATCAGTTTGTAGAGGAAAAAGATATCAGGACGATGCTGAAACCGCGGCATCACTTTAGCAATAAGGGAACCTATGGACATGCATTGCTGATTGCCGGTCAACCGGAAACGATGGGAGCGGCCTTGCTTACATCTTCAGCCTCTGCGCACGCGGGGGCGGGGCTAACTACCGCCTGTGTGCCAGAGAGCGGCTTGACGGCCTTGAACAGTTATCAGCCCGAGGTAATGGCTATTGTACGTAAAGGCGGTGGTTTGCCCGAAATTAGCTGGGATAAATTTAATGTGATAGGTATAGGGCCAGGTTTAGGTAAAGATAATGATGCGCGTACTTTGCTCTCGGCCCTGTTTCAATACTACAATAAGCCGGTGGTAGTTGACGCCGATGCCCTGAACTTGTTGGCCGATGATAAAGCGCTGTTTCAACGCGTCCCTAAAGGCAGTGTGCTCACCCCTCACATGAAAGAGTTTGACCGGCTTTTTGGTGAGCATCAAAACTGGTGGCAGCGTATGCAAACGGCCATGCAAAAAGCAAAAGAGCTGCAAATCGTTATCCTGCTTAAAAATGATTACACTATGGTGGCCACACCCTCTGGTAAGCTTTATTTCAACTCCACCGGCAACGCGGCTATGGCCAGCGGGGGAATGGGCGACGTACTAACAGGAGTGATTACAGCGCTGATGGCTCAGAAATACTCACCCGAAGAAGCCTGTATTATTGGTGCTTATATACACGGTAAAGCAGGCGATGAATTAGCTCTGCCTAACCGTATGCACGTGGTATTGCCGGGAAAGCTGATAACGCAATTACCGGTTACAATGGCAAGGCTGAGAGACGTTTAACGCAAAATATTTAGAGTAAGGGTGTCATCCTACGCGTCGTTAAAGGGCGCGAGGATCCAATTGGAAAGGCCAAACATGATGCCGAGACCCGCAGGTATTTCGACGGTGCTCAACATGGCACCCGTTTTGTCTTATTCTTTCCCTGTTGAAATTTGGAATTATTTGCCAATAAAAAAAGGATGCAGGTATTATGCATCCCTTTTTTTTCTATTAACTGATCTTATAAAGAACAAAATACTCTTTCGCTTTATATGACGCTAGTTTTTTAAATATGTTACTTTAAATAGTGTTAAAAAATGTTAAAACTGGCCCAGCACCATCATATTGCTTAATGTGGGGTTAACACTGCCACCGTGTGGTTCAAGCGTTACGGCAAAAGCTTGAGGTATATCTACCGATTTCATGGTCTTCATAGCTTCGGTGCTATCCGGTTTCATGTCAAATACGCCCAGGTCAACCGGCTTGCCAGCAACAATAGCCCAAAGCTGATATTGATGCGCGCTATCGTTTACGGGTAGTTTGGCTCCGGCCATGTCAATCATTACCTTTTTAGCTGCAGGGCTCCAGGCCACCATCATTGATGATGCCGGACTTTTAGCCTGGCCTTTCATCCTGATCATGTGGTAAGCCGTATCTCTGAACATATCCAGCTGATCTTGCTGATAACTTACCGTTTTGCTAAAGCGCTGATTTTGTGCGCTCATAGCCAGCAGTTGTTCGTTAGATGTCTGTAGCTTGCTGTATATGTTAATCAATGCGGCCACGCTTACCAGCAGCAGGGCCAGGCAGGCAGCAAAGGCATATTTGTAAAAGCTATTGGGTTTGGCAGCCGGCAGGGCTATCACTTTAGCCTGTTCTTCGGTTGCTTTTCTGGCAGGGAAAGTATGATCATCAGACAGGTTGGTGAGCAGGCTGTTTAGTACGCGGTTACGCAGGGCTTCAGATGGTTCTATACTTTGTTCGGCAGCATACAGTTCCATGGAGCGCTCAATTTCATTTAACTCGGCCCTTACGGCGGGGTGTTTCAAAGCCATATCTTCCACCCCAGCTTTCTCCTGCGCGCTAATTTCGCCCAGTACATAAAGCTCCAGGATGCCCGATTCGATATATGCCTTTACGTCTTCCACTATTAGTTAAAATGTTTCCTTAGTTCTAGTATTGCCATTCGCAAACGGGTTTTAACGGTCCCAAGCGGAATGCCAAGCTCATCAGCTGCCTCCACGTGGGTGTAACCTTTAAAATAAACCAGTTCAAGGATTGATTTTTGCTCGGGTCTTAGCGTATTGACCAATTCTTTGATACCCAGCAGTTCGGGTTTGTAAACTGCGCTTCTGTTCTCGTCGATCAGATTTACGTTGTTTTCGATATCCTGGTTTTTATTCTGGTTACGAAAATCTTTTGAACGGATCTTGTCAATAGAGAGATTGCGGGCGATGTTAACCATCCAGGTGAATAGCCGTCCCTTATCAGCACTGTAGCTGCTGAAAGATTGCCAGATCTTAACAAAGGTTTCCTGCAGGATATCCTCTGCCAGGGTTTCTTCATTAACTATACGTAAAATAACGCCATACAACGAGGCGGAGTACATATCATACAATGCTTCGGCGGCAACCTTTTCGCGTCTGCGTAAAAGCTGCACCAATTCCTCTTCACTGAGTGATATTTGGCGTTTCTTACTCAATCTTTGATGAAGATAGAAAGGAATTTCTATATTTCAAACAAGTGTTTTTCGGCATGATACGATGAGCGTACCAACGGGCCGCTTTCTACATATCTAAAACCTTTGCTCAGGCCCACTTCTTTGTAATAGGCAAATTGATCTGGATGTATCCAGTCAATAACCGGGTGGTGGTTGCGGGTTGGCTGCAGGTACTGGCCAAGAGTAAGGATGTGTACGCCGGCAGTCAGCAGGTCATCCATGGCTTCCAGTACGTCTTCTTCCTTTTCGCCCAAGCCCAGCATAATGCCCGATTTGGTGCGTAAACCGGCGGCAGAAATGCGGCTCAGTGCTTCCAGACTGCGGTCATATTTAGCCTGAATACGTACCTCTCGGGTAAGGCGACGCACGGTTTCCAGGTTGTGCGATACTACTTCAGGACGCACGGCAATCACGCGGTCAAGATTGTCCCAAATGCCGCGAAAATCCGGCAGCAGCGTTTCCAGTGTAGTTTCCGGGCTTTCGCGACGGATAGCATTTATAGTTTCTGCCCAGATGATAGAGCCACCGTCTTTCAGATCATCACGATCTACTGATGTGATGACGCAATGTTTCACCTGCATCAGCTTTACTGATTGCGCCACGCGGTTTGGCTCGTCGGTATCAACAGCCAAAGGCCGGCCTGTTGCTACCGCACAGAAAGAGCATGAGCGCGTGCAGATGTTACCCAATATCATAAACGTGGCCGTACCTGCGCCCCAGCACTCGCCCATGTTAGGACAGTTGCCGCTCTCGCAGATGGTGTGTAGTTTATGTTCATCAACCAGACCGCGCACATGTGCATACTCTTTACCAATGGGCAGTTTTACACGCAGCCAGTCTGGCCTGCGTTGAACCTGGTTTGCTGGAATTACCGGTAAATCAATCATCAATGCAAAAATAGGTAAAAAAGTTAGAAAGGTTAACAGGGTTAAAAACGTGACCGCAGGGCGACAGTTGAACAGGTGTGTCTTGATAATTTATGGAATGTATATCTAAATTTATCCTGTAATTTTTAAAAATTCGTTAAACGGTAAAGCTCTCTTGAGTGCCTACGAAAAATGTAAACTCACGAAAAACCCCGATCTAAAAAAAAGCCTGCTTTGGGCAGGCTCTTGATTATCAGTGTTTTTGTTTTAGTTTCTGCTTTTTATACGCACGGGCTGCAGCTCCCTGCGGTTTTGCCGGGTGATGACCACTACAAATAAGGCCGAAATTAAAAATCCGGCAATGGCGGCCATTACGCGCCAGCTTTGGCTCAGTTCAATGCCTTTTATAAGGAAAGCGATATCAAGCGCTGCAAAAATTAACCATGCGATAAGGGGGGTAACCAATTTCTTGTTCATAAGTACTTGGATTTAATGTAAAGCAATGTATGTAAAACGTTTATTAAAGTGAAATATTTTAAAGCGATAACTGTTGTTAATTACGCTTGTTTTAAATAAAAAAGCGCACTGTTGTGACAGTGCGCTTTTAATTGATCCCAGACTGAAATTTATTTCTTTTCCGGATAAAGAATCAGTTTGATAAGATTGTTGCCGCTCAGGTATTTGTTGGCGGCATCTTTGGTGGTTTGCACGGTCACTTTTGGCAGGTCGGCAATGTGGTTAAGCACTTTGTCGGGGTTTTCCTGATTCTGGGATGAGTTTACCAATACACTCGCCCAGAAGGTGTTTTCTTTCAGTTGCACTTCAGTAGAGCGCTTTTCTTCCGCTGCAAATTTCTGAATGTCGCCGGGCTCGGCGCCATTTTGTTTAATCTTTTCAATTTCCTCCATGGTGGCGTTTACCAGTTTATCTACGTTGGCCGGGGCACAGGTAAAGTAAACGGTAAAACTGTAGCGATTGGCTGGCAGTTTGCTGTAACCCGCACGCACGCCAGGTGCATAAACGCCGCCTTCTTTCTCGCGCAGGCGCTCAATCAGCTTAATGTTCAGTATCTCTTCAAGGGCATCAATTTGCAGGTTGTTGTCATCGTTATAATCATAATCGCCGCTGAAAACAATTTGCACGCTGCTCTTATCACCAATGCCTTTGTAAACCTCTTTGGTTATTTTGCCGGCAGGGGCGTGGATGCCCAGGTTTTTGTAAGTCTCTTTGCTGTTGGTAGCTGGAAGGCCGCCCAGGTATTTCTCTAACAAGGGTTTGATTTTCTCTACGTCAAAGTTACCCACCAGGGTAAAGGTGAAGCCTGATGCATCGGCGAAGCGGGACTTGTAGAAATTGTAGGCCACATCCAGGTTAGCTTTGTCCAAACGGTCGGCAGTCATGGTCATGCGGCGGATGCTGTGGTTGCCCAGTGTGGCTACTACGGTATCCTGATAAACTGAGGCCGGGTCAAGACTACGGTTGGTTAGTATTGATTTGGTCTGCGTCATGTTTGATTGCCAGATATCAGCATCCTTACGTGGTTGGGTAAAGTACAGATAAACAAGCTGTAGCGCCGTCTCAAAATCTTTTGGCGTTGATGAACCGCGAACACCCTGCGTGGTTTCTGAGATGTAGGGTGATACGGTTACGTTTTTGCCTGCCAGCATTTTATCCAGCTGGATCTGGGTGAAATTGGCAATACCACTGCTGCCTACGGTGTTGGCTGCCAAACTAGCCGAAGTATAATCGGCATCACTGGCTAGTGATGTGCCCCCGAAGCCGTAGCCATTAATCAGGATCTGATCGTTCTTAAAGTCGGTTGGTTTCAAGATTACTTTTACACCATTGCCCAGTGTGAGGGTAGTGGTATTGATGGTTGCATCTTTGGTTTCAGCAGTAATTTTACCGCCGGTTGGTTCTTTAGCCAGCAGTGGGTCTTTGCTTACATTATCTACATAAGCGGTAACGCCCTGACCAGATTGTTTGATCCAGCTCAGCAACGTTTGTTCGGTTGGCAGGTTGGCTTTTTCTTTCTCCGGCGCCTGAACAATCACCACGCGGTTTTGATCGCTGATGAATTTGCCCGCCATGGCGTTAATGTCGTTCAGTTTTATACCGTCGATGTTTGCTTTGTAGAAGTTGTATTCAAATTCAATGCCTGGAATGGCTTCACCTTTGAGGAAGTTACGCTGATACTCCTGCACAAAGTTTACCGAGCGGGTTTTATCTTTCTCTTTATAAACATTCTCCATGCTGGTCATGGTGGCCTGTTTGGCGCGTGCCAGTTCCGTTTCCGTGAAGCCGAATTTACGGGCGCGTTCCACCTCGTCTAAAACGGCGGTAACAGCTGTTTTTAACTCGGAGGCTGACTTGGCTACCGCGGCTGTATTAAACGCGTTTTGATTGGCCAGGAAACCGCCATAGCTGGCCTGCGCAAACAGAAACGGTGGGTTAGGCTTTTGCAGCAGTTCGCCCAAACGCGCATTCATCATCTGGTTAAACAGGTCTACACGAATATCCTCCAAGTACTGGGTGGCCGTTTTAGAAACCGTTGCGGGGTGTTTTACATAAATTTGCACCACGTTGTACGGATACTCTTTATCGGTAACAATTTTAACTGCGGTGCCAGGGGTGGCTGGTACAGAGTATTTGGTGCGTAGTTTTTCTTTAGCCGGATTTTTCAGCTCTGAGAAGTTTTGTTTGATCAAGGCTTCTACGCGTTTCGGGTCGAAATCGCCAACGGCAATTACGGCTTGCAGATCAGGTCGATACCAGTCTTTGTAGAAAGACTTGATGGTTTCTGGTTTGAAATTGCGCAATATATCTTCTTTACCAATGGGCAAACGCTCGGCATAGCGCGAGTTGTTAAGCAGTACGGGTAATATCTGCTGCTGCATGCGCTCGCTGGCGTTTTTGCCGCGCAGGCGTTCTTCTTCCAGCACAACGCCGCGTTCGGCATCAATCTCTTTCGGGTCGAAAGATACCATGCCGGCCCAGTTGGCCAGTATGTCAAAGCCTTTTTCAAAGATGGCGGTGCTATCGGTTGGCAATGGTAGCTGGTATACCGTTTCGTCAAATGAGGTGTAAGCATTCAAATCGGCACCAAACTTTACGCCCGATTTTTGCAGGTAATTTACCAGATCGTTCTTTGGGAAATCACGCGTGCCGTTAAAGGCCATGTGCTCTGTAAAGTGTGCCAGGCCACGCTGGTCATCGTTTTCTAAAACAGAACCAGCTTTATTAACCAGGTATAATTCAGCCCTGTTTTTTGGTTCGGTGTTTTTACGAATGTAATAGGTTAACCCGTTAGGCAGGTGGCCGATAATCACATTCGGATCAACCGGCAGCAGATCGCCGCGCAGTTGGGCGGCCAGTGCCGCAGGTTTTTCTGCCGGTGACGGTACCGGTTTTCTTTTGACTTGGGCAAAAGCGCCGCCGGCCAGCATTAGCAATGCCAACGCAGCAACGGCGTTTCTGTTATAAAGTTTCATACGTACTTGTTTTATATAGCTAAGATGCAAAACTAACAGGGCAGTTACAACCGGGTGTTATTTTTGACAGTGGGGTTATAAAATCATAGAACTTGGTTCTGTCTATTTCAAAGCATCCTGCAGCATCTGTTCCATCTCCGCACGGTGCTCATTAAATGCTTTTCGCCCTAACAGGGCAGAAGTTTGAAACAACAACGGACGTTTTTCCAGTAGCTTTTTTCCTGTCGGACCGGTATAAAACGCAACCATTTGTTTCAACTCAGCTTCTGTGAACTCGCGTGCATACATCATATAGAAATCGTTTTTCAGCACGGCCCAACTGCAATACTTATCTACAAAAAGCTGCATGGTTTTTTTGAATTGCTGCAACTTTTCGGCGGGTACGCGGGCGGCATATTCATCAATCATGGCGGTCATATTCTGGTCGAAATCTTTGTCGGCACCGCTGGCTAGCAGCATGGTTTCTGCTGCCTTTAGCGCTGCTGCTGAAGGCAGGTTAGCAGGTGATGTGCTTTTTGCCTGATTAGCTTTTTGTGCAGATGCCCCACTGGCTATAAAAAAAAATGTAATCAATAAGATGGTTCTTAATCCCTTCATCAGCCTTAAACTTTAATATAGATCTTCTTTTTATATAGCCAGTACATGGGGATCCATGATAGTAATACATAAATAATGGCCCGCGCCAGCGATGCATTATAAGGCGAAAACAACTTCATGCAAATACTACGATTGATCCATCCCATTAAGCCCACACCCTGACCCATAGGAATAAAATCCAGCACCGTGCCAATTACATCGCCCACCACATAAGCTGTAATAGCATTCATGCCAAAAACAACAAAAAACCATACGCCCTTTTGACGGCCTTGTACATCTATCATCCAATAGCTGAAGGCCAGCGCAATGGTGGCCAGGCCGCCGGTGTATAGCACAAAGCTACTACTCCAAAGCGCTTTGTTGATAGGGAAGAACAAATCCCAGATCAGGCCCAATAAAACGGCCAGCACGCCATAAACAAACATCCAGCTTACTTTGGTGCCTGCCTCTACATTTGTACGTTTTAACCAGGTGCCCACCCGTATGCCAAATAAACCGGTACCGATGGCAGGTATCGTTCCCAATAAACCTTCCGGGTCCCAGGTGTGCGATTCGCGCCAGAGGTGGTTAACGCTAAATACCAGTCTGTCCAGCCAAGCGCCCAGGTTGGTTTCGGGTTTCAGGTTGGCCGGACCAATGCCGGGGACCGGGATGAAAGTCAGGATTACATAGTAACCAATAAGCGCAAAGGCCATGAGCCAGTCACGGGTTCTCTGTGTGGTTTTGAGGTAAAGGATGGCGCAGATAAAAAATACTAAACCAATGCGCGGCAATACCCCCGGGAGCCTTAAATGCCCCAACACATAACTAACTTTTGGCCCAAAGCCCGTAACCTCTGGAGGCGTATTGTGATGATATAGCAGCTGAATGATCCAGGAAATGGCCCACAGGGTAAGCATACGGCGGCAAGCCACCAGAATCATCTGCCCATGGTTAGCTGCATCTTCCTTACGGGTTTCCATCGCAAAAACGATGGCTACGCCCACCATGTATAAAAAGAACGGGAAAACCAGGTCTGTCGGCGTGCAGCCGTTCCATACCGAATGCTCTAGTGGTGCGTAGGTATGCCCCCAATCGCCGGGGTTATTTACCAATATCATGGCGGCAACAGTGGCGCCGCGCATCACATCAAGCGAGAGCAGTCGCGGTTTTTTGTGAGATTTATCAGTCATGGATGGCGATTGGATGAAACCGAATTTACTTATTTTTTGTGAACTCGAATTTTTCGTATCACTATTTGTCTTTTTAAAGCACTCAAGAGCGCCTCGCGGTTTGGGGAATTAAAGAATTACCAGAATTATTCTATGTGAAAAAATCCAGTGAATCTTAAAAATTCGTTAAATGCCGGTTCAGACTACTTCACTGCATCCATGCCCTTTTTAATACAAACATCATCACCATTTACGGTACGATAATAGGCGTTATCACCCCATTGGAAACGGCCGGCATAAGCTTTTAAAAGGATTTTGATGCTGGGCTTGGAGATGAGCAACTCGCGTGAGTCCATTTCTTTGATGGTGTTGGAGGCATAAAGGATAAACTGATGCAATTGATCGTCGCTGATATTGAACCCGGCAATGAAATCGCCCTCGGTAGGATACTTTTTAAAGACGGGGTACAAGTGATCAATCACATAGGCGGTGAAAAGTTGTTGATCGCTCAGTTCCTGCACAAGGGGAGTATTCACCGTAGTATCGGCAGGGATAAAAATATCGGGCATAATGCCGCCGCCGCTGTATACCTTTTTGCCCTTGGTGGTA
>Ga0153918_1000487_pt1 | contig 18701 bp, 14 predicted proteins | sample TSFL002MetaG_FD_104687 | JGI IMG/M metagenome (GOLD analysis project Ga0153918, IMG submission 104687) | Attine ant fungus gardens microbial communities from Florida, USA - TSFL002 MetaG | ecosystem: Host-associated > Fungi > Mycelium > Unclassified | place: USA: Florida, Paynes Creek Historic... | reverse complement strand
CGGCTACTGTCAGTACTGGAGCAGGCATGGGCGGCAGGCGAACGTAGCTTGCAGAGGGCCTTGCTGCGTGAAGCCGTGCAAGCACTGGACTGTGCCGATGACGATGCTAGGCTGAACAACTTCAACACACCCGATAGACTGCACGCTGGATCAGGCCCTCAAGCCTGATAACACACCAGTTGGTGGCCCACATCCCCCGGCCTGCGCCAAAACGGCTGTCCAACCCACCGTTCTTCAGGTAGCGGCACAGCCGCCAGCCCGGCGGCGACAATCTTGTGTTGTCAGGACTGGTCCTATCGCGGATGAATCCGCTCCTACAAGGATCAGCGCTAACCTGTAGGAGCGGATTCATCCGCGATGAAGCCAACACCGATTCAGCGGATGAACACCTGCGGCGTGGTGGTGGACATGTCACCCCCCGGCAGCTTGATGTTCTTCACTTTCTCCAGTGTCTCCGGGTCGAAGACCGCCAGGTCGTTGAAGGTGCCGCCCAGGTACAGCTTGTCGCCCTTCTTGTCGAAGGTCACGCAGTAGTAGGTGTGCTCCAGATTAGCCGCCTTGATCAACTTGCGCTGCTTGATGTCGTATTTGGCCAGGCGGTTGAGCACGCCGTAGATCTGGTTCGGGTCCTTCGGCGAACGCAAGCCAGTGAAGTAGAGCTCGGTCAGGTCGGCAAACTCCTCGGTGTGGGCCTTGCCGGTCTTGAGGTCGATGCTCAGGTAGCCATACAGCGGCTGCGCCTCGTTCGGGTCCTGCTTGGCGTCCTTGAACCTGGCGATGGTGTAGAGCATCGAGAACTCGTGGCGCGGGCTCTGGTGCGGCCAGAAGTACAGCACGTCCGGCGCGCTGTAGCCTGTGCGGTTCCAGTTGCGCAGCGGCAAGGCCACGCTGTACTTGCCAGTCTTCACGTCCATCTTGTAGATGTCCGGCCCGGCGACGAACAGGCTGCCATCGTCGGCGGTGCGCATCAGGTAGACCTGGCGCGGCATCGGGAAGGTACGCACCGGCTTGGCCTGCAGGCCATCGGCGGTGTTGTACACCTCCAGGCGCGGCGGCTTGACTACATAATGGTCGTTCAAGCGCTGGGTCGGATTGACCGTGGCGTACACCTCCTTGCCATCCGGGCTCAGGGCGAACGAGTACATCGACTTGCCGACTTCACCCGGCACGCTGGACAGGTTGGCGTGGAAGGTGGTCTTGCAGGTGTCCAGGTCGATGCCGTAGATATCGGCATAGTGGTTGTTGAGCACGTAGGCGGTGCGGTTGTCCGGCGCCATCATCGCAGTGCCGGGGCCGAACCTGTCGGGCATCTGGCAGCTCTTGAACAGCGTGTCGCTGGCCACGTCGATGACGTGCAGGTTGTTCGGGTAGTTGGTGGTGATCAGGTATTCCTGGCCAGCCTTGAGGGCCGGCCCGGCATCATCGGCCTGTACTGCCCAGGCGCAGGCCGTGGCGGCGATGGTCAGCGCGAGTTGCGCGCAGCGTCCAGCTTTCATGCGGTTTCCCCTTGTCATTCTTGTCGGGCCGGTCACTTGTCTTTAGGGAACACGGTGCCGAGGTTGCGCCAGTCTTCCTGGGAGTTGTTCGCCTGGGCATTCCAGTCCTGGTAGGTGCTCATCATGTCCGGCACCTGGGCCGGCCACCAGCAAGGATCGGAGCACCCGTACAGGTCGGCCTCCATCGGCTGGCACAGCGAGCTGACGCCGCCAAAGGCGTCCACTTCCCAACCCGGGTCGGTGGTGGCGGTGCAACCGGCCACCGCGCTCATGGCCATGACCTCTTCGACGCGGTCTTCGGCAGCGGCCTGCTCGAGGATGCGCGCCTTGTTGTTCAGGGGCTTCAAGTGCTTCATGTCAATGCGCCTTCCGCGGGGTGATGTAGCGGTCGATAAAGGCCGGGTTGGCGGCCATGATGCGGCTGTAGACTTCGATGCCGAAGTCGACCCAGTCGCGCATCAGCTCGCAGTAGTGGTAGGTGGGATGCTGCGGGTCGCCGTAACGGGCATAGCTCTCGTGGTAGCAGCCACCGGAGCACAGGTTGCGGATGCGGCAGCTGTCACAGCCGGTGTTGCTGCGGTCCAGGCGCTGCGACAGGAAGTCGTTGAGCTGCGCCTGCTTCACGCCCTGGTGAACGTTGCCAAAGGTCGGCAGGCTGGAGCCGGTGAAGCGGTGGCACAGGTTCAGCTCGCCCTCGTGGTCCACGGCCAGCATCTTCAGCCCGGCACCGCACGGCAGGGCCTTCTTGTGGCCTTCGTGGATGTCGGTGATCAGCTGGTGCAGGTTGGAGAAGCCGATGTTGCGGTGCTCCAGCGCCGCTTCCAGGTACTTGCGGCCCAGCGCTTTCATGTTGGCGAACACCTGCACCAGCTCTTCACCGGTGAGGTTGAAGTCGGCCATGTCGCCGGAGGTGACCGGGGCAAAGCCGACTTCGGCAAAGCCCATTTCGTTGAACAGGTGGTTCCAGATGGTCTCGACGTCGGTGATACCGCGGGTCAGCGTGACCCGCGCGCCCACCGGGCGGCTGCTGTAGCGCGACAGCAGCAGGTCGGCCTTGCGCCGCACCACGTCATAGGTGCCCTGCCCGCCAACGGTGATGCGGTTGCGGTCGTGCACGGTCTTCGGGCCGTCGATGCTGATCGACAGGCCGAAACGGTGGGCGTCGAGCCAGTCGATGAGTTCTTCGGTGAGCAGGGTCGCGTTGGTGGTCATGATGAACTCCACCTGCTTGCCGGCCTCGGCGAAGCGCCGCTCGCAATAGGCGACCATGTGCTCGATCAGCTGCCGGTTGGACAGCGGCTCGCCGCCGAAGAACACCACGCTGTAGCGTGCTTCGTCGGGTGATTCCTTGAGCAGCATCTCCACCGAGGCTTCGGCGGTGGCGGCGCTCATCTTCCTGCCAGCGGACGGTTTGTCCAGGTCTTCCTTGTAGCAGTAGGTGCAGCTGAGGTTGCAGCCGGTGTTGACGTTGAGCACCACGGTGTTCAGCGCCGTGCGCTCGACCTGCTTGAGGGCGATTTCCGGGGTCAGCGGCGAGCCGTCGCTGACCAGCTCCAGCGCGATCAGCTCGCGCAGGGTGTCCTGGATATCGTCGCTGGCAAACTGCTGGCCAAGGCGCTGCATCAGCGCCTCGGCCGAGCAGCCTTGCTGGCGCAGGGTGTCGATGATGCTGCCGGTCACCGCGTCGGCGGTGAACAGCGAACTGCTGGGGATATGGAACAGCATGCGGTCGGCATCGACCTGCACTTCGTGCAGGTTGCGTTCGACCAGGTTCAATAGCGCGCCCATGGCGACCTCCCGATAATCGATCCGTTGGCAAAACCGTTACACCCTGCCCTTACGGCAGCGGCGGGTTGTTCCAACGCTGAACGGTGACGATCATGTGGCCTTCACCACGCTGGCCGCCGTCTGCCAGGGTGGCGATGACCTTCAGGTTGCCGGCGTTGTTGGTCATCATCTTGCGCGCCGGGTTCGGCCCGGCACCGCCTGGCACGAACACACCGTCGGCCTGCATCTGCCCGGCGAACCTGACGTCTTCATCCTCCACCGCACGCTCGTTGAACGGCTCGACCTTCCAGCTGGCCGGCAGGTAGCCGATGCGCAGCGGATGACCATTGCCATCCTTGCCCCAGGCTTCGGCTTCGAAGCGGCCCTGGACCTTGGGCACCGAAGCACCGTTCTCGCCGATACGGGCGATGGAGAATGCCGGCACCACCTTCACTTCCTCGACCTTGTCGTAGACCGCCAGGTTGGCGCCCTTGACTTCACCCACGCCTACCTCGCGCTGGCCGGGCTTGGCATCGGCAACAGCGCGGGCCTTCACACGCACCAGGGTCGGGGTCTGTTCCAGCACCTCGGTCACCTCAACGCCAGCCCCCAGGTCGGGCTTGCCGGCCAGGCCGGTGCCGACCAGGGTGATCTCGCTCTCGCCACCGGCCTTGATGAACGCAGGCTGGACCGCCAACAAGCGCGCCTTGCCCTCTTTGGCGGCGATGAAGTCCAGGCCACGCTCGTCATGATCGGCCTCGAACATGCGGCCTTTCATTTCGCCATCCAGCGCCGCGAACACCTGGCGCAGGTTGCTGTCGCCCACCTTGACGTTGCCGCGCCATTCATAACCGTTGTAGAGCAGCGCCGTGCCACTGCCATTGAACGGCGTGCCGTCGGCGTAGCTGCCCTTGACCTCGACCTTGAAGGTATCGCCCTGGTCGCCAACCACAGTCATCACCCCACGCACATCGCCCTTGGCCAGCATGTGGCCGGTGAACGCCCACTGCCCCGTCAGCGCGTCGGCGGTCGGCCTGGCCTTCTGCCATTCAGCCCAGGCCGGGCTCTCCAGCGGGAAGCGCTTGGCCAGGTCGGGTACCACCTGTTTGAGGGCGATCTCCAGCCAGTCGCGGTCACGCGCCTGGGCCTGGTATTCGAGGGACGGCCATTGGCCAAGGTGGAAGTTGACCAGGTGCTCCCATTCCTGCGCCGGGCGCCGCTGCAGCGCGACACGAGCACCGGAGTGGCAGCGCCCGCAGGTTTCACTGAGCTGGGTATCGAAGTGCTCGACGGTGTTGAGCCGGCGCTCCATGGCGTAGCGCACGCCATCGGTCTCGCTCGGCGCCAGGCCCTGCTTGTCGGCCAGGTACTTGACCAGGGTGCGACGATCGTCGTCGCTGATCTGCACGCCGTGCATCACCTGCATGCGGGCGATGCTCATCAGCCAGCCTTCCGGCGTCTTGCGCTGATGGCTGATGCGGCTGTAGGTATCGTTACCCTCGGGGATATGGCACCCCATGCACGTGTTCTGCAACAGGCTCGGGCCCTGCTCGGCCGCCACCACGGCCTGGGTGCCCAGCAGTGCGGCGGCGGCCAGCGCCAGTTTGCCCGCATGCCGCCGGAGTCGAGTCGTCTTCAAGGTCAGACCTCCACGGTTGTTGTTCTTATGGTTTTCACACGCTTGGGTACAGCAGCTGTGCTTGTGACGGTTGTGATACAGAAACTATGCCAAGTGCTCTGAATGCCTTGTAGTTCAGGCTATTAGCTGAGCCAAATGGGCGATCCCATGCGTCGCCGGGCTCGCTGGAGCGTGCCATTTCGCGACAGGGTGTTTCATCCTGAGACAGCGCCCCCCATGCCGGCCTCTTCGCGGGTAAACCCGCTCCCACAATGATCGGGTTGCCTGAGCGCTGGCACCTTCCTGCGGGAGCGTGTGTACCCGCGAAGAGGCCGGCACAGCCACTGTGTCATCACCGTCTCACAGCGTCTCAATGTGCAACAGCGCAGCCTTGCACTCCCAGCCTTGCACCTCGGCAAAACCCTGCCAGTTCAGCAGCTTGAAACCATCGACCGACCTTGGCACGGCCATTGCCCCAGTGCCTGCCACATCCAATGACAAGAGGCTCAGCCCCATGCTTTGCGAACTGCCCATCCTGCCCGCCACCCGCGCCTTTCTCGAACGCAAGCTGAAGATGCGCATCGGCGCCGACTGGCAAGACGCCGCCAGTGGTCGCACGCTGTCGTTCCGCAACCCGGCCACCGGTGACATCCTCGGCGAAGTGCCCGCCGCCGAGCAGGCAGACGTCGACCGCGCCGTGCGCGCCGCGCGCCAGGCCTTCGACGACTCGGCGTGGAGCCGTGTGCGCCCACGCGAGCGGCAGAACCTGCTGTGGCGTCTGGCCGACCTGATGGAGCGCGACGCGCAACAACTGGCCGAGCTGGAATGCCTGAACAACGGCAAGAGCGCCGCCGTGGCCAAGGTCATGGACGTGCAGCTGGCCATCGACTTCCTGCGCTACATGGCCGGCTGGGCCACCAAGATCGAGGGGAGCACCGTCGAAGCATCCATGCCGTTGCTGCCCAATGACCAGTTCCATGGCTTCGTGCGCCGCGAGGCCGTGGGCGTGGTCGGCGCCATCGTCGCCTGGAACTTCCCGCTGCTGCTGGCCTGCTGGAAGCTCGGCCCGGCCCTGGCCACCGGTTGCACCGTGGTGCTCAAGCCGGCCGACGAAACCCCGCTGACTGCATTGAAGCTGGCCGAACTGGTGGATGAGGCCGGCTACCCGGCCGGGGTGTTCAACGTGATCACCGGCACCGGCCTGAACGCCGGTGCAGCGCTGAGCCGCCACCCGGGCGTGGACAAGCTGACCTTCACCGGCTCCACCGAAGTGGGCAAGCTGATCGGCAAGGCGGCCATGGACAACATGACCCGCGTCACCCTGGAGCTCGGCGGCAAGTCGCCGACCATCGTCCTGCCCGACGCCAACCTGCAGGAGGCCGCTGCCGGTGCCGCCACGGCGATCTTCTTCAACCAGGGCCAGGTGTGCTGCGCCGGTTCGCGCCTGTATGTGCACCGCAAGCACTTCGACAATGTGGTCGCCGACATCGCCGGCATCGCCAACGGCATGAAGCTCGGCAGCGGTCTGGACCCGGCGGTGCAGATGGGCCCGCTGATCTCGGCCAAGCAACAGGACCGGGTGACCGGCTACATCGACCTGGGCCGCGAACTCGGCGCGACCATCGCCTGTGGCGGTGAAGGTTTCGGCCCGGGCTACTTCGTCAAGCCGACAGTGATCGTCGACGTCGACCAGCGCCATCGCCTGGTGCAGGAAGAGATCTTCGGGCCAGTGCTGGTGGCGATGCCCTTCGAGGACATCGACGAAGTGATCGGCATGGCCAACGACAACCCTTATGGCCTGGGCGCGAGCATCTGGTCCAACGACCTGGCGGCAGTGCACCGGATGATTCCGCGGATCAAGTCGGGGTCGGTGTGGGTCAACTGCCACAGCGCGCTGGACCCGGCGCTGCCGTTTGGTGGCTACAAGATGTCCGGGGTTGGCCGTGAGATGGGCGCAGCGGCCATCGAGCACTACACCGAATTGAAGTCCGTGCTGATCAAGCTCTGAGCTGCGCCCTGGTCTGCCAACCAGCGCATCAACATCCGTTGCTGCGCTGCTGGCAGACTGCGCATGGCTGCTACGGGTGATCGACCGGCCAGCACCTGTCGCACTACCGGCGCCAACTCAATCCCCTGCAGATGCCACACCCCCAATGGCTGATCCGCCGTCACCACCACCTCAGCCTCGTCCACCAGCCCATCCCGCAATACCGGCCGCCGCGCGACCCGCACTGCCGCCCAGTCCGCCGCCAGATGCATCGGCTGTGCATCCGGCCAGCCTCGCCGGCGTGCCCAGAACGGCTGCCCAGCGCGCTCAAGCTCCTGCTCATGGAAATCCCGCCCGATACGGGCAAAGCGCATGAACAGCTGCTCGATCCGTTGCTGATGAAACTGCTTCGCCAGAGCGGCGCGCTCAGGCCGGCGCAGCAAGGTGTTGATCACCACTGGCGCCTGCAACGCCGACGACAGCGACTGGAAAATCCCGTTCCCGGACAAGGGGTCGACCGCCATCGCTGCATCGCCCACCCGCAGCCAGTCATCGCCCACGCAGTCACCCGCGAGGATCGCCGTGCTGCTGCGGGCATGCACCTGCGCAGGCGCCAGCGCTCGCGCATCGAACAGTTCAGCCACCAGCGCCGAAGCCCTTCGTCGTGACGCACAGTATTCAGGCAACGCCGCCTTGCCCGGCAGCCGTTCGGCGTCCAGGGTCACCTGCCAGTAGCATCGCCCGTCGGCCAGCCGAGCCATCCAGGCCCAGCCATCGTCCAGGCTTTCCACGGCCGACGCAGGCGCGCCAGGGTCCGACTGCCAGAGGTTGAGCAGGCTGACCGTTTCCGGGCCACGCAAGCGGTCGGCCGCCAACGGCGCCTGACGACCGCGTGCTTCGACCAGGAAGTCGCCCTGAAGCAGCTGCCCGTCATCCAGCCGAACTTGATGGCCGGCTGCGCCCGTAACATCGCGCACACGCCCTTGCACCACCGTCACCCCGGCGCCCAGCAAGTCATCACGCAAGGCGCGATCGAAGCGTTGGCGATCGAGCAGAAACTCCTGATTGAGTTGCAACTGCTGGCCATTCCAGCGCACCTGGCGTGTCGCCGGTACCGCGGCCTCGGCCAAGGCGCCGCCCAGGCCGGCACGGCGCAGCCCTTCCAGCACCCGTTGCGACACCCCTTCCACGGCAGCGAAACGCCGCCAGTCGGAGACCACCGTTACCGGGTAGCCCAGCCGGCGCAAACCCAGCGCCGTGGCGGCGCCGGCCGGCCCGGCACCCAGCACCAGAATGTGTGGCTCAGGCATCTGCTGCACCTCGCCGTTCCGGGCCGCGGTACGCAGCATGGGCCTGCAGCCAGGCACAGACCTGCTGACGGCCCAGGCCGGGCTGTTGTTGCAACAGTGCGGCAATACGCCCGCTCAGCGCCGCGCAGCCAAGGCTCGCACCGGCCCGCCCGCGCTCGCCCACATGGCCCCCGAATTCGGCCTGGGCACTGCCGAGCCACGACCACTGCCCCGGCGCGCAGCGGGCATCGCCGGTAATGCGGATAACCCCCGGGTACGCCGCCGGGTACACCGCACTGCCCTGCGCCGGGCTGGAGGCGCACAGCAGCACGCCAGCCCGCTGCACTTCAGCACAGGCCTGGCGCAACACCGCCCGGTCCTGCTGCAAGCCAAGGCTGAGATTGATCAAGGTTACGCCCTGCTCCGCCAGCCAAAACAACGCGGCGGCAACCTGTAAAGCGCTGGTGCTGCCATGTTCGCTGAAGACCTGGGCCAGCAACAGCGGCAGCGCACCAGCCTCGGCTTGCAGGCTGGCCAGCACGGCGCTGCCATGGCCGAGCCGGTCTGGTTGCAACCCGCCCTCGCAGAGCACGCCCTCGTCCAGCCAGAAGCGCCGGGCCGCGACCAGTGCCTGCGTTGGCGCACAACCGCTGTCGATCACGCCAACCTTGACATCAACGCCCATGCTGGATCGTCTCCCGGGGCAATACGTGCAACCGGCCACCTTGCAGGTGCAAGTGCAGGTCGGCATCGGCCAGGGTCGATGCACGGTGGCTGATCAAGATGCGCGTGCGCCCGGCGAACAGTTCGTCGATGGCGGCAATCACTTCGCGCTCGGTGGCTTCGTCCACCGCCGAGGTGGCTTCGTCGAGCACCAGGATCGATGGCGCCTGCAGCACCGCCCGGGCGATGGCGATACGCTGCTTCTGCCCACCGGACAGCTGCTGGCCACGCTCGCCGAGCAGCCCGTCCAGGCCCAGCGGCAGGCTCTGGACCAGGCTGCCGAGGTGGGCCAGTTGCACCACCCGCTCCAGCGCCTCGCGGCTGGCCTGCGGCGCGCCATAGGCAAGGTTCTGCGCCAGGGTGCCACGGAACAGCACGATATCCTGGCTGACCACGGCGATGCGCTGGCGCACGGCAGCCAGGCCGAGCTCGCGCAGGTCGGCGCCATCGAGCAGGATGCGCCCGGCGTCCGGGTCGTAGAAGCGCTGCAGCAGGTCGATGAGGGTCGACTTGCCAACGCCGGAGGCACCGCTGATGGCAACCTTCATGCCAGCGGCGATACAGGCATCGACCTGCGCCAGCACCGCACCCTGGCGCCCGTCATGGGCAAAGCTCACGCCTTCCAGGCGCAGTTCGCCCGGCCCTTGCGGCATCGGCCTGGGCGAGTCGGCCTCGCGCACGGCCAGCGCTTCCTGTTTCAGCTCCATCACCCGCCCCAGGCTCACCACCATGCGCTGCACCGCCACATACAGGCCCAACAGGCTCTGCACCGGGCCGACCGCCATGCCCATGTAGGTGGAAAACGCGATCAATGCCCCAAGCTGCCAGGTGCCCTCGATCACCCACCAGCCACCGACCAGGAATGCACAGGCGCGGCACCACGAGGTCAGGGTGCCCGGGACTGCCTGGGTGAAGAACTCGGTGACCTGCACCTTCAGTAGTTGGCGCATGTAGCCCTGCCCCAGCTGCTCCAGGCGCCCGGCCTCGCGGTTCTGCTGGCCGCAGGCCTGGATGAATTTCATTGCCGGCAGGGTCTCGACCAGGAACGACGACACGTCCGCGGAACGCTCACGCAGGTTGCGCACCTCGCGCTCAACCTTGCGCCGCATCCAGCGCAGCCACAGCACTTCGATCGGGATCAGCAGCGCCAGCAGCAGCGACAGTTGCCAGGACAGCATCAGCATCAGCGCTACCGCGCCGACCAGGCCAATCACTGCCGACACCGCCGAGAACAGCGAATCCACGGCAAAACGCTGGATCTCGGCCACATCGCCGTCAAGCCGCGAAAGGATGTCGCCGGTGCGCCGACGGCCGTAGAAGGTCGGCGACAGCTGCTGCAAATGGCGGTACAGGTCATCGCGCAGGGCGAACAGAATGCGCCCCGACAGGCGTGTGTGCAGGTAGCGGTTGACACCCGCCAGCACCGTGCCCAGCAGGCCGGCGCCCATCATGATCGCCGCCATGTGCCAGAGGGTCTGGTAATCCTTGGCCAGCAGGCCTTCGTCGATCAGCGTCTTGACCAGCCACGGTTGCGCAAGGGCCAGCAGCGAAGCGCCGAAGGACAAGCCCAGCAACACGCCGATGGCCCGTTGCTGGGGGCGGACGAAACCATACAGCCAGGCCAGGGCCTGGCGCATGAGTAGCGGGTTGCTGGACTCCACCAGCCTGGCGAACAGGTTGCCCATGTCAGCCGCGCAACTGCTTGAGCTTGCGGTACAGCGTCGCCCGGCTGATGCCCAGCGCTTCGGCGGCGGCCGAGACATTGCCGTGGTGGCGCGCCAGGGCGCCACGGATCAACTCCAGCTCATTGTCCTTGAGGCTACCCGAGGGCGCCGTGCCGCTGGCCAGTTCTTCCAGCAGGCAATCGGTCAGGTGGTCGAGGGTCAGCACCTGCTCGCCATCCTCGCGCATGGCCAAGGCGGTACGCACGACCATTTCCAGCTGGCGGATGTTGCCCGGCCAGTCGAAACCTTCGAGCAATGCGGCCAGGGCCGGGTCGAGGCTCACGCCCTTGGCGCCGGACTTGTCCAGCAAGCCCTCGATGATGTTCGCCAGGTCATCGCGCTCGCGCAGGGCCGGCAGGCGCAGGGACACGCCGTTGACCCGGTAGTACAGGTCTTCACGAAAGTGCTGGTCCTGCACCAGGCGCTTGAGGTCGCGGTGAGTGGCGCAGATCAACGCCACGTCGATGTCCTGTTCGTCGCCCGCGCCCAGCGGCGCTACCCGGCGCTCCTGCAGCACGCGCAACAGCCGGGCCTGCAGGGCCAGCGGCATGTCACCGATCTCATCGAGGAACAGCGTGCCGCCATGGGCCTGCATCAGCCGCCCGACCATGCCACCGCGGCGTGAGCCGGTGAAGGCGCCTTCGCGGTAACCAAACAGCTCGGACTCGATCAGCCCCTCGGGAATCGCCGCGCAGTTGACCGCCACGAACGCTTTGTCGGCACGCGGGCTGGCTTGATGCAGGGCACGCGCCACCACTTCCTTGCCCGTACCGGTCTCGCCCAGCAGCAACACTGGCAGGCCATTGGCCAAGCCCTGGCGGGCCATGCGCAGGTTGCGTGCCAACCGCGCGTCAGTCCCGGCCAAGGCCTCCAGCGCCGGGGTTTTGTTGGCCACTGTCGGCTTGGCATGCACCGCGCTGCCATTGAACGGGGTGTGCCGTGGCAGGTGCAGCGCACGGAAAGCGAACTCACCTTTGGCGGTCTGCACGTTGCTCACGCCACCCTGCCACAGGCGGGCGATGAAGGCCGGCGAGCGCTCGCCCAGCAGGTCGCTGCAACGGCGCCCGATCAGGCCCTGGCGCGGGACCTGGAGCAATTGACAAGCGCTGTCGTTGGCGGCCAGCACTTCGCCGTCCAGGCTTAGCGCCAGCAGGCCGTGCCAGGCGCTGCTGAGGTATTGCGGGCGACTGTGGAACGCCAGCACCAGTTGCTCGGGATGGCACAGGCCGAACATTCTGCTCTCGATATTGCCAGCCGCCAGCATCAGCATGCTCAGGCTGTCATGGGGCTGGGCCATGACGCCTTCGCGGGTGATGTCGAGCACGCCGATCACTTCGCCGCGCGGGTCGCGCAGCGGCACCGACGTGCAGGAGAACGGGCTGAGCCGGTCCAGGTAGTGCTCGCCGCAGTTGATCAGCGTTGGCCGGCCTTCGACCACAGCGGTGCCGATGGCGTTGGTGCCGCGCAGCGATTCGCTCCAGCAGCTGCCGGGGTGCAGGTCGCGCAGGCCTTCGCGTTGCAGTACGTGCTTCTGCCCCTCGATGGCCAGTACGTTGGCCTCGGCATCGCCGAGGATGACGATGCCAGCCTTGCCTTGGCGTGATACCAGGTAGTCCAGTTCGGGGGTGACGGCATCCATCAGCAGCCGGTTGCGGTCCAGCAGCATGCGCAGGTCCTGGCCCTGCTGCAGGCCCACGCCGACTTGCTCGCCTTGCAGGCAATCCAGGCCATGGCCGAGGCTGCGGCGCCAGGAGGCGTCGATTTCTTCGCGCAGCATGCCCAGCGGCAGCTCGCCTTCGCTGGCCAGACGCATGCGGGCCTGGCGGGATTCGTGCAGTGGGTCTTGGGCGTTTGTTATTAGTTGTCGCGCCATTTTTTGCTCCAGCTGTGGCCCCTGGGGTCAAGGCTACGGGCTTGGTATTTTTTCCGCAGTGTGCGGGAGATTATGGTGGGCGTCGAGATGCATGCCTTCAGAGGTGTATCGGCCGTGAGATCGAGCGCCGCCCGCGCGGCGCATCGCGGATAAATCCGCTCCTACGGTTTGTTGCAACGTGGCCATGCCTGTGAGGCCATGGTTGTCAGCGGGTTTGCAAGGCTTAAGACATGCGCCAAGGCAGGCGACCAAGGCGCAACAGGTTCGGCACGTTGCAACAGACTGTAGGAGCGGATTTATCCGCGATGCGCCGCGCGGGCGGCGCTCGATCTCACGGGCGACACACCCCTCAAGCCATGCCCCCTCAACCCACCGCTAACCCCAATACTGGGGAACACCGCCCACCGAAAAACCCTCCAGGCCGATCATCCTCCCGCGCTGAAACCCAAGCGCCACAAGGCCTGCAGCCCGATGTGAAAAAATTGGCACGGCTGTTGCGCTGGTCCTCCCAGACGCCCCAAGTCCATGGGCCCGTTAGCAGGAGGAACCGACTCATGCTCCGACCGATACCCAACACGCTGGCAGTGGCGATCGTCGCCGGCCTGTTCCAGCTCCCGGCGCAGGCTGCGCTGTACGCCGTCGACACTGGGCCCTACACACCTGAGAACGGCCACTATGCCGCCTGGTACCAGGACACCCATGGCCGAACCCTCGACCTGTGCCTGTCCAAGGCGGTGAGTTCACGCGTCGCCGGCGCCCCAGGCGCACCGGCGTACATGTGCACCCTGTTGCCTGCCCCAGGCATCTTCGACGACACCAAGCCGTTGGTCTTCCCGAGCAACTGGCCGGATGAATCGTTCTGGTTCACCGCCGACGCTGCCATCAACGATGTCGCCCGGGGGGTCAACCTGACCTACGTCAGCGCGCTCGAAGCCGCGTTCGGCGGTGGCGACCCGGCAGAAAACGACCAGATCAGTTTCGCCCGCGTGCGGATCCGGGTCGACGTTCCCGTGGCCGGTACCTACGTGGTCACCCACCCTTACGGCGTCGAGGTGTTCGACGTACCGGCCGCCGGGCGTCGGGCGATCAACATGACCCGCGACATCGGCATCGGCTCCGCTGGCACCTTTACCGGCGCCCTGAAGGGCGATATCGGGCCCTTCCTGCGCAGCGTCAATGGCCCCTACACCGAAGGCAGCGAGGCATTCATCGGCGACCCCAACCTCAACGAGCGGGTCACCGGCAGCCCGTTCAACACCAACTTCGTCCGCATCGAAGGCCCCAACGGCATCGACCTGCGCACGGACCTGTTCGCCGTTTCCGGCAAGCTTTCCGCAGTAGCCCGGCCGACGCCGTTGATCCCTTTGCGCAGCACCTACTCGCGGCACACCGAGAACGGCGACCTGCGCGCCCAGCAGGACATGTTCGTGCTGGCGCCGCCACCGCCTGGCAGCGCCACCCTGACCAGCCAGGCGCCTAACCTGCCGCTGACCGAAGCCAATGGCACAGGTACCTGGTATGCCCAGTCGGCACTCAACCCGGCACTGCCGACCAGCCTGCTGATCAGCGCCGACAATAGCGTGGCCATTCCCACCAGCAGCGTGACCCAGGCCAGCCTGCCGCTCACCGACCTGGTCACCATCACCAAGGCCGAATACAGCCTGGCCAATGCCACCCTGACCTTGATCGCCACCAGCAGTGACGAAACCAACCCGCCGGCGATGACTGCCCACACCGGCAACGGCACCTTCATCGGCAACTTCACCGGCGACGGCGCGCAGAAAAGCCTGAGCGCCAACTTGTCACCCGTCCCGCCAGCCAAGGTGCAGGTCACCAGTGCCAATGGCGGCAGCGACATCGAAGACGTGGTGCTGGTGCCATGAACAGACAAAGGCTCCGCCTTCAAGGAGGCAGCATGAACACTTGGCAACGCCGCGCGCTGTTGGCCGCCGGTTTCTCCCTCACCCTCAGCAGTGCGGCCTGGGCTGCCCTGTCCGACGTCGACCCGGGCCCCTACACCTTCGCCACCGGTGGGTTCCCGTTGTGGTACAAGGACACCGATGGGTTGTCACTGGAACTGTGCCGCTCGCATGCCGTCAGCACCCTGGTCGCTGGCGCCCCCGGTGCACCGGCCTACATGTGCACCCTGCTGCCAGAACCGGGCGTCTTCGACGATACCCTGCCCCTGGTGTTCCCTGACAACTGGCCTTCGGAGATGTTCTGGTTCCTGGCGGAAACCAGTATTCCAGCCGTTGGCAACAGCGGCTATGCCCTCGACGCCTATGTGGCGGGCATAGAAGCGGCATTCGCTGGTGGCAACCCGGTCGACGGTGACCAGCAGAGCTTTGCCCGCATCCGTCTGCGCGTCTCGGTGCCCACTGCCGGTACCTACACCATCACCCACCCCTACGGCGTGGAGACGGTCAACGTCACCACACCCGGCCGGCGGGCGATCAACATCACTCGTGACATCGGCATCGGCGCACCAGGCAACTTCACCGGCGCGCTCAATGGTGCAATCGGGCCGTTCATCCAAGGTCTAGGCGCTCCCTATACCGCCGTGAACCCGGATACCGGCAGCACCGACACCTTCATCGGTGACCCCAACCGCCCGGAAGCGATCAAGGGCAGCCCGTTCAACACCAACTTCATCCGCATCGACGGCCCGCCCGGGCGCATCGAAACCAGCCTGTTCACGGTCTCCGGCAAGGTACTCGACCAACGTCCGCAGCTGCCGGCGTCACTGGAACGGGCGACCTACTCGCGTAATGGCAGTGGCACCCGGGTGGAGGTATTCGCCAAGGCGCCAAGCGACGCCAGTGTCTGTTTCCGTAACGGCCTGGCACTGGTCGGCACGCCGCCATCGCCTTGCCAGTTCAGCATGACGTCGGACAACAACGGGCTGTTCTTCAGCCAGCAACTGAGCCAGGTGGCGCCGCCGCCGGTGGTGGTGGTGACCGCCAGCAGCAGCGACATCAACACCCAGCCAACCGCCATTTCGAGCAAGCTCTCCGATGTGGTCAAAGTCAGCACCGCACGCTACGAGTGGGCCAACAAGCGGCTGATCCTCGAAGCGCGCTCCAGCGATGAAGTGCTGATCCCGGACATGGTCGCCCAAGGCTATGGCCGGCTGTCCAAGTCCGGCACCCTGCAAACGCTCACCGTCAATGACCTGACCCAGCCACCGGCCACCGTCACCGTCAAGTCCAGCCATGGCGGCGTGGATGTGGAGCCGGTGGTGGTGGTCGGCACCGCACCGGTGTCGGCCGCCAACCAGCCACCGCTGGCCCAGGCCGATGTCGGCAGCACCAGCGTCGGCGTGCCGCTGACGATGAACCTGCTGCTCAACGACAGCGACCCGGACGGCAACGTGCCACTGAGCATCACCGACGTTACCCAGCCGGCCACCGGCCAGGGCAGCGTGGCCCTCAACGGTAGCACCGCCGTGACTTACACCCCACCGCCAGGCGCCACGCAGCCGGTGGTCGCCACCTTCACCTACCGGGCAATGGATGCCAAGGGCCTGAAATCGCAACCGGCCACCGTGACCGTCAACGTCGCGCCCAACCAGGCACCCACCGCCAACCCGGAAACCGTGACCACCCTGGCCGCACCGCTGACCATCAACGTGTTGGCCAACGACACCGACCCGGAAGGCAACGTGCCATTGACCGTCGCCAACCTGACCCAGCCTGCCGCCGGGCGCGGCAGCGTGAGCACCGATGGCACCACGGTCAGCTACACCCCTCCGGCCACGGTAACCACGGCCTTCACCACCACCTTCACCTACCAGGCGCGTGATTCCCTGGGCGCGCTTTCCGCCCCGGCCACCGTCACGGTCAACGTGCAGCCACGGCCGGCCGCCGGCGAGACCTTCACGGTCACCGCAGCCACCGTTCTGGCCCGCTCGAACAACCGTTACAACTGGGATGTCAGTGGTACGTCGTCGGTGACCACCGGCAACACCGTGACCGTGCGGGTGACCACCACCACCGGCCTACAGACCCTTGGCACCACCACGGTACCGGTGACCGGCCGCTGGCGCCTGACAGTGAGCAACAGCACCACGATCGTCCCGACTGCGGCACCGACCGCCACCGTGACGAGCAGCCAAGGCAGTACCCGAACTGTCAACGTGACGGTGCAGTAAGGCCAGGAGAACGCCATGAAGTGCCTGTATCCACTGCTGCTGAGCCTGGCCCTGGCGGGCCAGGCCGGGGCCGATGACCTGATGGACAACGCCGACCTTGCGCCCGGCAACGACCTCGGTGAACCGCTGATCATCCGCCTGCTGCCGGTCGGTGCCGGTCAGGCGGCGCTGATCGAGCAGCAGGGTAATGGCAACCGCGCCGCCCTTGACCAGAACGGCCAGGCCCTGCTGGGCCGCATCGTCCAGGCCGGGGGCGCGCAGGAGGCGTACATCCTGCAGGAAGGCAGTGACCTGATGGCCAACATCAGCCAACAGGGATATGGCAACAGCGCTGCGATCCGCCAGACCGGCACTGGCAACAGTGCCAGCATCGAGCAGATCGGCAACCACAACAGCGCCAGTATCGAGCAGGCCGGCACAGGCCTGAGCAGCTCAGTGACCCAAGCCGGCAATGGCCAGCGTGTTCAGATCACCCAATACCGATAGACCTGGAGGCACCACCATGTTCAAGCTCGCCCCCTTAAGCGCCGCGATCGTCCTGGCCCTGGCCGGCCAGGTCATGGCTGACGACAGCACCTCGAACCAGTCGCAGAATGGTAACCAGAACATCGCCGAAGTGCAGCAGACGGTGGCACCGTTCGCCGCGGCCACCCAGACCCAGACCGGCAAGGGCCACAACCACCTGGCGGTGCAGGAAAACAGCACCAGCACCATCAACCAGAGCGCCAGCGGGTCGTACAACGCCGGCTACGCTGAGCAGCTGTTCGAAAATGGCAGCCAGATCACCCAGCAGGCCGCCGGGTCCTACAACGATGCCTTCGCCAGCCAGTCGGTGGGCGAGTACAACCAGTCGCTGCAGAACCAGCAAGGCAGCGAAAACCGCTCGACCGTGTGGCAGGACAGCCAGACCGGCAGCCAAGCCACCACCACCCAGAGCGGCCAGCGCAACGAAGCCTTCGTCGAGCAGCTGTTCGGCGGCAGCAACAACCGCGCCAACATCAGCCAGGATGGCCAGGACAACTACGCCGCCTCCGAGCACATCCTGCACAACGATGGCTACGTGCAGATCTACCAGCAAGGCAAGCAGAACTTCGCCTACGGTGACCAGCGCGATGGCAATGGCGGCACGATCGCCATCGACCAGTACGGCACCGGCAGCTCGGTGGAGGTCTGGCAGGACACCCAGACCGGCAGCCGCGCCACGGTCAACCAGACCGGCCAGACCAACGAAGGCTACATCGACCAGAGCTTCGGCAAGGACAACGTCGCCAACCTGTATCAACAGGGCCAGTCCAACGCCAGCTGGTCGGATCAGTTCGAGACCAATAATTCGAACACCACCGTCTCCCAGGGCGGCAAGAACAACACCAGCTTCACCTACCAGACCGGCGACAACCAGAGCCTGACCGTCAACAGCAAGGGCAACGGCAACAAGGTCCTGGCCAGCAACTGGAAAGGCGACAAGCTGGGCGGCCAGTTCGGCAATAACCAGACTGCCACGGTCCACCAGAACGGCACCAACAACAGCGCCAACCTGACCCAGAACGGCGAGTACCAACTGGCCACGCTGAGCCAGAAAGGCACCGGCAACAGCATGGAGACCAAGCAGGCCGACAGTTACAACGAGCTGTACTTCGATCAGAACGGGAGCGACAACAGCCTCATCGCCGACCAGCGCGGCACCGACAACTATGCCTACGGCTCGTCCACCGGCAGTGGCAACAGCATCAACCTGGACCAGTCCGGCTACGCCAACCAGAGCTATACCACCCAGCTGTACGGCAGTGGCAACAGCGCCACCATCAAGCAGGCTGACAGCGCCAACGTCGCCTACGTGACCCAGGGCGGCAACAACAACGCCGCCATCGTCAACCAGAGCGGCGCCTACCAGAGCGCCACCATCAGCCAGATGGGCAACGGCAACACGGCTACCGCTACCCAACACTGACCAGCTCCCCCCTTGAACCGCGGCGTCTTCTCTCCCTGGCGTCGCGGTTCCTTTTTAGATTTCGATATTTGATATATCCGAATTAAAAAAAGCTCCCGACACTCCTAGCAAGAAGGCACAAAACTT
>Ga0153918_1000486_pt1 | contig 18730 bp, 13 predicted proteins | sample TSFL002MetaG_FD_104687 | JGI IMG/M metagenome (GOLD analysis project Ga0153918, IMG submission 104687) | Attine ant fungus gardens microbial communities from Florida, USA - TSFL002 MetaG | ecosystem: Host-associated > Fungi > Mycelium > Unclassified | place: USA: Florida, Paynes Creek Historic... | reverse complement strand
TACATCCGCTACTACAACCATGACCGCATCAAACTGAAGCTCAATGGCCTGAGCCCTGTTGAGTACAGGGCTCAGGCTGCAGCATAGAACTGTCCAACTTTTAGGGGGCAGTCCACAGCAGTAGGAGCGGATTTATCCGCGATGCGCCGCGCGGGCGGCGCTCGGTCTGACGGGCGACAAACCTCTTTCGCCCTACCCTCAAAGCCCCTAGACCACCTCTTCGTAAGGCAACCCCACATAGTTCTCGGCGATGTTCACCAGCCCCGCCGGCGATGTGAGGAAATACTCGCGGTCGGCCTCTTGCATCTTCTGGTCCCAGGCATCCTTGTGCTCGCCAAAGTCATGCAGCAACTGGGTCATGAACCAGCTGAAACGCTCGCCCTTCCAGACCCGGCGCAGGGCCAGCGGCGAGTATTGCTGCAGCAGGTCGATACGCCCTTCACGGTACACCTTGACCAGGATCCGGTACAGGTAATTGACGTCCGACGCCGCCAGGTTCAAGCCCTTGGCGCCAGTCGGCGGGACGATGTGCGCGGCATCGCCGACCAGGAACAGATGGCCGTACTGCATCGGTTCGACCACCAGGCTACGCAATGGCGCGATGCTCTTTTCCAGCGCAGGCCCGGTGACCAGCTGCTGTGCCACGTCTTCGGGCAGGCGCGCCTTGAGCTCGTTCCAGAAGCGCTCGTCGGACCAGTCTTCCACTCGCTCGTCCAGCGGCACCTGCAGGTAATAGCGGCTGCGCGTCTGCGAGCGCTGGCTGCACAGCGAAAAACCACGCCGGTGGTGGGCGTAGATCAGTTCATGGTTGACCGGTGGGGTATCGGACAGCATGCCCAACCAGCCGAACGGATAGACCCGCTCGTACTCCTTGAGTACGCCTGCGGGGATGCTCTTGCGCGAGACGCCGTGAAAACCATCGCAACCGGCGATGTAGTCGCACTCCAGGCGGTGGGCCTTGCCGTTCTTTTCAAAGGTCACGTAGGGCCGTTCGCCGTTGAGTTCGTGCAGCTGCACGTTGCTGGCCGAATAGATGATCGGCGCGCCGCTGGCGTCGCGAGCCTGCATCAGGTCGCGGGTGACTTCGGTCTGGCCATAGACCATCACCGTCTTGCCGCCGGTCAGGCCCTTGAGGTCCAGGCGCTGGCGACGGCCCGCGACCAGCAACTCGACGCCCTCGTGCACGAGGCCTTCACGGTCCATGCGTTCAGCCACGCCGGCTTCGCGCAGCAGGTCTACAGTGCCTTGTTCAAGCACCCCGGCGCGAATGCGGCCGAGGACGTATTCAGGGGTCTGGCGTTCGAGGATGACGGTGTCGATGCCCGCCTTGTGCAGCAACTGGCCAAGCAGCAGGCCGGAAGGGCCGGCCCCGATGATTGCAACCTGAGTGTTCATTGTTTTTATCTCGTTAGAGGGGGTGCCCTTGCATTTTTAATGGCAATAATCGCCAAATAAGTGTGCTATCCAATGCAAAAAATGCACTTTTAAAAAAACCGTTCGATTAACGGACAAGCGATCAAGCGATGAAATCCACCCTCCCCGGCGTGCCGCTGTTTCAGTTGTATGGCGAAAACCAGCACTGGCCCGGTACCGACCTGCTGCACTGCGAGTCGATTCCGGCTCGCAGCCGCTTGCACCACTGGGAAATCAAGCCGCACCAGCACGCCGAACTGTTCCAGTTGTTGTATGTGCAGCGCGGCGAGGCTCAGGTAGAAATCGAGGGCGTGCGCAGCACCATCCTCGAGGCGGCGATCCAGGTGGTACCGCCGCTGACCGTGCATGGCTTTCGCTTCAGCGCCGATATCCAGGGCCATGTGCTGACCTTTGGCACCGCGCTGGTGGCCGACCTCGAACAGCGCCTGGGCGCACCGCTGGGGGTCCTGGCGAAAGCGGCGTGCTACCCGTTGGGCAAGGACCGCATCCAGCTGCGCGGCCTGATCGAAACGCTGCAGCAGGAATACCAGGGCAACGCCACTGCGCGGGCAGCCATGCTCGACGCGCTGGTGACCGCGCTGATGGTGTGGGTCAGCCGTCGCCAGCAACTGGGCCAGGCCCCACGCAACCGGGACGAGCGTGACCGGCAGTTGTTGGGGCAGTACCTGCGCCTGGTAGAAGCGCATTACCGCGAACACCTGTCGGTCGAGGAATTCGCCGCACGCTTGAACATCTCCAGCCTGCAGCTCAACCAACTGTGCCGGGCGCTGAGCGGGCAGAACGCGTTGCAGGTCATCCACCAACGCCTGTTGCTCGAGGCACGGCGCAACCTCATCTATACACGCATGAGCATCGGCCAGCTGTCAGACAGCCTGGGCTTCAGCGACCCGACCTACTTCGCCCGCTTCTTCAAGCGCCTGAGCGGGCAGACGCCCAATGGTTACCGGCGTGCGGTACAGCCCGACTGATCTGCTTGACGTATACGTCAACCTGCCCTCAGGATACTGCCATACCCCACGCCGAGCCCAAGCATGAGCAGCCAGACCTACAGCATCTCCGACCTCTCCCGCGAACTGGACATCACCACCCGCGCCATCCGCTTCTACGAGGAACAGGGCCTGCTGAGCCCCGAGCGGCGTGGCCTGGAGCGCATCTATTCGGCCCGTGACAAGGTCAGCCTGAAGCTTATCCTGCGTGGCAAGCGCATCGGCTTCTCGCTGGCCGAATGCCGCGAGCTGATCGAGCTGTACGACCCCAGCAGCGGCAACCTCAAGCAGCTGCACAGCATGCTGGCGAAGATCGCCGAGCGTCGCGCCCAGCTCGAACAGCAGATGCTCGACATCCACCAGATGCAACTGGAACTGGACACCGCCCAGGAGCGCTGCGAACAGGCCCTGGCCGCCACCCTGAACAACAACGACAAACGCTGACAGGAACCCCACCATGCCCATGCCCGCAACAGTCCGCCTGGTCGAAGTCGGCCCCCGCGACGGCCTGCAGAACGAAGCCCAGCCCATCAGCGTCGCCGACAAGGTGCGCCTGGTCGACGACCTGACCGACGCCGGGCTGAGCTATATCGAGGTCGGCAGCTTCGTTTCGCCCAAATGGGTGCCGCAGATGGCCGGTTCGGCCGAAGTGTTCGCCGGCATCCACCAGCGTAAAGGTGTTACCTACGCCGCACTTGCGCCAAACCTGCGCGGCTTCGAAGACGCCCTGGCTGCCGGGGTGAAGGAAGTGGCGGTGTTCGCCGCTGCCTCCGAAGCCTTCTCCCAGCGCAACATCAACTGCTCGATCAGCGAAAGCCTGCAGCGCTTCGAACCGATCATGGAGGCCGCGCGCAGCCACGGCGTGCGGGTGCGCGGTTACGTGTCCTGTGTGCTGGGCTGCCCTTATGAAGGCAAGGTCAGTGCCGAGCAGGTAGCCCCGGTCGCCAGAGCGCTGCACGACATGGGCTGCTACGAGGTATCGCTGGGTGACACCATCGGCACCGGCACGGCCGGTGACACCCGCCGGCTGTTCGAGGTGGTGTCGGCCGTGGTGCCCCGCGCGCAATTGGCTGGCCACTTCCATGACACCTATGGCCAGGCCCTGGCCAACGTGTACGCCAGCCTGCTCGAAGGCATCAGCGTATTCGACAGCTCGGTGGCCGGGCTGGGGGGCTGCCCTTATGCCAAGGGCGCCACCGGCAACATCGCCACCGAGGATGTGCTGTACCTGCTGCAGGGGCTGGGCATCGAGACCGGTATCGACCTCGACCGGCTGATCGCCGCCGGGCAGCGCATCAGCGCGGTGCTGGGCAGGGCCAATGGTTCGCGGGTGGCACGAGCGCGCAGCGCAGCATGAGTTTCATGCGGGTGTCACATGAGTGTGGGTGAGTGTTACCTCCCCACAGGTTTCAGCAAAAAATCGGGTAACAGGGAAACAAATCGACAGATTGTCAGGCCGCCCGATTTCGCCAAATACAGCCAAATCGTTGATTTTAAAGGCTTTGCAAAAGTTGGCACGGCACCTGCTATATGTTTGGTACAACAACAAGAAAAACGCGATAACCAATAAAAACAACATGTAACGGCTCTGACATAACAAGAACAACACGGCAGAGGCGCAGCAAGCAGATTTTTTTGGAGTCGACAGGCTTTTCAGGGGTTTGCCCCGCGGACTGACACAGAACAATAAAACTACCTCAAGGTAGCGGCAGTCAGCTTCGGATCCAGCGGATGAAAGCAGGTCAGCGCTCAAAAAAATACGTTTGCTCTTGACCCCGGATGGGGGTCGCACGCGACACCAAGGCTGGCCTACAAAAACAACAAAAGGCCGGCCTCAATAATAAGAAAAGAGCAGGCAACAACGCTTTGAGGGGAGCTTCGGCTCCCCTCAGTGCTTCCTGCCCTCCTCCTCCTTCTGCTTCTCTTCGTCCTGGCTCTCGACCTTCTCCACCAGCAGCGGCATCGTGCCCAGCACCAACAGCGCCAGCACCGTGCTGATCAGTGCCGTGGCCTCTCGCCCCATGCCTGCAGCAGTGCCGATTGCCGCCGTCATCCAGAGCCCCGCAGCGGTAGTCAGGCCCTTCACGTGGCTGGGGTCCTGGCCGTTACCCTTGAGGATGGTGCCCGCACCGAGAAAGCCGATGCCGGCGACGATACCCTGGATCACCCGGCTCAGCGCCTGCCCATCGGCCCCCGCCATGCTGGGCGCGAGCACGAACAGCGCCGCGCCCAGGGAGACCAGCATGTGCGTGCGCACCCCGGCGGACTTGCCTTTGTGTTCGCGCTCGAAGCCCAGCACGGCGCCAAGCAGTGCCGCCATCAGCAGCCGCACAAGGATCTGAATCACTTCGCGAACATCGGTGATATCGGCGAACTCGGCTTGAATGGCTTGCCAGATCAGCTCCATGGATGCCCTACCGGATTGAAAATATGCTCCGCCTTTGCCGGCCTCTTCGCGGGTAAAGGCGCCTAACAAAGTTGACCCTTGCACGCACCGCAAAGTGCCCACTCGGCACTCCGATGCAGCATCCAGCCGCCGTCCGCGGTCACAGCCTGTAACCGCCACCGGAGGACCACACCATGCCCATCGAAGTCGAAGAAAGCACACAACGCTGCACCCTGATTGGCGACAAGCTGCGCATCGAAGGCAAAGGGCCCGAAATCGAGATCGTCACCGACGAGCAGCTGCGCATGTCCGTGGCCATTCTCGCCGGCGAGCGCTTCCCGATCACCGAAGCCGAAGCCGACGCGTTGACCGTGGCAGGTGCGGTAGATAGCCGCAGGCACCTCAAGGCCAGCACCCCAGGTTCCGTGATCTGAGGCTTCGGACACACTTTGCAGCAATCTGATATGGTTTTTATTGTCTGACCTGAGCCTGTGCTGAAAACAGTTGGGGGGCCATAGTGCTCGTGCCTGATCGAGGCCGTAAGAGCACCGACGCCATGACCCAACGTATCCCTGCCATCCAGATTGCCACCACGGGCATCCATACCCGCAGTTTCACCGGGCTGTACCGCACGCTGCGCATTGCCTTCGCTGGCGCGCTGTTCGTGCTGTTCTTTGGCACCGCCTGGCTCGACTGGAACGGCCGCCAGGCCGTGCTATGGGACTTGGCCGAGAGCAAGTTCCACATCATCGGCGCCACCTTCTGGCCGCAGGATTTCATCCTCCTCTCGGCGCTGCTGATCATCTGTGCCTTCGGCCTGTTCGCCATCACGGTCTACGCCGGCCGGGTGTGGTGCGGTTACAGCTGCCCACAAAGCGTCTGGACCTGGCTGTTCATGTGGTGCGAAAAGGTCACCGAAGGCGACCGCAACCAGCGCATCAAGCTGGCCGCCGCGCCCTGGAGCCTGAACAAACTGGCCCGGCGCACGCTCAAGCACAGCCTGTGGCTGGCCATCGGCGTGCTCACCGGGCTGACCTTCGTCGGTTACTTCACCCCGATCCGCCCCCTGGCCCATGAACTGCTCACCCTGCAACTGGGCGGCGTGGCGCTGTTCTGGGTGCTGTTCTTCACCGCGGCCACCTATATCAATGCCGGCTGGCTGCGCGAAGCGGTGTGCCTGCACATGTGCCCTTATGCACGCTTCCAGAGCGTGATGTTCGACAAGGACACCCTGGCCGTGGCCTACGACCCGCGTCGCGGCGAATCCCGTGGGCCACGCAAGAAAGGCAGTGATCCGCGCGCCCAGGGCCTGGGTGATTGCGTCGATTGCACCTTGTGCGTGCAGGTGTGCCCCACGGGCATCGACATCCGCGATGGCCTGCAGATGGCCTGCATCGGTTGCGCCGCCTGTATCGATGCCTGCGACAACGTGATGGACAAGATGGGTTACGCCCGCGGCCTGATCGGTTACAAGTCCGAACATAGCCTGCAAGGCGGCACCACCCATTGGCTGCGCCCGCGGTTGCTGGGCTACGCCGTCGCCTTGCTGCTGATGATCGGCGCCCTGGTTGCGGCCCTGCAGATGCGCCCGCTGGTGTCGCTGGACGTGATCAAGGACCGCGGCCTGTTCCGCGAAAACGCCCAGGGCCAGATCGAGAACATCTACCTGCTCAAGATCATCAACAAGACCGCGCAACCGCAGCGCTACCACCTGCGCCTGCTCGATGCCGAGGGCTTCGAACTGCATGGCACCACCGAATTCAGTATCCCGGCCGGGGAAATGAGCGAGATGCCGGTGTCGGTGGCCATGCTGGCCGAGCGCCCGGCCAGCAGTTCACAGGTACTGGCCTTCGAAATCCGTGACAGCGACCAGCCTGCGGTACGCAGCGTGGCGCGCAGCCGCTTCGTGGCGCCACTGAACCGCTGATCCCTTACACTGACACTTCACCTTGCCTGCCGAGCCCCCATGAAACGCTACGAACGCTTCGCCGACGACATTGCCGAACTGATCCGCTCCGGGGTGCTCGGCCCAGGCCAGCGCGTACCTTCGGTGCGCTACGCCAGCCAGACCCACGGCGTCAGCCCGTCCACCGTGTTCCAGGCCTACTACCTGCTCGAGCGCCGCGGGCTGATCCGCGCACGGCCGCGCTCGGGCTACTTCGTCAACGCCCACGCCCCGCGCCAGTTCAGTGAACCCCAGGCGCTGGAGCCTGTCAGCGAATCGACCGAGGTCGATGTCAGCGGCCTGGTGTTCTCCATCCTCGACTCGATCAAGGACCCCGGCACCGTACCGTTCGGCTCGGCCTTCCCCAGCCCCGAGCTGTTCCCGCTGCAGCGCCTGTCACGCTCGCTGGCCAGTGCCAGCCGGGCCATGGACCCACGCATGGTGGTCACCGACCTGTCGCCGGGCAACCCGCAACTGCGCCGCCAGATTGCCTTGCGCTACATGGTCGGTGGGCTGATGCTGCCGATGGAAGAACTGCTGATCACCAATGGCGCGCTCGAAGCCTTGAACCTGTGCCTGCAGGCAGTCACCGAGCCCGGCGACCTGGTGGCGATCGAGGCGCCGGCCTTCTATGCCTGCCTGCAAGTGCTGGAGCGGCTCAAGCTCAAGGCCGTGGAGATCCCGGTGCACCCGCGCGAAGGCATCGACCTGGCCGTGCTGGCCCAGACCCTCGACAAGCACCCGGTCAAAGCGGTGTGGTGCATGACCAACTTTCAGAACCCGGTCGGCGCAAGCATGCCCGAAGCGAAGAAGCAGGCGCTGGTCGAGTTGCTGAGCCGCCACCAGGTGCCGCTGATCGAGGACGATGTCTACGCCGAGCTGTATTACGCGCAGCAAGCTCCCAAACCGGCCAAGGCCTTCGATACCCAGGGCCTGGTGATGCATTGCGGCTCGTTCAGCAAAAGCCTGGCGCCGGGTTATCGCATCGGCTGGGTCGCGGCCGGGCGCTTCGCACAGAAGCTCGAGCGGCTGAAGCTGATGACCTCGTTGTGCGCCTCGATGCCGGCCCAGGCGGCCATCGCCGATTACCTGCAGCACGGTGGCTATGACCGCCACCTGCGCAAGTTGCGCTACGCCCTGGAGGGTCAGCAGGCCAACATGCTGGCAGCCATCGCCCGTCATTTCCCGGCGCAGAACCGCGTCAGCCAGCCCTCCGGCGGCTATTTCCTGTGGCTGGAGCTGCCCGAGCAGATGGATGCGCTGAAACTGTTCCACATGGCCCTGGCCCAAGGCATCAGCATCGCACCGGGGCCGATCTTTTCGCCTACCCGGCGCTTTGGCAACTGCATTCGCCTGAACTACGGTTCACCCTGGAGCGAGGCCGCCGAACGGGCCATGGAAACCCTGGGGCGCATCATCCGCTCGTTCTGAAGGAAGGCCTGAAAAACTGCGGCTATAGTTGGGCGACCCACACGCTGGATCGCCACGATGATGCCTGACGACTCGACGCCTTCCACACTGCAACTGCAGGCACGTATCGACCAGGCCCAGGCCAACAGCAGGCTGCTGGGCGAGCTGGTCGACCACAGTCAGGCCAACGTGTTCGCGGCTGATCGCAACTTCCGTCTGCTGGCGATCAACCGCACCGCGCAAGAGACCTTCAAGCGCCTGCGCGGCTTCGTACCAAAGGTGGGCGACTATATCCCGCAGTTCATTGCCAACCAGCCCGACATCGTCAAGTGGCTGGAGCCGGTATGGCCGCGCGTGCTGGCCGGCGAGGCGTTCACCGACATCATCGCCCTGGGCCCGCCCGACGCCCCGCGCCACTACGAAATCAGCTACAACACCCTGCGCGACGCCCAGCAGCAGATCCAGGGTGGCTACCTGTTCGCCTACGACATCAGCGCGCGCGTCGCTGAACAGGAGCGCGTGCGCAAGATCGAGGAAGCCCTGCGCCAATCGCAGAAAATGGAAGCCGTGGGCCAGCTGACTGGCGGCATTGCCCATGACTTCAACAACCTGCTCGGTGGCATCCTGGGTGCGCTGGAAATGGCCGAGCAACGCCAGGCTGAACAACGCTACCAGGACTCCACCCGGCTACTGGGCCTCGCCCGGCAAAACGCTCAGCGGGCAGCCTCGCTGGTTCAGCGTCTGCTGGCGTTCTCGCGCCAACAGACACTGATGCCGCAGACGGTAGATGTGCAGCAGCTGGTGGCAGGCATGCATGAACTGATCGCCAGCTCGCTCGATGCGCGCATCACCTTCATTGACCAGACCCTGAGCAACCAGTGGCTGGTGCGCATCGACCCGCACCAGCTGGAGAACGCATTGCTCAATCTGTGCATCAATGCCCGTGATGCCATGCCTCAGGGGGGCACGCTGCGCATCGCTAGCGAAAACACCTGGCTCGATGAGCTGCAGGCACGCGCGCTGGACCTGCCCAGCGGCGCCTACCTGCATCTGAGTGTCTGCGACACCGGCGTTGGCATGTCCGCCGACGTCCTGCAAAGGGCGTTCGAGCCCTTCTTCACCACCAAACCACTGGGCCACGGTTCCGGCCTTGGCTTGTCGATCGTGTATGGTTTCGTGCGCCAGTCCGGCGGCCAGTTGCGCATTGTCAGCGAACCGGAGCAAGGCGCCTGCATCCACCTCTACCTGCCCCGGGCCGGCGGCGACGATGCCGGGCAACCCAGCGCTCAGCCACAGGCGCCGGAGCAGCAGGCTCACGCAGCGCCCCGTGTAGTACTGCTGGTGGAGGACCAGGACACCCTGCGCCTGCTGATCAGCGAGATGCTCGAGGAACAGGGTCATGACGTCCACGCCTGCAGCGACGGCCGCCGCGCACTGGAAATCCTGGAAAACGGCTTGCGCCCTGACCTGCTGATCACCGATATCGGCTTGCCGGGCGGCATCGATGACTACCAGGTCGCGGCGGCCTGCCAGCAGCTGCCTGGCGTCGTCGACGTCGTGTATATCACCGGCTACGCCAGCAATCGGGTCGATGTCAGCCCGGGCAAGCATTGCGCGATCATGTACAAACCGTTCGCGCTGGCCACCCTCAACCAGCAAGTCGAGCAGTTGCTGAAAAACCGGGGGTTGCCCCCTTAGGCCGCTATGCGGCGGCGTTGCGGGCAGGTAAAGTCTGGCCACTCATTTGTGCCGGACGTCGCCATGCCCCAACGCGAGCTGCTCGCACTGCGTCAGGAAGTCGAAACCCTGCGCCAACGTAACGCACAGCTGGAAGCACAGCTGCTGCAGCACCACGAACACCAGGACCCAAGCATCTATCGCTTCCTGTTCGACACCATGGATGAAGGGTTTTGCGTCATCGAATTCTTCGACGGCCCCCATGGCCCGCTCAGCGACTATGTGCATGTCCTCGCCAACGCCGCCTACACCAAGCATGCCGGCATCCCCAACGTCGTCGGGCAGAAGCTGCGCGAGATGGTGCCCGACGAGGCTGACGACTGGGTCGCCCGCTACGGTGCGGTATTGCGCACGGGCGAACCGCTGCAGTTCGAGCAGGAGCTGGTCGCCACCGGCCGTGTGCTGTCGGTGATCACCTTCCGTGTGGAGCCTGCCGAGCGCCGCCAGGTCGCGGTGCTGTTCACGGACGTCACCGAGCGGCGCAAGGCCGAGGTGGCCCTGCAGCAGCTGAACGCCGAACTCGAACAGCGGGTCAGCGCAGCCTTGGCCGAACGCCGCCGGTTTGCCGAACTGGTCGAGGACAGCCTGCTCAACGTGCATGTGGTCGATACCCAGCTGCGCTGGCTGGCAGTCAACCGCCAGGCCAAACATGACTTCCACGCCTTGTATGGCCACACCCCCGAAGTCGGCGAACACCTGCCAGCGGTGCTGGCCAGCCACCCGGCGGACCATGACCTGATCATGCCGATGTGGCGTCGGGCGCTGGCCGGGGAACGGTTCACCGAGATCGGTACGTTCGGGCCACGCCACTATGAGCTGCGTTTCAACGCCCTGCGCGAGCCTGACGGCAGCGTGCAAGGCGCTTATCTGTTTGCCTACGACATCACTGACCGGGTTGAGGAGCAGCGGCGCCTGGCCAAGGCCGAGCAGGCGCTGCGCCAGGCGCAGAAAATGGAGGCCGTGGGCCAGCTCAGCGGCGGCATCGCCCATGACTTCAACAACCTGCTGGGCGGCATCATCAACGCCCAGGAGCTGATGCAGCAGCGCCTGGGCCAGCAACGTTACGCAGAGCTTGAGCCATTGCTGGCGCTGTCCAGCGGCTCGGCGCAAAAAGCCTCGGCCCTGGTACACCGGTTGCTGGCCTTCTCCCGCCAGCAGACCCTGCAACCGCGGTCGACCGACGTCGCGGCGCTGGTTCATGGCATGGAAGAACTGGTTCGCCGCACCATCGGCCCCTCCATCAGCCTGCACAGCCGCTTCCTGGCTCGGCCATGGCCAACCTTCATCGACCCGCCACAACTGGAAAGCGCCCTGCTCAACCTGTGCATCAACGCACGTGACGCCATGCCGGGCGGCGGTACCATCGACATCCAGGGCGACAATCTCACGCTCGACGACGAGCAGGCCCGTCCGCTGGAGCTGGCCGCCGGGGACTACGTAAGGCTCAGTGTTGCCGACACCGGCTGCGGCATGACCGCAACCGTAGCGGCGCGCGCAATCGACCCGTTCTTCTCGACCAAACCCATGGGCCATGGGACGGGCCTGGGGCTGTCGATGACCTATGGCTTCGTGCGCCAGTCGGGCGGCCAGCTACGCCTGATTTCCTCGCCTGGCCAGGGCACACGGGTGGACCTGTACCTGCCACGTCACCCTGACCAGCCTGTTGCTGCTGCCCGGCCGGCACAGCGCAAGACGCTGACCAGCAGCGACTCGGGTGGGCAACGCATCGTCCTGGTGGAAGACCAGGCGGCGCTGCGGCTGGTGGTCGGCGAAGTGCTGGAAGAACTGGGTTACCAGGTCGAAGCCTTCGCCAATGGCACGGCCGCGCTGGCGCATATGCAGCAGTGTGCGCAACCCGACCTGTTGCTGAGCGATATCGGCCTGCCCGACGGCCCCAATGGCCGCCAGGTGGCGGAGCGTTGCCGGCAACTGTATCCGGACCTCAAGGTGCTGTTCATCACCGGCTACGACGCGAGCGCGGCACTCAGCGATGGCCAGTTGCTGCAGGGCACCAGCGTGCTGACCAAACCCTTCGAGCTCGAAGCGTTGGCCGAACGGGTCCGTCAGTTGCTGGCGGGTGAGCTGCCCTGACGGGGCAGCGTTCAGCGCCCGCCGCCGAGGTCGATGAAGCTGCCGGTGGAGTACGAGGCCTTTTCCGACAGCAGCCAGAGGATCGCTTCGGCCACTTCTTCAGGGCGGCCGCCGCGGCCCATGGGCAGGCCAGGTTCGAGCTTGGTCACGCGGTCAGGGTCACCGGACAGGGCATGGAAACCGGTATGGATGTAGCCCGGTCGTACACCGTTGACCCGCACGCCCTCGCCCGCCACTTCCTTGGCCAGGCCGATGGTGAAGGTATCCAGCGCGCCTTTGGAGGCGGCGTAGTCGACGTACTCGTTGGGTGAGCCCAGGCGCGCCGCGACCGAGGACACATTGACGATCGCCCCGCCAGCCCCCCCGTGGCGGCGGGCCATGCGCAGCAGCGCGTGCTTGGCACAGAGCATGGGGCCGACGACGTTGGTCTTCATCACCTTCAGCAGGCGGAACTCGGACATGGCCTCGACACGGCTTTGCTGGCCGATGGTGCCCGCGTTGTTGACCAGGGCAGTCACCGGGCCGAGTTCCTGGTCGACGCGGTGGAACAGCTGGATCACCTCGTCCTCGACGCTGGCGTCGGCGCGCACGGTGATGGCCTCGGCGCCGAGGGCGCGAACCTGGGCGAGGATGCCCTCGGCGGCCTGGTCGTCGGCGTGGTAGTTGATGCAGATGCGATAGCCCTCACGGGCGGCCTGCAGGGCGGTGGCGGCACCGATGCCACGGCTGGCACCGGTGATGACGATGACGTTGTGCATGGCGGTTGACGGATCGACAAGGGACGGAAGCCCGACAATAGGTGAAATAACCTGACAATGGAATGACCGTCACGTCTTGACAAGTTTTGGCCCGCCCTGTGCGGGCCAGTTATGCCAAAAATTGTGGTAACTTGCGCCGCTTGTTTCGCCAAGGAATATGACGTCGATGGAATTGACGAGCATTTTTACACCCCAGCACCGCCGTTTGATCAAGTTCACCAGCCCGATCCAGGGCGATCAGGCGCTGTTGCTGGAACACTTCAGCGGCAACGAAGGGTTGTCCACGCTGTTCAGCTTCGAGCTGGCGCTGATCAGCCAGGATGCCCGGCTCGAACTCAAGTCATTGATGGGCCAGCCTGCCCTGCTGGAGATCGAACTGGCCGACGGCGGCGTGCGTCCGATCCATGGCCACATCACCCGCTTCAACTTGCTGGGCAGCGACGGTGGCCTGGCACGTTACAGCGCGACACTCAGCCCCTGGCTGTGGATGCTGACACGACGGGTCGATTCGCGGATCTTCCAAGAGCAGACCATTGAAACGGTCATTCGCACGGTGTTCGAGCATTACGGCGGGTTGCGCCAATTCGAATTTCGCCTGCTCAGGCCGCTCAAGTCCCACAGCTACATCACCCAGTACCGCGAAACCGACCTGAATTTCGTGCTGCGTCTGCTGGAGCAGGACGGCCTGTTCTTCTACTTCGAGCACAGCCAGGACGGGCACAGCCTGATCATCACCGATCGCTCCGAGGGGCTGGAAGCGCTGCCCGAACAACCGCGCATCCGCTACCACAGCGCCTTTGTCACCGAGACCAGTGATTCGATCACCCAGTGGCGCAGCCACCGGACCTTGCAACCGGGCAAGATGGCCATCCAGACATTCGACTACAAGCAGCCAAGGAATCCGCTGTCCATCGACATGGACAGCCTCAACGAGCAAGGCGACGCCCCGCCCTACGAGGTCTACGATTTTTTCGGTGCCTACAGCCATGGCCTGCGCGACGAGGGCGAGGCGCTGGTGCGTCGCCATCTGGAGATCATCGAGGCCCAGGCCAAGACCTTCACCGGCAACAGCAATTGCCGGGCCATGCGGCCAGGCTACAGCTTCGAACTCACCCAGCACTTCGACCATGAACACGGCCCGGCAGACGCCCGCCAGTTCCTGCTGGTGTCGGTCGCGCACCAGGGGCGCAACAATTACTTTTCCGATGAGCCCGCCGGTTACGACAACCAGTTCGTCTGCATTCGCCAGAGCATCCCTTACCGTCACCCGATCACCGTGCCACGCCCCACCATCAACGGGCCGTTCACTGCGATCGTGGTCGGGCCGGAGGGCGATGAAGTCTTTACCGACGAGCTGGCGCGGATCCAGGTCAGGTTCCACTGGCAGCGCGGCGACAGCCTGCCGCAGGGCACCACCTGGGTGCGGGTAGCGATGCCCAGCGCGGGCAGTGGCTTCGGCCATCAGTTCCTGCCGCGTATCGGCCAGGAGGTGCTGGTGACCTTCCTGGCTGGCGATATCGACCGCCCCGTGGTCACCTCGGCGCTGTATAACGCCGACCACACCCCGCCGCGCTTCAGCAAAGCCGCGGGCCTGCCAGGCAACCGTGCACTTTCCGGCATTCAGACCCAGGAGCACAAAGGCCGGGGCTTCAACGAGCTGTTGTTCGATGACACACCGGGCGCCTTGCGTGCCCGGGTCGGTACCACGCACCACGCCACGGCACTCAACCTGGGCAAGCTCACCGAGCCACGTATCGACGGCCAGGCCAAGGCCCGTGGCAATGGCGCCGAATTGCGCACCGACGCCGCGATTGCCCTGCGCGCCGCCCAAGGCCTGTTGCTGACCACCTATGCCCGCCAGGACGCCACCGGTTCGCAGCTGGACCGTGAAGAACTGCTCAAGCTGCTGGCCGACTGTGGCGAGCTGTTCAAAAGCCTCGGGCAAACGGCCGCCGCACGCGGCGGTGCAGCCATGGACAGCGAGGGCATCGACGCCTTGAACCAGGCGCTGAAACAGTGGCCAGCGCCGGACAGCGACAGCCCTGGCGAACCCGTCATGGCCGTTGCGGCCGAAGCAGGGATTGCCAGTGCCACGCCACGCTCGCAACTGCACTATGCCGGCGCCAACCACGACACCACCGCCCAGGACCATCTGCAGTTGACCAGCGGCGCCGCCATGCGCCTGCAAGCCGGCAAAGGTATCAGTGCCTTCGCTCAGGATGAGGGCATCAGTGCTATCGCCAACCGCGGCAAAGTGCTGGTTCAGGCCCAGGAAGACGACATCGCCGTCAATGCTCAAAAGAACCTGCACCTGTCGGCCGCCGAGGGCGAGGTAGTCGTTACCGCACCCACCATTCGTTTGGTTGCCGACGATGGCAGCTACATCAAGATCGGTGGCGGTGTCGAAATCGGCAGCCAGGGCAAGGTGATCGTCCATGCCAGCGAGCATGACTGGGTCGGCCCCAAGACCGACAGCGCCCAGGTGCCGGCATTCAACCGCGACCCGGCGGCACAACGCCTGGCCTTCCACTACCCGGGGCACGCCGACGACAGCGTGCGCATGGCCGTAGACCACGCCTACCAGATCAAGCTTGAAGACGGCAGTACCGTGCAGGGCCTGACCGATGCCAGCGGGCTTACCGAACGCGTCGAGCGCGAAGCAATGCACCGGGCACAAGTGGCTGCCCTGCGCAGCACCAGCAGCAAAGGAGGCAGCCAATGAGTGGCGATCAAATCACCGTGGCTGAAAGCGTCACACGGCTGGTACCCAACTTCAGCACCGAACGCAAAATGGAAGTGCCCGCCGACCTGCCGGGAGTGGTGATTTTCCTGCACGGCGTGAATGACCCGGGGGCTTCCTACGAGTCGGTGGAGACGGGGTTGTGCCAGGGGGTGAACGAGCGTTTGGACCGGCCTGATCTGAAGGCGGGGCGGTATGGGGCTGACTACAGTGCTGCAAGAAAAATCCCGACTGAAGAACTTGGTGAGGATCACAAAGCCACACTCGACGATCCAGACACGTTCCTTTATCAGCGAGACGCGGACGACCCTAACACCCGCAGCCTGATGATCCCGTTTTACTGGGGCTATCGCGCTGAGCCTGGCGAGATCAAGCGCGATAAAAACGACGACCCGACCAAACTGCGCGGCCAATACCAGGACATATTCGATAACCGTCTGGACCGGCATTTCGCCAAAGGCGGCGGGTTCTTCGCCAATGCCACCAACAACCTGCTGGAGATGTACAGCCCCGGCTTTGCCAAGTTTATCCGGCATTTCGCACAACCCATGCTCTCCAACACCCAGTACATGGGTAAAGGGCCACACCGGCGTTACTTTGTGCTGGCAGCAACGCGTTTGGCCATGTTGGTCAGTGAGATTCGCCGTGTATCGCCTGATGAAACCATCACCATCATGGGCCACAGTCAAGGGACCTTGATTACCCTGCTTGCGCAAGCCCTGTTGATCGACAAGGGCCGACGCTGTGCCGACACCGTCATCATGGTGGACACGCCTTACAGTGTGCTGCCCAAGGCCACCCCCAAAGGCCATGACACACTCGCGACCTTGATCAACATCGCCACCGCCGTCACCCAGGCGCCCCACGCCCAGCCGCCGTTGTCCGCACTCAGGGACAGCAAGACCTACGGCGGCCGCACGGGCCCCAGGTGGTCACCCATACAGGGCTCGCGCAGGGACAAGGTCGGCAACTTCACCGTTTTTCCCGAGCGTGACAATCGCGGCAAGGTTTACCTGTACTTCTGCCCGGACGACACCACGGTCGCCCTGGACGACGTGCATGGCATCGGTACCTATGGGGTGCCCAATACCTTGCCGGACGGCAAACCGGCGATGGCGGCTTTGCAGTCCGTGCGGTTTTACCAGCGCCTGTGGACCAAGCGTCATCGCGACGGTAAGCCGGTACTGGTCGGCGACGCCATACAACAAACGGTGCTGCGTGCCAAAGGGGAACCCCGCTACCCTGGCGGGTGGACAGGCGGCGCCGTGGCCTCGCAAGCACCAATAGCAAAAGGTGAGGAAGTGCTGATCAATGCCGAACCTTTATGCCCACCCTATGCGCCAGATCTGTTTGGCGGCGAGGTGGAACAGGGCACACCCACCCAGGCAGGCAAGGACAGCCCCGATGACGTGAGTATCCGCTCCGCGCTGGGCAATCCGAGTGCCCGCTTCAAATGGTTCAAGGTGCGTACCAGCCCTTATCGCGTGAACTCGGATGAAGAACTGGCCCGGTTGAACGCTGGCAAAGAGCCCGGCGATCAAACCTCAGGCATTAGCCAAGCTGCTGTGCATCGAGGCTCAGAGGTGAAGGAGTACGTCATTTATCGTGAAGAAACGCCTAATGAAATCCAGGAGCGGATGCGCATAGATCCGAAAGAAAGGGAGCCTAACAGCTACCACTCGGCCGTTCTGCGCAGCCCGGAAAACCAACGCTGGGTGACAGCGATGGACATTGCTATTGGCCAGGCGCACAGCCTTGATGATCCGGATATGCGGGAGGTTTTGGTTGCGATTGCGGACTGGAAGGTGGATAAAACGATTTATAGCAAGATCACTAAGTTACCGGGTTGGGAGAAACTGAGTGAGGAAACTCAAGCATTGGTTACTGCCAGCTTTCGGTATTATGACAAGGGTCTTTTCCCGCCTACGGGTCTCGTATCGCTAACGCCTCCTTCCCTAGTAGCCAACGCACCTGTACAAGGAGTTGGCCGATGAACGACCGTCCATCCTCTCCTCGAACTCGGCCCAACCTCAAACCTTATCAGCTGATCGCCGGGGTACTACTTTTACTCTGGTTCGGTTTCATCTGGATTGTCCAACTTAAAGCACAGGAAACTGACATGGTACTTCGCGACATGAAACCCGTCCTAGCTTGGGGCGTTGCTGCCATTGTCGGCCCACTATTAATGATCTTCGGCATTCATTGGTGGGGCAACGCCCTGGCGAGCGAGAAAGCAGAGTTTGCGAACTATCGAAACCAGATAGAGGCCAGAAAAGCAGAACAGCAGGCCACGCAAGAGCGGACCTACGCCTTGGAAATTCGGGGAGTCGGACTTGGAATTTATACAGATGGCCAGTCCCAGATCTGGCAGTTTATCAAAAAGAAAAACGACAACTTTGCTTCTATCTACCCGCAGGACGCGGAGGACTACAACCCGTCATTAACATCCAGAGAAAACTCCGCAAAAATCAAAGTACGTATCGCATTCAAGAACTCAGCAGGTGAGGCAGTAGCGTACTGGCCAATTCCAGTGTTTGCGCTAGGACCGCCCGCCCCTTACGACAGCGCCTCTAGCGCAGCAGGTCTGATCAATTCAGGCCGTAATGCTGCGACCTTGGGCGTGACCCAGTTTCTGTGGCAAGACAATGAAAGCACGACGCATGCTCAAGGCATGATCGAGCGACTCTTCACGTTTTTTGACGATAACCCGAAGGTGCCACAAGCCCTGATCGCCAGCGAAGACGGTGACGTGACGCGAAACCTCTATCGCAAGCCTGGCACACCGGGATTGAAAAATGGCCACGTGGTTCCGACCATCTACGAAAGCATGACTGGTCTGCTGGTCACGCGCTCGGACCGAGTGGACCGCTACATTCGCCCATTTGTCACCCATGAGGCTGAGGACAATCAGAACAAGAACTCTGATCTGGGTAAGCTGTGGGCGTTTTACTGGGACCGGGACAGGGAATTTATAGACTGGTATGAAGCTGCCGAGCACGCTAAAGGCGTTAAATTCTCTCTAGCTCCGGGTACTATGTCCACCGCCTATTGGCAATCGCAACTACCCACTTTGTGGAAAACCATCAGTAACCGCGGCCCAGGCCATTTCGAACCGTCCCCCTGGCTGCCCGTGCGCTGGGCCGAACACCAACTGAAGGAGTTCGACGCAGCGCCAGTACTGGGTTACCTGCACCGTCCGATCAAGGTCTCGATGCAGGACGAACACGGCAAGCGCCTCAAACC
>Ga0153918_1000483_pt1 | contig 18847 bp, 14 predicted proteins | sample TSFL002MetaG_FD_104687 | JGI IMG/M metagenome (GOLD analysis project Ga0153918, IMG submission 104687) | Attine ant fungus gardens microbial communities from Florida, USA - TSFL002 MetaG | ecosystem: Host-associated > Fungi > Mycelium > Unclassified | place: USA: Florida, Paynes Creek Historic... | reverse complement strand
GCAATTCGACCACCAGCACCCTCGTCATCACCATCGTCGACGATGTGCCGCAAGCCCACAGCGATTACACCAGTGTGTACAAGGGCGACGAGGTGCGCGGCAATGTGATGTACAACGATGTGGTCGGGGCCGATGCGCGTGGCGACGGCAACTACGTGGTTGGCGTGCGCGCCGGTAGCGACACCAGCACCTCGGCCATCGGCCAGCTGAACACCCAGGTGAATGGCCAGTACGGCTACCTGACCATCGACGAGAAGGGCAACGCGGTCTACCACTCCAACCCGGACGTGGTGTCGCCGCGGGATGCCGTCGACACCTTCGTCTACACCATTCGCGATGCCGACGGTGACGAAAGCACCACCACGATCACCATCAACGTGCATGACCCCCGCATCGAAGTGTGCATGGACGGTGGCGTCACGGTGTTTGAAAAAGCCCTGGACTTGGCCAAGGACGGCAGCGACCTCGCCGCAGGCACGGTCACCGGCAGCGACCCGACATCACCCTTCGAAACGGCGTCTGGCAGCTTGGTCGGCCTGGCCAGCGGTGGTTTAGGCGCGTTGTCCTACAGCCTGGTCAGTAATGCTGTCGGGCAGTACGGCCAGATTCACCTGAATGCCGACGGCAGCTACACCTATACCCTGACGTCACCGGCCAACTCGCCGATCCATGCCAACGACGGCGCCAACACCGTGACGGAGTCCTTTACCTATCAGGTCCAGGACGCCTATGGCCATTCGGCCACCAGCACCATCGTCATCTCCATCGTCGACGACGTGCCCCAAGCCCACTGCGATTTCGTCAGCGTGTACAAGGGTGACGAGGTGCGCGGCAATGTGATGTACAACGACGTGGTCGGGGCCGATGTGCGCAGCGACGGCAACTACGTGGTTGGCGTGCGTGCCGGTAACGACACCAGTACCTCGGCCATCGGCCAGCTGAACACCCAGGTCAATGGCCAGTATGGCTACCTGACCCTCGATGAAAAGGGCAATGCGGTCTACCACTCCAACCCGGACGTGGTCTCGCCACGGGATGCGGTCGACACCTTCGTCTACACCCTCCGCGATGCCGACGGTAACGAAAGCACCACGACGATCACCATCAACGTGCACGATGCCAGCCTGGTGGCCTGCGGGGACCGTGATGTCACGGTGTACGAGAAAGCCCTCGACCTGCACAAGGATGGCAACGACCTGGCTGCGGGCACCACCATTGGCAGCGATCCGACATCGTCCGGCGAAACGGCATCCGGCTCGCTGGTTGGGTCGGTTTCCGGTGGCGTGGGGGCGCTGACCTACGGCCTGGTGGGCAATGCTGTCGGCCAATACGGGCAGATCAGCGTCAACCCTGACGGCAGCTACACCTACACGCTGACTTCGCCGGCCAATACCCCGGGTGCCGATTCGGCAGTCGACCACTTCACCTACAAGGCCACCGACGCGCTGGGCCACAGCGTCACCAGCAACATCGCCATCACCATTGTCGACGACGTACCCAATGCGGTCTGCGCCGAACGCAGCATCACGCCGGGCAAGCTGGATTCCAACATCCTGTTGGTGATCGATGTGTCCGGCAGCATGGATTCTGCTTCCGGCATACCCGGCCTGACCCGCCTGGACGCGGCCAAACACGCCATCGCTGCGCTGCTCGACAAGTACGACGGCATGGGCGACATCAAGGTGCAGGTCGTCACCTTCAGCGGTGGGGCGCAGATCCAGTCGGCGGAGTGGGTCAGCATCGAGGTCGCCAAGTCGATCGTCAGCGGCTTGCAGGCTGGCGGTTCGACCTACTACGACAGCGCCGCCACCGCTGCCCAGACGGCCTTTGCCCAGAATGGCAAGCTGGCCGGTGCACAGAATGTCAGCTACTTCTTCTCCGATGGCGAGCCCAGCTCCGGGCATGCCATGACCGCGTCCCGCGAAACCAGCTGGGAGACGTTCCTCGACAGCAACGGCATCAAATCCTACGCCATTGGCCTGGGCCAGGACGTCAACGCGGGCAACCTGAACCCGTTGGCCTATGACGGCAGCAGCCATACCGACACCAACGCGGTGGTCGTCAACGACTTCAACCAACTTTATGGTGTGCTGTCGGGCACCGTACAAGGTTCGCCGATTACCGGCAGCCTGCTCAGCGATGGCACCTTCGGTGCCGATGGCGGCTTCATCAAGGCCCTGTTGGTGGATGGCACCACCTACACCTATGACCCGAAAGCCAACGCGGGGCAGGGCGGTTACCTGGCCAGCGGTGGCGCCGACAACGCCAGCTTCGACACCACGGGCAACACCCTCACCATCAAGACCAGCCTGGGCGGCAGCCTGGTGGTGAACATGAACAGCGGCGAGTTCACCTATACGCCACCCCATGGCAATGACAGCAGCCCGCCAGAGCGTGTCGGCTTCATGGTCAGCGACAATGACGGTGATACCAGCACTGCTGACCTGCTGATAATGATCAATGGCAACCATGCACCGGTGGCGGTGGCCGACCATGTCATTACCAACATCACCGGTTCCAGCATCACCTTGCCGTCCGAAGTGCTGCTGGCCAATGACAGTGATCTGGACAACGACCGCTTGAACGCAGCGCCGATCACCGTCAACACCCACTTTGCCGACAAGGGAGCCGGCTTCACCCTCGGCAATGGCGTGCCTGCCATCAGCTTCGATGGCCAGGGCAATACGCTCGACAACCAGTTCAAGGCCCTGGACCGCAGTGCATTCACCACTGCCGCCGGCAGCATGACCGCAGCGCTCGTGGTGCTCGGCTACCTCGGCAACATCAGCAGCAATGCCAATGGCGAGGACGTGATCACCGTCAGCCTGCGCAAGGGCGAGACCCTGCAGTTGGACCATGATCGCCCCGAGGGCAACCTGAGCCTGGAGTGGAAGGATGCCAGTGGCACCTACCAGCCCATCGCCGATGGCGGCAGCTTCACTGCCAGCCATGACGGGGTGTACAGCATCCATGTGGTCAATCAGGCCAACCCGTCGGACTACAGCAAGGCCGCCGAAAACTACAAGCTGAGCCTGGTGGTCGACTACAGCAATGCCGTGAACGAAGTGCATCAGGCCAGCTACACGGTCAGCGATGGTCATGGCGGCAGTGCGGTTGGCGCGGTGGATATCACCTACCACGCCGGCACTGCTCTGAACGGCACGGCAGGCAATGATGTCTTGATGGCAAGCAACGTCGACACCCTCCTCGAGGGTGGTGACGGCCATGATGTGCTGGTAGGCGGTTCGGGCAATGACACCCTGCACGGCGGCAATGGCAATGACCTGTTGATCGGCGGCCTTGGCAACGACCTGCTCGATGGCGGAGCGGGCAACGACACCGCCAGTTATGCCTCGGCCAGCGGAGGGGTGACGGCCGACCTGAGCCATATTGGCCCCCAGAATACCGGTGCCGCCGGCATCGATACCTTGACTGGCATCGAGAACCTGATCGGCTCCGACTATAACGATACCCTGACCGCAGATGCTGGCGACAACCTGCTCAACGGTGGCTTGGGCAATGATGTGCTCAAGGGCGGCGATGGCAATGACATCCTCATCGGCGGGCCAGGCGACGACATCATGACCGGAGGCAATGGCAACGACGCCTTCGTCTGGCAGAAGGGCGACACTGGGCATGACACGGTGACCGACTTCACCCCGGGCAGCGACCACCTGGACCTGTCGCAACTGCTGCAGGGTGAGAATGCCACGGCGGCCTCGCTGGATGACTACCTGCACTTCAAGGTCAGCGGCAGCGGTACCAACGTGGTCTCGACCATCGAAGTGAGCAGCGTGGCAGGGGCGGCGCCGACCCAGACCATCGACCTGGCAGGGGGCGACCTGGCCCAGCATTACGGGGTGACAGCAGGGGCGGGCGGCGTGGTTTCGGCAGGGCAGGATACTGCGACCATCATCAACGGGATGATCAATGATCATTCGTTGAAGGTGGATACCGTGTAGTTGCTCGCCCTCTTTGGCCTGTGCCGGCCTCTTCGCGGCTAAAGCCGCTCCCACAGGGGCAATGCTGCCTGAGGGCTGTAGAGTACCTGTAGGAGCGGCTTTAGCCGCGAACAGGCCGGAACAGGCGATAGCAGGGCTCAGCCCGGCCGGCGCAAGGTCTTTTGCTTGAGGATATACAGGCTCACCAGCACCGCACTGGTGAGCATGAACGCCCTGGCCCAGAACAGTGGCACCAGGTAGCAGGACAGGCCGATGCTCGCCCACATCAGGCCGATGGCGTAGACCTTGCCCTTGAGCGGTATGCCTTCGCCACTCAGGTAGTCACGGATCCACGGCCCAAGCTTGGGGTGGTTGACCAGCCAATCGTGAAAGCGCGGCGAGCTGCGGGCGAAACAGGCCGCCGCCAGCAGCAGGAACGGGGTGGTGGGCAACACCGGCAGGAAGATCCCCAGCACCCCCAGCGCAACACTGAGCCAGCCGATGGCCAGCAGCAGGTAGCGCACGGCCGACTCAGTGGTGGCGTGGCTTGAGCAGCGCCGGCTTTTCGTCTGGAGCGTGCAGCAGCAGGAACAGCGCGCTCAGCGCTTCCGGGATTTGCACGATCATGTCGTCCTGCAGGTTGGCATTGCTGGCGATGTCGGCGAACTCAGGCTGTTCGTCGAACAGGCCGGAACCGACCATGATCGGCAGCAGCATCTCGCTGACTTCTTCCTCGGCGTCCTCGAACCAGGCCTCTTCGCGCAGGAACACGCCCTCCATGAAGCCGATGCACCAGCCACGCAGGTCGGAATCGTCCGGCTCGTCGGTCAGGTCCAGGTCGCAGGGCAGGTCGAATTCCTCGTCGCTGGCCAGCTGGCGGGCGATGTGGCCTTTGAGGGCCACCAGCGTCGCTTCGATCTCGGTGCGCTGGGCATCGCTGGCGTAATGGGGCTCTTCGGCAAACAGCGCGTCGATCCATTCACGCTCGGGGACGTCCTCGGAGCAGATCGACAGCGCGGTCAGGTAGCCGTGTGCGGCGACGTAGTCCAGCGCTTCTTCGTGCAGCTCATCGGCGTCGAGGAAGGCTTGCAGGCGGGTCAGTTGCTCGGCGAAGGACATTACAGGGCTACCTTGGGGAATAAACGATAGTGAATTCTAGCACCTTGCGGCGGCAGCGGGGCAAAGGGAACGTCTGTCACCGGGCATCCTGTGCGGGCCGTCACTACGGTATACTCCGCCGTTTTTCATCCAGGGCCGGGTTTTCCCCGGCCATCTGGCAAAAGCCGCTTACGCTTTTGGCGTGTGCGGAGCGGGTTTATCGTCCAGCCTGTGTCCAGGATGGTACGGCGATTTGTGGAGTTGCACATGCTCGAACAGGCTCAGCGCGTTCTCAAGGATATCTTCGGTTACGACAGTTTCCGTGGGCGCCAGGCAGCGATCATCGAATGCGTGGCCAATGGCGGCGATGCCTTGGTGCTGATGCCTACCGGCGGCGGCAAGTCCCTGTGCTTCCAGGTGCCTGGCTTGTTGCGCCCGGGCCTGACAGTGGTGGTGTCGCCGCTGATCGCGCTGATGGACGACCAGGTCGCCACCCTCGACGAACTCGGTGTCGCCGCCGCAGCGCTCAATTCCACCCTGAGCCCGGAGCAGCAGCGTGACCTGGCCGGGCGCCTGCGCCGTGGCGAAGTGAAGATGCTCTACCTGGCGCCGGAGCGCCTGGTGCAGCCGCGCATGCTCGAGTTCCTGCGCGGCCTCGACATTTCGCTGTTCGCCATCGATGAAGCCCACTGCGTCTCGCAATGGGGCCATGACTTCCGCCCGGAGTACCTGCAGCTCGGGCAACTGGCCGAACTGTTCCCCCATGTGCCGCGCATCGCCCTGACCGCCACCGCCGACATGCGGACCCGCGAGGAGATCGTCCAGCGCCTGCACCTGCAGGGCGCCGAGCGCTTCCTGTCGAGCTTCGACCGGCCGAACATCTTCTACCGCATCGTGCCCAAGGAGGCGCCACGCAAGCAGTTGATGGCCTTCCTCGGCGAGCGGCGCGGCAACGCCGGCATCGTCTACTGCCTGTCGCGCAAGAAGGTCGATGAAACCGCAGCGTTCCTCTGCGAGCAGGGTTTCCCGGCGTTGCCCTACCACGCCGGCCTTGCCGCCGAGACGCGCGCCGCCAACCAGCACCGCTTCCTCAACGAGGAAGGGCTGATCATGGTCGCCACCATTGCCTTCGGCATGGGTATCGACAAGCCCAACGTACGCTTCGTTGCCCACCTCGACTTGCCCAAGTCGCTCGAGGCCTATTACCAGGAAACCGGCCGCGCCGGCCGCGACGGCTTGCCATCGGATGCCTGGATGGCCTACGGCCTGCAGGACATGGTGATGCTCAAGCAGATGCTGCAGAATTCCGAGGGTGACGAGCGCCACAAGCGCATCGAACAGCACAAGCTCGACGCCATGCTGGCCCTGTGCGAAGAAACCCGCTGCCGCCGCCAGGCACTGCTGGCCTATTTCGACGAAACCCTCGAGCAACCCTGTGGCCACTGCGACAACTGCGTCGACCAGATCCAGACCTGGGACGCCACCGAGCCGGCCCGCCAGGCGTTGTCGGCCGTGTTCCGCACCGGCCAGCGCTACGGCGTTGGCCATCTGGTCGACGTGTTGCTGGGCAAGGACACCGAGAAAGTACGCAATTTCGGCCATGAGAAGCTTTCGGTGTTCGGGGTGGGCAAGGGCCTGGCCGAAGCCGAATGGCGTTCGCTGTTCCGTCAGCTGGTGGCACGCGGCCTGGTCGACATCGACCTGGATGGCTACGGTGGCTTGCGCCTGTCCGACAGCTGCCGGCCGCTGCTGCGCGGCGAGGTGAACCTGCAACTGCGCCGCGACCTCAAGCCACAGACCGTGGCCAAGACGTCCTCCAGCGGCGGCAGCCCGGCCAGCCAGCTGGTGCGCACCGAGGAGCGCGAACTGTGGGAGGCGCTGCGCACCCTGCGGCGCAAGCTGGCCGAAGAGCACAGCGTGCCACCCTACGTCATCTTCCCCGATTCCACCCTGCTGGAAATGCTCCGCAGCCAGCCGACCAGCCTCAGCGACATGGCACAGGTCAGCGGCGTCGGTGCGCGCAAGCTGGAGCGCTATGGCCAGGCCTTCCTCGAAGTGCTCAACGGCGCCGGGGGCACCGAAGAGGCGCCGAAGGTGGTGCTCGACCTGCGCCACGAGCTGGTCAGCCTGGCCCGCGCCGGCATGACCCCGGCACAGATCGCCGGGCAGCTCAACTGCAGCGAGAAGAATGTCTACAGCCTGCTCGCCGAGGCCCTGGGCCGCCAGGAGCTGAGCCTGGAGCAGGCGCTGGACTTGCCGGAAGACCTGATGATGGAGGTGCAGGACGCGTTCCTCGACGGCGAGGGCGAGCTGCCGCCAGTATCGGCGATTGCCCCGTTGTTCGGCGCACGGGTGCCGGAAGGCGTGCTGTACTGCGTGCGTGCGGCACTGGCAGCGGAGTTCGAGCTTTGATGGGCGGCATTTCAGTCAACTGCTGATGTTTGTCATCCTTTTTGACGATTATCGGAGGTTTCCGCGGCGGGCAGCCTTGCCTGATGCTCCGGAGCATGGTTAGCTGACTAATAATTAGTTCTAGTCTATGAGTTGCTTATGCCCCTGACCGACAACCAACACCGCTTTGGCATGCAGCTGGCGCAGATGTCCCGCGGCTGGCGTGCCGAGCTGGACCGCCGCCTGGCCGGGCTCAACCTGTCCCAGGCACGCTGGCTGGTGTTGTTGCACCTCGCTCGCTTCGAACAAGCGCCTACCCAGCGTGAGCTGGCGCAGAGCGTGGGCGTCGAAGGCCCGACCCTGGCGCGGCTGCTCGACAGCCTGGAAAGCCAGGGGCTGGTGCGTCGCCAGGCGGTGCTGGAGGACCGGCGGGCGAAGAAGATTCTGCTGTGCCCACCGGCCAAACCGCTGATCGAGCAGATCGAGACCATCGCCAATGCCCTGCGCCTGGAGCTGTTCACGGGCGTTGATGAGGCTGATCTGGAAGTGTGCATGCGGGTGCATGCAAAGATCCTCGCCAACCTCGAGAAGTCCTGAGCCCTGCGGGGCCGCAAGGCGGCCCCGGCCATCTAGAAGGTATGCCCCAGGTTCAGGTACACCGCCTGCTCATTCGCCGTGTTGGCGCCATAACTCAGGTTCAACGGCCCCAATGGCGTTTCCAGCCCCAGGAAGATGCTCGCGGCATTGATGTAGCCACTGTCGAATTCGTTGTCGTTGTTCCAGGCCCGCCCACGTTCCAGCGACCCGCCGATATACAGCGGGAAGTCCAGCGGCAGATAGGCCCGCGGGGTCAGGCGCCGGTAGTACACCATCCGCAGCAGGCTCACGTTCTGCCCTGACACCGAGTCCTGGCGGAAGCCGGAGAGTTCCCTCGCGCCGCCCATCACGAAGCTTGAGGTCACCACCTCGGTAGCATCCAGCGTGCGCCCATAGCGGCCACCCAGCACGAAGGTGTTCGGGCCAATGCTGAATGCCTTGTCCAGGTTCAGCAGCCACTGGCGGTAGTCCTCGTCCGAATCCAGCGACTTGTCATACTTGCGCACGGTCAGGCCGATGTCCTCGCCGGTGTGCGGGAAGTACACGTTGTCGAGGGTGTCGAACGAGTATTTCAGCTCGTAAAAGCCTTCGTTGAAGCTGACCGAGGGCAGGTCCTGATCGCCGATACGCACTTCGGCCTCGCCCCAGGCCTTGCCGACACCCAGGCGCACCTCGCCGGACGTGCCGATCTGACGGCCCACATTGAGACCGAAACCGTAGCGCTCGAGCCGGTACTCGGCGATCGGGTCGTTATCCAGGGTCGCTTCGATGTTCTGCGAGCCAAGGTCCAGGTAAGGCGCGACGAAATAGCGCGAGCCTACGTCCAGCGGTTGGTAGAACTCACTGTAAAGCTCCTGCTGGTCGCCGATCTGGGCGCGTGTCAGCCACTCCGCGCCCAGGCGGTTGATGCCGTTCATGCGGTAGCTGGCACCGAGGTTGAAGGCACTGTCACCGCGCAGGTCGTCGGACAGGTTCAGGCCCAGGCGCAGGTAGTCGGTGCCGCCGCGCTTGCCACGGGCATTGATCACCAGGGTGTTGTCATCGCCCTTGTGTACCACGCGGTACTGCACCCGGTCGAAGTAGTCCAGGCCATACAGGGTGCCCATGTCGGTCTGCAGGCGGTCGAGCGCCAGCGGCTCGCCGATGGGCTGGCGGATGTAGTAACGGATTACGTCATCGCTGACTTTCGAGTCGTTCTCTATCCTGATGGCGGTGATCACCGGTGTGCGCTGGCCCGGTGAGCGGGCCACGGCCAGGCTGGTGTCATGCTCCGGTTGGCGCAACGCGGCCAGGCGCGTGTCGAGCAGGCGAGTCGCGCGGTAGCCGGCGTCGATCATGTCGTGGGCTCGGCCGAAATCGGTGACGCCATAGGCCGCCAGCTGCGGCTGTATGAGGATGTCGTCGCGGTGCAGGCTGGCCAACTGCTCCTCGGAGTTGCGCCGGGTCATCAGGGTGATCGACTGGTTGAGCACGTCGACCACCGTGGCCAGTTGCTTGCGGTCGCGCAGCGGGGTGCCGATGTCGACGACGATCGCCAGGTCGACGCCCATTTCCCGGGCCACGTCGAGCGGGATGTTGTCGACCATGCCGCCATCCACCAGCAGGCGGCCGTCGAGTTCGACCGGGGCGAATACCGCCGGGATCGACATGCTCGCGCGAATCACCTGCGGCAGGTGGCCGCGGCGGAACACCACCTTTTCGCCGCTGGCGATATCGGTGGCCACGGCGCGGAAGGGAATTGGCAGCTTGTCGAAGTCGCGGGTGTCGGCCGTGTGGGCCAGCTTGCTTTCCAGCAGCAGCGCCAGGTTCTGGCCCTGGATCACCCCCAGCGGCAGCCCCAGGCTGCCGTCGTCGCGAAAACTCAGCTTCTGCTTGACCAGGAAGTCGCGATCATCCTGCTTGCGCCGGAACGGCACGTCCTTGCGCGGTGGCGCATCGGAGAGCGCCTGTTGCCAGTCCAGCGTGGTGGCGAGCTTCTCCAGTTCCTCGACGCTGTAGCCAGAAGCATACAGCCCGCCCACCACTGCGCCCATGCTGGTGCCAGCGATGGCGTCGATGCGCACGCCCTGTTCCTCCAGCGCCTTGAGCACGCCAATATGCGCCAGGCCACGGGCCGCGCCGCCAGACAGCACCAGGCCGACCTTGGGGCGGGCAGGCTCGGCGGCGAATACGGTGAGGGTGGTGAGCGTCAGCAAAAAACAGAGCAGCAGGCGGCGCATCGTGAGTCTCAAACCGAAGGCTAAAGACCGCTAGTATAAGCGGCCCCTCACCTGGAGATGCTTCAGCATGGCCGACAACAAGCCGGAAATCGTCATCACTTATTGCACGCAATGCCAATGGCTGCTGCGCGCCGCCTGGCTGGCCCAGGAACTGCTCAGCACCTTCGGCGACGACTTTGGCCGGGTGGCGCTGGAGCCAGGCACCGGCGGCGTCTTCCGCATCACCTGCGATGGCGTACAGATCTGGGAACGCAAGGCCGACGGTGGCTTCCCCGAGGCCAAGGTGCTGAAGCAGCGCGTGCGCGACCAGATCGACCCGCAACGCGACCTGGGCCACAACGATCGCTGATCAGGCGCCCTCGGCCGCGACCTTGTGCCGCGGCGGTTGCTCGGCGGCCATGCGGCTCGACAGCACGATGGCGAAAATGATCAGCACGCCGCCCAGCAGCATGCGCAGGGTTGGCGTTTCGGCGAACACCGCCCAGGCCACGGCGATGCCGTAGACCGGTTCCATGGCGAAGACCACGGCGGCGGTGCGCGCCTTGATCACCCCCAGGCTGGCCACGAACAGGCTGTGGGCGACGCCGGTGCAGAAGATCCCGAGCAGGGCGATCCACAGCCAGTCCATGCGTTCGACCTGGCTCAAGCCCGGGCCGGCGAAAGGCAGCAGGCACAGGCCGACCACCAGGTTTTGCCACAGCGCTGCCTGCACGGCCGGCAAACGGCCGGAGCCGGCGCGGTTGGTCAGTGACAGCAGCGAGAACAACAAACCCGAGAGCAAGGCCCAGAGCAGGCCACCGGTAGCCTGGCTGGCCAGGTCGAACTGCGGGGTGACCAGTATCAGGCCGATGCTGACCAGCACCACCAGCACACCCTCGTTGCGGCGGATGCGCTCGCGGAACAGCAAGCCTTCGAGGATCACGGTGAACGCTGGGAAACTGGCGAAACCCAGGGTGGCGATGGCCACGCCGCCGACCTTCACGGCGATGAAGAAGCTGACCCAATGACCGGCCAGCAGTACGCCGCCGAGCAGCAGGCGGCGTATGTCCTGGCCGCTCAGGCGTCGCCAGCCGGGGCCGGTGAGGCTGGCGAACAATGCCAGGGCCAGCACGGCGAAGGCGGCGCGGCCGAAGACGATGACCGTCGGGCTGGCACTGGTGGCCAGTTTGCCGAACACCCCGGTCAGGCCGAAAAACAGCGCGCCGATGTGCAGGGCGCCGAGGGCGTTGCGATGGTTCATGCTGAGTCCTTGCTCGAATCTTCAATGGCTGTGCCGGCCTCATCGCGGATAAATCCGCTCCTACACGGTATCTTCAGGCGCGGATTCATCCCCGATACCCCGTACCTGTAGGAGCGGATTTATCCGCGATGAGGCCGGTGCAGCACAGTGTAAGGCCACAGGCGATCCCTTTCTGTCGCCATCCTGCCGTCAGTTGTCGCCAGGCGCTCGCCGCATGGCCAGCGGCGAGCAACCAAACGCCCGCAGCATCGCCGCCGAAAATGCACTCTGCGAGCTGTACCCCACCTGGGCCGCAATCTCCCCCATCGGCAGCAAGGTCTGCGTGACCAGCCGCCTGGCCTTGAGCAGACGTCGCTGGCGAATGTAGTCCATTGGCGTCATGCCACATTCGGCGCTGAACCGTGCATGCAGCCGGGTACTGGACAAGCCGGCGATGCGCGCCAGGTCGGCCACCTGCAACGGGTACGCTGCGTGCTGTTCGATATGCACATCGAACGCGGCGTAGGGCAGGCGATGGCTGGGCGTGACGATGGCCGAAGCGCTGGGGTTGAGGCTGGCCAACAACAGTACCGCGCCTTGCCGGGCAATCAGCGGGTCGTCCATGGGGCTCGCCGCCAGCCAGTCCACCAGTTGCTGCTGGCGCTCGTTCAGCCCTCGTGCGCCAGGCTGGTCGAGCAGGCGCCGGCTGGCATCGGCATGCGCCCCCAGCTGCTCGTGCAGCCAGTGTTCGTCCGGTACATCCAGCACCAGGCAATCGCTGCCAACGTCACTGCCGCACGTGTGGTGGGCGCCAGCGGGCACCACCACCAGCCCCTGGCGGGCGACCTTGGCGCTGTGGCCCTGCACCTCGAAGTCCAGGCGGCCGTGCAGGCCGAACACCAGTTGCGGGTGTTCGTGACTGTGGGCGATCAGCTCATCGCGGTAATGACGCATGGAAAGTATCGGGCCGGCCATGGGGCTTCCTCGTGGGGCTGCCCGCCATTGTGCCGCATTCCTGGCACACCATCACTCGTCACATCCCTGCCACCAGCCTGTCACCTGCGCCTGCCAGTCTCCAGCAAACAGCGCCGGAGCCTGCCCATGACCCATGTCGAACTTTCTCGCCCGTCACGCAAGCAGCGCGTGCGCACGCTGTGGATATCCGATGTGCACCTGGGCACGCGAGACTGCCAGGCCGAACACCTGTCGCAGTTCCTCAAGGGTTACCAGGCCGACCGTATCTACCTGGTCGGCGATATCATCGATGGCTGGAAGCTGCGCAGCGGCATCTATTGGCCGCAAGCCCACACCAATGTGATCCGCCGCTTGCTGACGATGAGCAAGCGCGGCACCGAGGTGATCTACGTCACCGGCAACCATGACGAATTCCTGCGCCGTTACTCGAAGCTGATGCTGGGCAACATCCAGCTGGTGGACGAGGCCGAGCACCTGACCGCCGATGGCCGTCGCCTGCTGGTGGTGCACGGCGACCAGTTCGACGTGATCACCCGCTATCACCGCTGGCTGGCCTTTCTAGGCGACCGTGCCTACGAGTTCACCTTGGTGCTCAATCGCTGGCTCAACCATTGGCGTGCCCGCTATGGGTATGGCTACTGGTCGCTGTCGGCGTACCTCAAGCACAAGGTCAAGGGGGCGGTGAACTTCATCAGCGACTTCGAGGATGCGATTGCCCGTGAATGCACCCGTCGCGGTTTCCACGGGGTGGTGTGCGGGCATATCCACCATGCCGAGATCCGCCAGGTGGGGGAGGTGGAGTACCTCAACTGCGGCGATTGGGTGGAATCGTGCACGGCGCTGATCGAGCATTGGGATGGCAGCATCGCGTTGTATCGGCTGGCCGATGCTCAGGCGCGGCTGGCCGCGCAAGCTGCTGCGCTGCGCGAGCCGGCATGAGCCGGCTGCGCCCCCAGGCTAGAGGCTGATCCTGCCGAGCAGGATGTCGCGGAACATGGCGAAGTCGCCAATCAGGCTGTACCAGGGGTGGCTGAATGTCGCCGGCCGGTTCTTCTCGAAGAAGAAATGCCCCACCCAGGCGAAGCCGTAGCCGCAGATCGGTACCGCCAGCAGCAACAACCACTTGCCACTGCCAAGGGTGTAGGCCAGCAAGGCAATCACCAGGCTGGTGCCGACAAAGTGCAGGCGCCGGCAGGTGGGGTTGCTGTGCTCGCCCAGGTAATAGGGATAGAACTCGGCAAAACTGCGAAACTGCGCTGTGCGGGTCATGGGCAGTGCTCCGGGATTATCACTTTTGGACAGGATACACGGCGTGGAGCCTGAATCGAGTCTAGAGTCATTGGCGGGGCCGGCCAGTGACAATAGGCGCCAAATGAGTATCCTTGAGGTCACCGCATGAAGCGGTCCGTATAAGAAGCCTGCCATGAGTGAGAGAACCACGTCAGCCAGCTGGGCATCAGGGATTGTGAAGGCGCTGGAGCTCGAAGGGCTCGATTGCCCGGCGATGTTCAAGCAGCTGGGGTTGGATTTCGCCGCACTCGACGACCCGGATGCACGTTTTCCGCAGGACGCCATGACCCGCCTCTGGCAGCTCGCGGTCGAACTCTCGGGCAACGAGGCGATTGGCCTGAACATGGCGCGGGTGGTGCGCCCGGCTTCGTTCCATGTGGTGGGTTACGCGCTGATGTCCAGCCGCACCCTGGCCGAAGGCTTCGAGCGGCTGGTGCGTTACCAGCGCATCATTGCCGAAAGCTCCGACCTGAGTTTCACCCTTGGCCCTGAAGGCTATTCGCTGATCCTGACCGTGCATGGCGATCACCTGCCCCCCACCCGCCACAGCGCCGAAGCGTCACTGGCCTGTGCGCTGGCCTTGTGCAAATGGCTCAGTGGCCGGCCGGTGCAGCCGCGACGGGTACTGGTGCAAGGGCCGCAGCCGAAGGATATCGAGCCTTACAAGGTGGCCTTTCATTCCCCGCTGGTCTTCGGCGCTCCGCACGACGCCCTGGTATTCGAACGGGCCGACATGGAAGCGCCGTTGCCCACCGCCAACGAAGCCATGGCCATCCTGCATGACCGCTTTGCTGGCGAATACCTGGCGCGTTTTTCCGAAAGCCGCGTGACCCATAGGGTGCGCCAGGTGCTGTGCCGTATCCTGCCCCAGGGCGAACCCAAGCGCGAAACCCTGGCCCAGGCCCTGCACCTGTCCCAGCGCACCCTGCAGCGCCGTTTGCAGGAAGAGGGCACCAGCTTCCAGGCGTTGCTCGACGACACCCGTCGTGAGCTCGCCGAGCAGTATCTGGCCCAGCCAGGCATGACCCTGCTGGAAACCGCCTACCTGCTGGGCTTTGCCGACCCGAGCAACTTCTACCGGGCATTCCGCCGCTGGTTCGATGAGACCCCCAGCGAATACCGCGCCCGGCTTGGCGCGGAGCCTGCCGAGGTCAATGCCGCCAGAATGCCGGCATGCACAACACCAGCACGGTGATGATCTCCAGGCGGCCCAGCAGCATACCGGTAGCGAGAATCCACTTGGCGGCATCGGGCAGCGTCGAGTAGTTGCCCGAAGGACCGACCACTTCGCCCAGCCCTGGGCCAACGCCCGACACCGTTCCGGCAGCACCGGTCAGCGCGGTCATCCAGTCCACGCCCAGCAATGACAGCAGCAGCGCCATTACGCAGATGGTGATGGCGAAGAAGAACGAGAAGGTCAGGATCGAGCGCACGATCTCTTCGTCCAGGCGATGGCCGTTGTATTTCTGCTTGATCACCGCGCGCGGGTGGATCAGCTGGTTGAGGCTCGCCTTGAGCAGGATGTAGGCGACCTGGAAACGAAAGATCTTGATGCCACCGGCCGTCGAGCCAGAGCAGCCACCGACGAAGCCCAGGTAGAAGAACAGCATCAGCGAGAAGTTGCCCCACAGGCTGTAGTCGCCCAGCGCGAAGCCCGTGGTGGTGACCACCGAGGTCACGTTCAGTGCCACGTGGCGCAGGGCATCGAGCCAGTGCAGGTTGGTGGTGTACCAGTACCAGGTGCCGAGCACGATCCAGGTCACCACCAGCATGCCCAGCAAACCCTGCACCTGCTGGTCGCGTATCAGCGCCTTGCGGTTGCCGCGCAGGGTTGCCACGTACAGCGTGAAGGGCAGGCTGCCGAGGATCATCACCACCACCGCGACCCAGTGCACGGCGGGGATGTCCCACTTGGCCAGGGACTGGTCAGAGGTGGAGAAACCACCGGTGGAAATCGCTGACATGGCGTGGTTGATGGCATCGAACGGGCTCATGCCGGCCCACCAGAAGGCGAGTGCGCCAAAGATGGAGAAGCCGACGTACACGCCGACGATCGATTTCGCGACCATGTGCGAGCGCGGCATGACCTTTTCCGAACGGTCCGACGATTCGGTCTGGAACAGGCGCATGCCACCGATGCGCAGCAGCGGCAGGATCGCCACCGCCATGGCGATGAAGCCGATGCCACCGAGCCAGTGCAACATCGAGCGCCACATCAGGATGCCCGGCGACATGTTGTCCAGCCCGCTGAGCACCGTGGCGCCGGTGGCGGTGATGCCGGACATGCTCTCGAAGAAGGCGTCGGTGTAGCTGATGTGCTGGGTCAGCAGGAAGGGCAATGCGGCGAAGACACACACCACCACCCAGCTGCTGACGGTGAGCAGGTACATGTCGCGCGGGCGCAGGTGGACGTGCTCGGGGCGCCCCTGCAGCACCATGGCCAGGCCGGCGATGAAGGTGATCAGGCTCGACCAGAGGAACGACGGCATGTCGCCGGTGCGTTCGAACACCACCAGGGTCGCCATGGGCACGACCATGCTGACCGCCAGGGTGATCAGGAAGATGCCGATGATGAAACCAATGATCCTTAAGGTCGGCAACGCCATGTGATCTGCTCTGACTCGAAACGGAAGGGCGCCATTCTACCTATGGGTCTGGTGATGTAAACGCTAGAATGGCCGCACATTTACCTGCCAGGAGGGTAGCCGATGGAGGCTCTCGACGCATTGCTCAACCGTGTTTCCGTGCCACGCCTGACCGACCCTGCGCCCAACGAGGCCCAGCGTGAGGCGCTGTTCCAGGCCGCCTTGCGCGCACCGGATCACGGCCAGCTGCGGCCATGGCGCTTCCTGACCATCGAGGGCCAGGGCCGCGACAAGCTGGGTGAGCTGTTTGCCGAAGCGTTGCAGCACAAGGGTGACGCCAGCCAGGCTGCGCTGGACAAGGCGCGGGCCATGCCGCTGCGCGCGCCATTGCTGATCGTGGTCATTGCCAGGCTGCAGGACCACTACAAGGTACCGAAGTCCGAGCAGCGCCTGGCGGCAGGGTGCGCGGCCCATGGCATCCTGATTGCGGCGCATGCCCAGGGGATCGGTGCGGTTTGGCGTACCGGCGACATGGCGTTCGATGCCCATGTGCACAAGGGTTTGGGCCTGGCTGAAAACGAAGAGCTGATCGGCTACCTGTACGTCGGCACGCCAATGACCGAGCCGCGCACGGCGCCGATTCTGGAGACTGCCGAGTACGTCAGCGCCTGGGGCGAATAACGCGCTGGATTCCTCGCGGGCAAGCCCCGATCCCTGTGGGAGCGGGTTTACCCGCGAAAGGGGCGGCAGCCCGCTTTCACTTCAACTGCCAGTCACAACCGCCAGCGGCAACTCGAGGCGGGCCACGAACCCGCCCTGCGGGTGATTCTCCAGTACCAGGCTGCCGCCATGCCGCTCCGCCGCCTTGCGCGCAATCGCCAGCCCCAGCCCATGCCCTGCCGCTTCCTGCCCCGGCGCCCGGAAGAACGGCTCACCCAACTGCGCCAAGTGCTCCGGCGCAGCCCCCGGCCCATGGTCGCGCACACTCAGCACGATCCTGTCCTGCTCGCGCTGCGCGCTGATCTCGATCGGCTGCCCTTGCGGGTTGAAGCGCAGGGCATTGCGCACCAGGTTGTCCACGGCACGCTCGATCAGCGTCGGCCAGCCTTGCAGCGTCAGCCCCGGCTGGGCTTCCAGCGTAACCTCCTGCTCTGGTGCGCTGAGCTGAGCGTCCTTGCGTACGCTGCCGAGCAAGGCGTTGAGGTCGACAGGCTCGGCGTGGGCCTGCTCGGCATCGACCCGGGCCAGCGTCAGGATTTCGCTGATCAGGTCTTCCAGGCGGTCACATTCACGGGTCAGGCGTGGCCACAAGGCCTGGCGCTGTTCGGTTTCGGCGCGTTCGGCCAGGGCCAAGGCAATGCGCAGGCGGGCCAGCGGCGAACGCAGCTCGTGGGACACGTCACGCAGCAGCTGGCGCTGGCTGCCGATCAGGCTCTGCAGGCGCGCGCCCATCTTGTTGAAGTCCTTGGCCAGCACGCCGAACTCGTCACGCCGGGCGGCCAGGCGGGCCAGGCTGTTCTGTTGGTAGCTGGCCTGGCCAAGGTCGTGCACGGCGCCGCGCAGGCGGCTCAGGGGGCGGGTGATCGACAGGGTCACCAGCAAGCTGAACAAGGTCAGCACCACCAAGGCGATGCCCAGCGCACTCAACGGCCAGAGCAGGCTCTCACGGTGCCAGGCGTCCAGCTCCGGATGCGGGATGCGGTAGATCAGCAGGTAGGTGTTGCCGGTGTCGGGGCTGGTGTATTCCTCGGTCAGGCGCCGCCACGGCAGGTGGCGCTCGTCATTGTGCTGGCGCGCCTCGAACGCCGCAGCGCGGCGCGGGAACGTACCGGGCACCACCGCATCGCCGCTGTCGTCCAGCACCTGCACATCGATCTTGTAGCGCTGCTTGCGTCGCTCGAGGAAGGCCTGGGCAGACTCCAGGCCTTCTTGCTCGTAGTGCTTGGCCCAATGGCTGGCCATGGTCTTGAGGCCCGGGTGGCGGCTGAGGATCCAGGCGTCCTGGTTAAGCACGTGGCCCAGCAGGAGCGACAGGCCTGCGACCAGGGTGATGGCCAGCCAGAAACTGGCCAGGATGCGCCAGAACAGAGAACGCAAGAGCACCTCCTGTAAACGGGAAAAGCCCGGCCCGCTTGAGGCGGGCCGGGCATTGCGGAGGAAGCTTACTGGGCCTTGGCGGCTTTTGCAGCTTTCCAGTCCTGGAACTCTTTCCATTCAGCCTTGCGGGCTTCGCGCTCCTTTTGCAGTTCGTCGAACTTCTTCTGCTGGTCAGGCTTGAGCAGCGCGCGGACTTGACTGTCGGTCTTGTCGTGGCTGGCCTTGAGCTCGTCTTTCATGGCCTTCTGCTCGGCGGCTGGCAGCTTGTTCAGGTAGCGCTCGGTGATTTCGCGGCGGTGCTGCATCTGCTCGCCCATCAGCTTGCCGATCTGCTGGCGCTGGTCGCGGCTCAGGTCCAGTTGGGCGAAAGGCGCATCACCGCGATGATGCGGGCCGTCGTGACGCGGGCCGCCGTCAGGCATGGCCATGGCCACG